>JACCDV010327744.1_pt1 | contig 21276 bp, 19 predicted proteins | sample 7446131 | NCBI WGS metagenome assembly JACCDV01 (sample SAMN15323448, study PRJNA562643) | freshwater metagenome | isolation source: river surface water | place: USA:Blue River Watershed | collected 2017-08-17 | reverse complement strand
TACCCCGGCGCACTTTAGGGCAGTCGGAAATACAATTGAGATAATGCCAACAAATGAACGAGTAATTTTTCGTCTCGGCTTTGCAGGCAATACAATTTCCTCAATTACAAAGATTGACCCCGTCACTAGAGCAATCATTTCAGAACCAGACACATTCTTCCTTTTTCCAGCAAAGCACTTCGTGACACCAGAAGATGAACGGAAAGTGGCGATTGCTGATATCAAGATAGAACTTGATGAACAATTAAAGAAATTCAAAAAGGAGGGAAAGTTACTGGAAGCTGAACGTCTTCGTCGCCGTACAGAGTACGACATCGCCATGATGCGTGAGATTGGGTATTGTAACGGAATCGAAAACTACTCACGACACTTTGATCGTCGTAAGGCAGGCGAAGCACCGTACACACTTCTTTCATACTTTCCACACAAGGAAGATGGTACTCCGGATTTTCTCACAATCATCGATGAATCTCATGTAACGATTCCGCAAATCAACGGTATGTTTGCTGGCGACCGATCACGTAAGGACACGCTCGTGGAGTTTGGATTTCGCTTGCCAAGCGCGGTTGATAATAGACCGCTAAAATTTGCCGAGTTTGAAGAACGGGTTGGACAACAAATTTACACTACCGCAACGCCAGGTAAATTCGAGTTTGCAAAGTTGGCAGAAGAAGGACTACAACCAATCGAGCAAATAATCCGCCCGACCGGTCTCATAGATCCAGAAATTGATGTGCGAGGAGTTACTGAAGATGGTGGCTATCCAGGCCAAGTAAAAGACTTTATTGATGAAGCGGTGCGTGTTATCAAGGGTGGAGCACGTGTGCTTGCGACTACGCTCACAAAGCGGATGGCAGAAGACCTCACAGATTTTCTTACTGAAAAGGGAATTAACACCAAGTACATTCACAGCGATGTGGACACTATTGAACGCATCGAAATTCTCACCGACTTCAGGCGCGGTAAATTTGATTGTCTCGTAGGAGTTAACTTGCTTCGTGAAGGACTCGACCTACCAGAAGTCGAGTTGGTGGCGATTCTTGATGCAGATAAGGCAGGTTTTCTTCGGAGTGAAACTGCTCTTATTCAAACAATTGGCCGTGCTGCAAGAAACGTAAATGGTCGTGTCATTCTGTATGCAGACGAGATGACAAATGCACTAACATACGCAATTGGAGAGACTAATCGACGTCGAGCTATTCAGCTAGCCTACAACGAAAAGCATGGCATTACGCCGCAAACGATTGCCAAAGAGATCAAATCAATCACTGATCAAATGCGTTCTGAGCATGATGAAACGGTGGACACACTTCTAAAGGTTGATATGGAACTCTTCAAGAAAAATCCGGCAAAAGTATTGAAAGAGAAACGACGGCAAATTGAAGATGCTGTAGCAATTCTTGATTTCGAAACAGCTGCTATTATTCGAGATGAAATCGCGTATCTGGAGAAGCATCGTGCATAGGTGGTAAGGAAGACCTGGGTGTTTGCTATACTATTTGTATGTCAGTAGTAGCAGGGAAGAGAATAGTGCTCGTCGGCGATTTTGTACCGCAGCTGTCTTCTTTGAAGATGGCGCTTGATACAGAAAATGCACAGACATCATCTTTGTTGTGTGACGCTGCACTCAGTCAGCTACATCTTGTTGAAAGTTCAGACTTAGTTGTTTTGAACCACCAAGGTGCTCATCCAAACTGCACCGCTGTCCTTACTCATTTGCAAAACTCATCTAAAACCAAACATATGCCAGTTCTCACATACGTAGATAATGTCGAAGCAAAAATTAATAACGCACTGATGTTGGGGGCTGCAGATTACTTTACTGCTAGTGATGACATAGATACTGTTTTGCAGAAAGTTAAAAGCAACTTTGGCATGCCAAATACCTATGAAGGAGTTTCAAAAGTTGATCTCTCTGAACGCCAGGATATTAAAGTGAACAGTAATCTAAAGGTATATGTGGTGGAGGACGATCCTCTCTTGCGGGCACTACTTAGTACAAAGTTTGACATGAGTAAGGTGCAGTACGATTTTTCCACAGATGGCCTTAGTGTAGAAGAAAAGCTCCGTGCCTTTAAGCCTTCTGTTATTCTTCTCGATATTATGATTGGCGCCGTTAATGGACTTGATGTTCTTGAGTCTATAAAACAAACAGCAGACCTCAATTCCGTACCAGTTGTGGTATTTTCAAACCAAGACTCCGATGAAGAGCGAACGCGTGCAGCTAGACTTGGCGCAAATGAGTATCTAGTCAAAGCAACAACTGACTTGTCTGATTTGGTCCGTGTACTCTCTGGACTGGCGAAAGCATAGTTTATCGACAGGCTAAAAATAAATTAAAATACCGACTGCGGTATAATCAAAACATGCCTGCGAGGAAGGTCTCTTTGGATAGTAATAAAAAAGACTCTGCTAAGAAGCCGAGCCTGGCTTCTCTTATGCCTGATAAAACTCCGAAGGCGGTGGCCGAACGCAACAAAGCTGTAAAGCGCATGTATAAAGATAGCCCGAAGAAAAGCACCAAAGAAACTAAATCTGCCCAAAAGCCTAAAAGTATAGGGCGGACGAACGCCGTCAAGGAATCTCTCGAAAAGGAGAAAAAACCTTCTGTTAAAGTACGAACTCGCACGAAAGGAACTGATACTGTTCATATTGAATCAAAGGTGACAACAGAGGCAGTCGTTCTTCCAGATAGAGTAAGTGTTCGCTCTCAAGAAAAAGTCTTGGCTATTTTGAGTACTCTAACTAAAGATTTTAGACACTCAGCAGAAAAAGTATCCTATGCTGCTGGATTTTGTTTTGTGTTTTTTGGATCGTACCTTGCTTTGTCATTTTCAGGAGCATTACCGAGTGTCCTCACGCCCCAGGCAGCACAGCTACTTTCTGGAAGCACAAGCACAACTGGAACGATTTCAAACACAACTACACAAGTACAGCAAATACTTCCAAAACCTACGTTTTCACTTTTGGACCCGCTTCCTCCGGTTATAGACTCCGTAACAAAGCATGCTATTGATGTTACTAATTCAGAACTAGTAGATGCGCGCGTGTATTCTCTCACTACTGGAGAATCTTTTGATATTGGTTCAGAGAAGGTTGTCGACAACACCTACAGGCTTACAGTGGATCCAAGTCCTTTGCCGCCCTCAAGATATGTACTCAAGGTGACACTGGAGTCAGTCCATGATGATAGTAAATATGTTTTTAAAGTCGGTGAGTTTGAGATTAAACCCCCCGCCACTGATGTTTCAATGAATACTATCACAGCAACAACATCACCTACGACAGATGTTGAGCCGATAGATAACGGTACTGAAGAGCCTGAAGTAGAAGAAACTGAAGAACCAGAAGTTATTACAGAAATAGTAAAGGGACTGATTGTTACAACGACAAGCACTGTTCTTAGCGATAGAACTGTAATCAGAGTCACAGCTCCTGATAGCGCGAGAACAGTTGAGTTGTATGTTCGTCCACTGAAGTCCTCGACAAAGCGATTCATTGGACTGGCAGAAAAGTATGGGGATCTTTGGCAATACTTCTTTGATACTCGTAATGTACCAAATGGTGAATATGAAATCGTCGCTCGCAGCAAAGTCGATGGGACTTTCTTGGAAGCGAGCTCTGTGAGAGTAAAAATTGCCAATTTCACTGGCTCTCCAACAACGCCAGAGAATCCAACCCCAGATGACGTTGCTGTCATTGAGCCGGAGATAGAAATTGACCCAGACAATGGACGTTCATTTTCTGAAGTCTCACTATATTCAGTTACAGCCGATGCTGAAATAAAAGAAACTGCTAGTAGTACACAGTTTGAAACAGCATCTGATATCGATGCGATTATTACGCTATACCGAAGTGAATTGGAAGATGTTCTTGAACGGTACGCAGTTGCTAAACAGTCAGGAGATGCGCTTATGCTTGAACTTGTAGAGCGAGAACTTCAAGAGGTGAAAAATAAAATGGTAACTGAAGTCCTGCTTGATCCTAATCTCAATGATCTTGGAGATGATGTAGAAGTCGCTTTGGGAGAACGATTTGTAGATATTAAACGACGCATCGATACTTTCGAGGAACTCAGACGAACAGCAACAGAAAGAGCTTCAGCAATCGATCGCGACGGGGATGGGATTTCAGATTTTGATGAAGCCAATCTCTACCAAACTGATCCTGATAAATCAGATACCGATAATGACGGCGTTACAGATGGTATAGAAATTATGCGTGGCTTTGATCCACTTGACCCACTCGCAGAAGTCATTGTTACGTACGAAATGCCGCAGGATACTGTCGGACTCATAGAAAACGAACTACTTAAAATTGACGAAGTGTCACCGGTTATTAAAACTGACGACCCAACAATCGCGCCAACAGTACAGGCAGAGATTCGTGGTAAGGGATTGCCTAACAGTTTTGTGACAATTTACGTGTTTAGTACACCAACTATTGTAACGGTTCGAACAGGCGAGGATGGTTCGTTCGTATATACATTTGAAAAAGAACTCGAAGACGGAGAGCACGAAGTATACGTAGCAGTTACCGATAATACCGGTGCAATTATGGCTCGAAGCAATCCATTTAGGTTTATTAAGAAGGCTGAAGCATTTTCGCCAATTAATGGCGCAACCGCTGCGCCGACAAATAATTCTTTGACTGGTATACAAACATTCGGCTCATTTAATGTTGCAATTGGGTTGGGAATTCTTGCGTTCGGTATGATTTTGCTCATGCTTGGAGCTACACTAAAAGAACGAAGAGGGTTTTTAATGACAGCACCAAAAAATAATGTTGCAGCTTCGTAATCTTTTTAAGAGTGGATTTCAAGTACTGCGAGGCAGTAATCGGCTTCTTTTTGTAGCTACGCTACTATTTGTTTTTCCACTCCTATTTCTTTACATCACCAACACCTTTGTAGAAATTGCTGAGAAAAATATTGAAACTGCCGAAAAGCGCAGGGTCGCAGTGCTACACGATTCGCTTGCAGTGTTTCTTACATCTTACGAGGCAAACCCGCAGCTCATGCGTGAATTTCTTTCCGTACAGCAACGCGAGATGACCGATGTTCCAGAAATTAGAATTGCAAAGAAAACACCACAAGGCTACTTAGTGCTTGAATCATATGAAGATGAAAAAGAAAGCTCCTATGAATCAGTTACGGACATGTACACTTTGGCGCAACCAGATATTAGTGGTTCGCTTATTTTTCCTTTCGCTTCAAAAACAGAGCGAACGTGGCAGGCATTGCGTGCGGTGACTGTGAACAGTGAAACGTACTACATCTTAAGTGAGCACTCATTTGCCAACTTCGACTCAGTGCTGAAGGCACGTAAGCAACAGGCATACCTAGGTCTCAGTGCCATTTTTGCGTTTCTTATCGCGCTTGCGTACTGGTTCGGCAGACAGATTGATTGGCATAAACAGTACGATGCACTTGATGCAAAAATGAAAGAGCGCGATTTATTTACCAACATGATCGCACACGAGTTCCGCACGCCCCTCACCGCTATTCGCGGGTATTCAAGCTTCTTGGCCGAGTCACAAACGATAAGCGAGAAAGAAAAAACATTTGTAGATGCAGTGCAACAGTCAACTGAGAGATTGCTCGCGCTCATCAATGATTTCTTGGAGGTAGCACGCATCCAGTCAGGGCAGATGAATCTGGAGATGGTTACTGTCGATGTGCAACCAACAATTATGGCCGTTGTTGAAGCATTACAACCAATCGCCAAAGGAAAGAATCTTGAACTTTCATTCCATACACTGGCAGTCCCCGTTGCACTGACGACAGATACAAAGAGGCTATACCAAATTCTGCAAAATCTCATTTCTAATTCTCTCAAATACACTGAAGCAGGTTCTGTTGAAGTGACGCTTGATATTACTCCACGTGCTGTTTCAATTCGTATCAAAGATACAGGCATGGGTATTTCAGCTGATGATCAGCAAAAACTTTTTGCACCATTTTCTCGTGTTGGAGGAGTAGAGAAAACAAAAATTACTGGAACAGGACTTGGGATGTGGATCACAAAACAGCTTGTGGAAACCTTGCGGGGCACCATCACGGTTGAATCAATCAAAGGAGTAGGCACTCACGTTGTGGTCGCCTTTAGACGCTAGTTTGTGCTTGAACGCTTTGTCAGTATAATGGCCTATACATACCTTCGCCTACACGCGAAGGCAACGTGTTGTTATGTCAAAAGATAGTCAAAAAAAGTCTAAGAAAACCGAATGGGGCCCAGATGCACCCAAGATTATTGTTCGTGGTGCTCGCACACACAACCTTAAAAACATTACGGTTGAGATGCCACGAGGTGCAATGATTGCTATCACCGGACCATCTGGTTCGGGAAAGTCGTCGCTCGCGTTTGATACCATCTTTGCCGAAGGACAACGTCGTTATGTCGAGTCTCTTTCGCCATATGCGCGTCAGTTCCTCAACAAGATGCAGAAGCCAGATGTCGATGAAATCGCTGGACTTTCACCGGCTATTTCCATCGATCAAAAGTCAGCCTCACGCAATCCTCGTTCAACCGTGGCTACTATTACGGAAATTTATGACTATCTTCGTATCCTCTACGCACGTGTCGGTCAGCCGTACTGTCTTGACGTTGATGTACCGATTCAAAAACTTTCACAAGATGAAATCCTCGGCATCATTCTAAAATCTATTGAAGATAAAGAAGTGAAGAATGCACAGAAGAACGAACGCGTGATGGGAATTGAGGTCTCAAAGGGTCGAGTTTCTATCTTCGCACCACTCGTCGTTGGTCGAAAAGGCGAATACTATCAGTTGCTGTACGACCTGCTTGGTAAAGGATTTGAAGCTGTAAAGATTGATGGTCAGATAAAGCAACTCCGAGACCGAATCGAACTTTCAAAAACAAAGCGCCACGACATCGATGTACTCATCGACGAAATTTATGTTAGTGAATTTAGAGATGATCCAAGAGGTTCGCGCGAACGATTGTCAGAAGCAGTTGAATTAGCACTTTTGCAATCTAATGGTTTAGTAAAAATTGAAAGTCCAGACGGAAGTGAGCGCATCCTCTCAGCTAAATTCATTTGTCCAATTGACGGTTCTTCGTTCCCAGAAGTTGAGCCGCGGCTTTTCTCATTCAATTCACCATACGGCGCTTGTCCGGAATGTAATGGACTTGGTGTCGTGGGAATTTTTCAAAACGACGAATGTCAGGTGTGTAAGGGGGCGAGACTGCGACCAGAAGCAATGCGTGTGTATCTGGGCGGTGATGGCAAGAAAGACCTCGGTATCAATATCGTCGGTTTTACTGCTATGACAGTACAGGAAGCAATTGATTTTATCGCCAAATTAAAACTTTCAAAAAAACAGCAAGACATTGCGTGGCCTGCTTTACGTGAAGTAATCGAGCGTCTAGATTTCATGAAGAATGTCGGTATCGAATACCTCACGCTCGACCGTCGTGCCAACACGCTCTCTGGTGGTGAAGCACAACGTATCCGACTAGCTTCTCAGCTCGGTTCTGGGCTTGTAGGGGCGCTCTACGTGCTTGATGAACCAAGTATTGGGCTTCACCAACGCGATAACGACCGTCTCATCAAAACTCTCAAGGAATTGCGGGATCTTGGAAACACTATCATTATTGTTGAACACGACGAAGATACCATTTATGCTGCTGATTATCTTATCGACATCGGCCCGGGCGCCGGAGTGCACGGCGGCGAGGTTGTTGTTGCTGACTATCTGGAAAAGCTCCTCTCAGCTAAGAAGAACGATTCTGGATCAATAACGCTTGACTACCTTCGCGGAGATCGCAAAATTGAAGTCCCTGTCAGGCGTAGTGGAGAGCATGGAAAAATTCATATTAAGGGTGGGAATATTTTCAACATTAAGAATCTTAATGTTGACATTCCGCTCGGACGATTTATCTGTGTGACAGGTGTTTCTGGTTCAGGAAAATCTTCATTTATGTATGAGATTGTTGACCGTAATCTAAAGGCGCGTCTGGAGAAGAAATTCCGTACTGCCAAAACGCATAATTGCGAAACCTTCACTGGTACCGAGTACCTCGGTCGGTCGGTTCTCATTGATCAATCACCAATCGGACGAACACCGCGCTCAAACCCAGCTACCTACACGGGCGCCTTTACACACATCCGCGATATGTTTGCAGCCAGTGGCGAAGCAAAAGCGAGAGGTTGGAAGCCGGGTCGCTTTAGTTTTAACGTGAAGGGAGGTCGCTGCGAAGCCTGTCAGGGTAATGGTGAAATCGCGGTAGAAATGCACTTCCTCCCAACAGTGTATGTAACCTGTGATATTTGTGATGGAAAGAGATTTACGAAAGAAACGCTGGAGGTAACCTACAAAGGTAAAAATATTCACGAGGTTCTCGAAATGACAATTGAAGAAGCGGAAACGTTTTTCAATAGCATTCCAAGTATTCAAGAACGCTTGCGCTCGCTACTTGATGTAGGACTTGGCTATCTAAAGCTCGGACAAAGCGCCACGACTCTTTCTGGGGGTGAAGCACAACGAGTTAAAATTGCGTCCGAACTATACCGTCCACATACCCAGAAGACCATCTACCTCTTGGATGAGCCTACGACCGGACTACACTACGAAGACGTAAAGAAACTAATTGAGATTCTTCAACAGCTGGTAAATCATGGAAATACAGTAATGGTAATCGAGCATAATCTCGACTTGGTGAAATGCGCCGACTATATCATCGACATCGGCCCAGAAGGCGGTAAGGCTGGCGGACAAATAGTGGCCAAAGGTACTCCTGAACAAGTTGCCGCAAATGACAAGTCATACACCGGCAAGTACCTCAAAAAAATTCTCTAAACTATGACCAAAGAACAGCTCAGCAAGAAGAAGCTACCAGATACTCCGGGAGTGTACTTCTTTTTGGGCGCGCGAAAAGAGATTCTTTATATCGGGAAGGCAACTTCGTTGAAGAATCGAGTGCGCAGTTATTTTACTGATGACATCAAAGAAAAGCGTTCAGAGCTGATTGAAAAGATGGTGCAAGAAGCCAAGATGCTTGAGTATACGGAGACGGAGAGTGTGCTTGAAGCACTTATTCTTGAGACTAATCTCATCCGCACCCACAAACCACACTACAATACTCGCAGCAAAGACGATAAAAGCTACAATCACCTCGTTATCACAAATGAGGAGTGGCCACGCGTACTTGTCGTGCGTGGCAAAGACCTCACGGAACAATTTACTGAGAAAGACGTCATGTATGAGTTCGGCCCATTCACGAGTGGTCAGCTGTTTCGTGAAGCACTCAAAATTGTTCGTCGACTATTCAAATTTTATGATACCAAACGACCGCTTGGTGAAGAGAAAAGTAAGTTGCTTAAAGGCAAGATAGATTTTAATCGTCAAATTGGCTTGTACCCAAGCGAAGCTAATAAAGCTGAGTACATGCGAACTATCCGTCATATCAAATTATTCTTTGAAGGCAAGAAGCAACAAATCATTAAAGAACTTGAGAAGGATATGATGAAGTATGCGAAAGCAGAAAAATTTGAAGAAGCTAATGTTGCTAAAAAGCGCATCTTTGCCTTGCAGCACATCCAAGACATCGCACTCATTAAGGACGACTCACGTATTTATCGTGATGAAAAACGCATTCGCATCGAAGCCTACGATATTGCTCACATGGATGGAAAAGACATGGTCGGTGTGATGACGGTGGTGGAAGGCGGAGAAGCCGCAAAGAGTGAGTACCGAAAATTCAAGATTAAGACGTTTGATGACGCCAACGACCCAGGAGCGCTTAAAGAAGTGCTTGAGAGGCGCTTAGCGCATCCAGAATGGCCGTTGCCACAGATTGTGGTGGTCGATGGTAGTACGGCGCAAAAGAACGCTGCTGAGTTTGTGCTCAAGAAGCTCGGGATAGTGATTCCGGTGGTGGCGGTCGTCAAAGACGACCGCCACCGGCCAACCCGCCTCATTGGTCCAGCTAATCTTCTCAAAGTCCATCAGTATGGTGTGCTCTTGGCTAACGCCGAATCACATCGTTTTGCAATTACGTATCACCGTAGTAAGCGCGACAAAATAAATCGTACATAACCACCTGTTTTTAGTTCGAGTTATACTGTGTGTATGAACGAAACAATTGGATTTATTGGGAAGGTGAGAAATGGGATGGGACCCATTTCGCAAGACCTTGCCTGCAACTTTGCGAATACTTGGAGCAAAGTAGCGACAAGGTGTACTGCTCCTGTAAGGAGGGATGGGCGAATTAATTACTTGATACTATGACTACAAAAATCGGATTTATCGGCCAGGGTTGGATAGGTAAGCATTATGCGGACGACTTCGAAACACGAGGTTTCGAAGTCGTCCGCTACTCCCTTGAACCGGAATATATCGATAATAAATCTAAAATCAAAGACTGTGGGATTACATTTATTGCAGTTCCAACACCCACAACACCAGATGGGTTTGATGACTCGTTTCTCGTTTCGGCTTTAGGACATATAGGAAAAGGGAAGATTGCAGTGATTAAATCAACCACTACTCCAGGATTGGTGGCAAAACTTCAAGAAACATTTGAAGAAAGCATACTTTTGCACAGTCCAGAATTTTTAGTAGAGAAAACTGCAGCGCATGACGCTGCTCATCCACAAAGAAATATTGTCGGAATTCCTAGAGATACACCTGAGCATAAAGCTGCAGCGGAGAAAGTATTGGCTGTATTACCAGACGCGCCATACAGCGTAGTTATGAACTCGCTTGATTCAGAACTCGTGAAATACGCAGGCAATTGCTTCTTGTACACAAAAGTACTTTTCATGAACACACTTTATGACGTTGTAACAAAAAACGGAGGTGACTGGAATGGTGTTAAAGAAGCCCTTATCCACGACCCACGCATAGGGACTTCTCATACCGAACCTGTTCACGATAGTGGCAGAGGCGCAGGTGGTCACTGCTTTATCAAAGACTACGAAGCCTTCCGTCAGTACTACAAGGAAACGGTAGGAGAAGACGAAGCGTTTCAGCTACTCTCGAGTTCTGTTACGTACAATAACGCGCTGCTTTCTAGGAGCGGCAAAGATAGCGAGCTTCTTCGTGGTGTATACGGAGATGCTATACTGTAAGTATGAAACGAGTTGCGGTACTTCGTGGGGGACCAAGTTCTGAGTATGACGTGTCACTGAAATCGGGTGCGGCTGTTTTGAGTGCTCTTGGTAAGCTCGAATACTTCCATAAGGATATTATCATTACGAAAAAAGGTGAGTGGCTTGAATCAGGTATCGTTAGAAGCCCAGAAAAGGCTCTAGAAGCTGTTGATGTTGTTTTTATTGCTCTTCATGGCGAATACGGTGAAGATGGCCAAGTACAGCGAATTTTGCAGCGCCTGAAGATTCCGTTTACTGGTAGTAATGCTTTTTCGTCAGCGGTAGCCTTTAATAAAGAACTTACGAAGCATACCCTCAAAGACCACGGCATTCGCATGGCTAAGCACCGCAAGGTAGACCGCTCGAGTCTCCACAATCTCCAGTCAGAAATCGACTTTATCGCAGACACTATGGAGAGTGAACTTTTTGTGAAGCCTCTTGCGAGCGGCTCGTCAATTGGTGCGCGCTATGTAGGTACCCATACCCATCTGCGAGATACATTGAGCGAGCTCCTTGAACTCTACGATGCAGTGATGGTGGAAGAATTCATCCGCGGTAAAGAAGCCACTGTTGGAGTGCTTGAGAGGTTTCGTGATCATGATATGTATGTGTTGCCTCCGATTGAAATTGTGCCACCACACGGCCAGCCATTTTTCTCACACGAAGTGAAATACAACGGCAGTACTGAAGAGATTGTGCCAGGACGTTTTTCATATGCTGAAAAAGCCGCTCTCGCTGATGCAGCGGCTCGGATTCACAAAGCGCTTCATTGCGACCACTACTCACGCAGTGACTTTATAGTGAAAGATGGGGAAGTGTACTTTCTTGAGATTAATACGCTACCCGGACTTACAGATGAATCTCTTTTGCCCAAGGCCGCTGCCGCTGTAGGCCTTACTTTTGAAGAGTTGATACGGCATTTAGTCGAGACCTCTCGGGTATAACTATCGCTTGACTTAGAGCCCCCTCAACCGTATTATAGTGCCACTTAGATTTTCTAAGTGCCCAAGAGATGCGCTGATATCTCACTGGGCCGGTAAGCAAAGCTTCCGGACCCGGCGTTCGTCAGACAAGAGCGAAAGCAAGCTTTCTCTCTCGCTTCCTCACTTGGGCCCGTAGCTCAATTGGTAGAGCGCCTCATTTGCACTGAGGAGGCAGCGGGTTCGAATCCTGTCGGGTCCACCATATTTATACTTTCGGGTATAACATCAGAAGAAAGCGTGTATATGCGCGACAAAACGGGGTTCGAAAAGCCCTCGTTTTTTGTATACACCAATCCCTCTGGAAATACGATGTTTTGGAACCCCCGACGGAACTCAGGTCTTAAATCAAGCCATAGCCTCGAAATACTGCGTACAGCCATGTTGAAGTACTCCTTTTCAAATTCTGCCTCTAGAAGGTCGATGGAATCCTCGTGTAGCGTAATCTTCGTGGTAAGGAGTTCTAATTCCAGCGCATCAAGGCGTTCTTTCATCATTTCCTTCGTGTACAGCCCTGATTCAGCTAATTCGTAGATTTTGAAACGCTTAGCCCTCACCTCATTCACTTTAGCTGCTTGATCTGCATGTTGTTGGCGTAAAGTTCCAAGTAAGGCATTTTGGCGCAACGCGATGACGGTGTTCATATATTCCAACAAGTCTGGCGAAGGTGTAATGCGCGCTAGCAGGCTCATAAAGTCTGACTCCATTACGCTTTTACGGATCACCTTATTTCTCATTGAACAGGTCTTGTTGTAGCAGTGGTAGCTTGGATAGTAGCCACCGTGGCGACCACGCGAAGTGCTGGCTGTCATTTGCTTGTCACACTCACCACAACGAATAAGACGCCGGAGCGGAAAGTCTTCATTGTCGCGATTTTTGACGATTGTCTTGTTGCCTCGCTTTCCATCACGAACAGCTATAATTTCATATAGTTCCTCCTCAGTAATCATCGGCACGTGTTGGCCTGTGTAGTACTTATCATCATCGGCACAATACAGTTTACCTGCGTAGTAGTCGAGATAGTTGTATAGGATGCGGTCGACAGTCTGTGAATTTGCGATAACGCCCGATATTTCCTCGAACTTGTTACTTTTGAGGTATTTAGCGATGTCGGTTGCTGTGAACTGACGCAATCTGTATCCAGTCAGTGCGTTGTAGATCATTGGAAACAGTTCAGGGTGAATCGGGTCAGGTTGTGTCTTTTTCTTTCCGCTTAATTTGTTTTGTTGGCAGATGTAACCAACAGGTGGTTTGTATGGATAGATACCACTGCGGATGCGGTCTTGCAACCCATTACGACATCTAGTGGATCGAACACCATTATCAAACTCAGCTACTGCAGCGAGCATTGACTCCATAAATCTTCCTGTCGAACTGTTGTCGATTGGTTCAGTAACTGAGTGCAGAGAAGTTCCATATTTAATGAGAGTTCCTTTTACCGAGAAGTGGTCCTCCATGTTTCGAGCGAAGCGGTCTACCTTCCAGACGACAAAAGCAGCAATCTTCCCCTTGTTCTGTCTGCAGTAATCAATAGCGGCTAGCAACTGCTTTCTATTGGTAGTTTTTGCACTTTCACCTTCCTCAACGAATGGTGAACAGGCTAGAACCAAACCTTTCTCCTCTATATATTTCCGGCACTCCCTTTCTTGCGATTCTAGCGATGTGCCATCAACCTGATCTATATAGCTCACGCGCGAGTAAATAATAGCGAGCTTGGACTCGTTTATCTGCTTCTTTTTACTTCTTTTTCGTGTGTGTAATTTTGTATTCATTGTTATTGTTTGTATAAGCCAAAGGGCGGTCCCAACCTGTATCACACCCCTCTGGGCAGTATGAATAAGTCAGTGACCGCCCATTGGACGCGAGGCGATATACCTCTAGCTAGTGGATGTGATAAATGATTGGCTAAATAATAGCATCTCGTGATTAAAGACGCTTGCTACTAATAACTTTTCCTGATTTTGGTAGTTCAGAAACCACCTCGTACACTCCACTGAGTCCTCTTACGCAGCTTTTAAATGTACCTTTAGCTAGCTTTTCTTTTCTGGCATGTCTAATTCCAGCCTTTATCCGCTGAGAGTGTATCGCCCTCTCATGCTCGTCAATAGACTCAGATACTCTGGCAATAAGATCGTTTTCTACCTCATTACTCGCAGGTTGAATGTGTACACCTATTGAATCTAGACGGTCTTTAAATTTGAACAAATCAAGGGTGTTTCTGCTAAGACGAGACAGGTGACTTACAACAAGAACTGCTGAGTTTTTTCGACAATCTTCAACTGCTTGTCCCAGCATTGTTCTGCTATCTGGTTGCGTGACTCCACTAACGCCGATTTCGCTGTGGTGACTGATCACTTTAAGGCCCTTCTGCTTGCAGTACTGTTCGCAAATTTGAACTTGCCCGGAAAGACTCTCTAGAGGACTTCCTACTTGTCTTGTGGCAACTCGTGCATAGATAACAGCATTTTCCGTTTTTGTTTTCATTGTGATTTTAATTAGTACGGAACTTCTTCCGTGTTATTGGTAACTTCATCCATTTCTTCATCAGTTCCTTCGTCTTCTTCTGCGTTGTCTGGTTCGGGTCGGTCATCAATCAGTCGAAACATATCCTTGCCGTTACTGCGCTTCACTCTTGTTATGGTTTCGTCTTCAAACAGCTTCTTCAGTGCAGTATTCATTGCATGCTCACCAAGGCTGAGAGTTTTCTTAATATCGGCTCGTGACACCTCTTCATCTATTCCCGACAACATATCGACTATTTTCTCCATGTTCTCCTGCAAAGTTTCTTCTCTTGAAGTGTCTACTCCGAGATAACTGAAGTTAATGCCATTGTTATCGCTGAGTTCCAGTGCAACCTTAAACGGAGCTAGCTCAGGCTGTACACGTAGCTTCAACATTCGAACTACAAGCTGTTCAGTCTTTCGTTCAATGGCAAGATGGAAATCAAGCGCATTGAAGATATCTGTTGAGCCTCGTAGACTACCGCTACCTGCTTTTCTTGCGAATCCCTGTTCCTTCTTATGGTGGTGAATGAATATCACAGAACGATCAGGAGCGACTAGACTGCCTAGAGCTTTCATTACCTGTCTCATTTCAGTAGCACTATTCTCATCACGACCATGCAAGCGAACCATTGAGTCCATGATTATCAGTTGCGGTTTTAGTTCGTTAACGTACCCCAGCAACTTACTGCGATGTGCTTCTCGATCAATTTGCAGTCCAGTACGTGAGAGAAATACGATATTGTCATGCGCATCGATACCCATGTTTCGAAATCGTTGCTCAATGATGCATCGGTTATTCTCCTCATCAACAATTAGGACTTTGCCAAGCTTTGTCGCGAAGTGTCCTAGATATGGAGTTCCTGTGGCTACTGCTTGAGCTAGCGCTAGTGTCATGAAGGATTTATAAGCGTTTGACTCACCAGTGATAGCCCCAAGACAACCTAGCGGAATGAGATCCTTTGCGACCCATTCTATTGGAGGAAAGTCTTCAGCGTAGAGATCTCGAAGAGTGAACGGATTTAGCTCAAACTCATCACTGTCACGCTGTTTAAGTTCGGCTAACCGTAGCTTGGCGATACTGCTAAACACCTTGCGTAGTTCTTCGTCAGACAATGGTTCAGTCAGCGCTGTTTGGTTCCATGTAACGGCTTCCTGCCATGCAGCTTGTTCCCACCGTTCTGGTGCTGTGCGACTTAGTATTTCTCCGATTTGCCTTGCAGCAGCTTCATTGCGCATTCCCACAGGGACCAGCTCTGAACTTGCTTCTAAGGGGCTATTCTTGGCGTTAGCGAGGCTTTCAAGTAGTTCAGTAGGGTAAGGTGGCAGACTGTTTATATCAGGCGCATTTTCAGCCGTAACATCATGCCAACGATACGACCCTTTACCACTTACACTTGGAGGCGCAACCACATAACCACCATCGCCACGAATGTCTGTAAGTTCTGTAATCCGTGACGCGTTCTTGGTGAGTTTCCCTGTATGCTGGTAGTACAAGTGATACCCACCACCTCCTGTTTCAACCATGAGTGTAGGAGGATATATGGATGTATCGCCGCCTGCTTCTACATCGACCACCACTAGTTTTGAGAGTTCTCCTGTCACAATGCCGATCTGAGCTTCTGGAAACTGTATCAGCCAAGCAGTCACCTCATCATCTGTGGCAATTCGTTGTTGGTATTCAGCCCATTTTATGACAGGTTCTTTTTTCTTATTGAGCGGTATCACTGACCAGCCCATCTCCCGATACTTCTGGAAGGCTTCGGCCACTGTCTCCGCTGTTACGTAATTGTTCATATCGTTCACCATGACGCTCCATGAACCCACGTACGACAATATCTGCCTGAATGTCTACTAGGTCTCGAATCTGTATCAATTCCTCTTCAGTGAGTTCGAGATGACCAAGCATCTTTCGCGTGACTTCAATTGGTGTCATTAGTAATTCTTAATTGTTAATAAGAGCGTGCCGCGCGGTCATGCTCTTAATTTAATTATCTAAAAAAGCCCGTTTTCAGAACGGTAAAAATATTTTTATGGCTTAAAGTATTACTCTATTAAGTTATCTCTGGTCCGAAATTTCTCTTAAATCCACGCAACTTATATGTAAACAGATCGTCCTTCGTTCCGGCCTCTGTCTTTATGGTTCGATTCACCCTATGCTTTGCCTGTCGCATTGATTCCAGTCCTCCACGAAACACCTGAGTGTCTCCAAATTCGTCATTAATCTCGTCGTAAAGCACGTCCCATGAGATTGATACGCCGAGTCTTTGCTTAAACATTACCCATAAAAAATAATCTTCTTGATTTCCACCAAAAGTAATCGGCGTCTGATTGATTGTTAGTGACTTGGTCTCATAACTATAATTTCCTACTTCAGATTCAGCTAGAAGGATTTCTCTTTTAACTCTGCCTCCATTTAGTACCACTTCCGCATCATCTATTAAGCTTTGAACTCTGGGGTCAATTGTTGCTGAGTGAGCTTTTATATTTTTCGCATACGTCTTGATTTCACCAAAGTACGTTTGAAGATTCCAGTCCTGCTTGTTAGTCATCCCCGCTATTGTCTCAGGTAGTAGTTTTTTTGATGGCTTTGATTTGAGATACGGTGCGATGCTTGCAAGTTGTTGCTTTAGTGCGTCTCGGAGTCCAAGGTGAACATATAGGTTATCTATCTCTGTGATTGCTGTTATTCGATTGACATAGGCGAAACGCATTCTTAAGACTGCTTCATACAGGTTTAGAGCCGCATATGCTTCACTTCGCTGCTCAGGAGTTGGTTGTGGCATTACTAAATCGTATCAGAATTGCGCCGTTTTACTACCTAAATGCTCCAGACATGTCAACATACCAAAAATTGGCTCTCATACCGATACATACCCAGTGTCTTATATAGCAAAACGATTCCGAACCACTCCCCATACCCCCCTCCGTAATGCATCTGTTCTTGTGAACTTAGATAGTGGAGTAACTATTTATATAGCCACGTTACTTTGCATCACTAATTCATGCGGCACTAACAACAGACACTATGAAGAAAACAAAAGCGGCAGTAGAAGACCGACCTGTTTCAACGTATCAAGGTTCGGAGAAGACCTTGGAGCATGTTATTGAGGCAATCAGGATGCATCCTCAACTTGGTCCCAAGTACATTAAAAATTTCTCGCCCTTCTTCGACGCCATGACGTTCAACTGCTGGAGGCGTCAAGGTTACGTTCCGTCCAAAGGTTCTATCGGTATAAAGACCATCACCTTCATTGAGTCCGGAGATGAGCAAACAGGTGAAAAGAAGATGATCCCTCGCACAGTCATTCTCTTCCATCGCTCACAAGTACAAGCGCTCAGCCCATTCAAACAAAAGCAGGCTGTATGACGCGCAAAATGACCGTTATAAGAGCGCCAGGAACTCAAGATGTGCCATGTATCAGAATCAGTAACCAACATCTTCTAAAGGCAGGATTCCAACTCGGTGACCTTATTACCGTTACCTACAAACCAAAAGTAATCGTTATCAAAAGAATTAAAGAAAACAATCATGAATAACACAGCAACCCCATACAAGCGACGACTTCAAGGCAACTATCCGCCAGTTCGCGTCATTGTGTCCGAACCGAATCCAGTAGCCGCACACCCTATAAAGCAAGAAGTCCAAAAGCACATTGGAAGCTTTTCTTTCACTGCCGTATTTGAAGAAGACACAGAAGCGTTAAGTGCATTCAAGAACGAGGGACTAATTGCGTACAGATGCATTCTCAAAACAGCAGACGGACAACGTACGCTTGGAATAGGACATGGAATCAACGTATTAAGTGCGGAAAATAGATACCTCAGCAAATCTGTGAAGTGGGCGCACTCAGGAGCTTTTATCGCCGCGGTTACTAATGCGTTGAAATTTCCTGACTTGAGCGGTAGTCCAACCTCAGACTTCGGTGTCCCAAACAATGAGATTGCCTCAGTGTTTATGGCAACCGATAAGCAGAAGGCGTATATCCGCGAACTCATTGCTTCAGCGGTGCCAGAGGACGAGCAAGAAGAATGGTTGCAACAGGTCGAGACCATGAGCAAGGAGGACGCGAGTGAAGCAATCCAAATGTTGAAGAACTAACATCAAGCCGTGCCTCCTAATTTTGGATGCACGGCTTTTGTTGTGATTCATGACCGCAGAGAGTATTATTATCGGCACAATATAGTCACCTAACTCCTCGTCGTGAGATGCGGACATGGTGCGAATATAGTTAGACACTGCAAAGTAGAAACCCCGTTATCAAGGGTCGCTTTGCAGTGCTATCTGAGAGAAATCTTAGGTATGGACTTCGGTCCTACTTGGTAGCGGGTTTTTTGTATATATCATCTCAAATTATTATGTGGACATTTATCAGCGTTGTCTTTCTAACAGCTATTCCAGTTATTGTATTGTGGGAAAGTGACCACCAAATCATCGCTAGTGCTATTGGATGTTACGGTCTTCTATACGCAATCTCATTCTTGTTTAAGGAGCGTGAGGAAGAAAATCTCTGGAGACAGATAATCGATTTATTTGGTGGCCTTATGATGTTTGTCACTCTTGGTATCTTTATTCAAGACTACTTCGATGATAGTCCTACTCCCAGTTCACCTATTCAGCAAGATAAGAACTACTTCTACAACTACGAATGTACTGGTAGTGACTGCGAAGGACATAAGGAAGGGTTTAATGACGCTAAGGCAAACAATATTCAGTATGCATCTGATTGTAGAGGCGAATCTCAGTCATACATTGAGGGATGTGAAGCATGGGTTAAAAATTCACCAGATCCTGTCTGGGATACTAAGGAATAGATTATGAAATTATTAAATAAATATAGCGTGGTGGGGGTAGGAGTAGCGGTACTGGCAAGTTGCTATTTCTTTATGCGCGATTTTGCTTCTGAAGTAGTGCAAAAATGTCCCACACCAGAGACCTTTTCTCAGGACTTTAACAGGTTCTCAATTGAGTTCCTTGAAGGTCACCCTGAGTACGGAGAAAAGGAACAACGCGAAGGCTGGGACAAACACCTCGAAGAAATGGGCTGTATTGAGGAACGAGACATCATTGATAACGCCATCTGCGCTGACTGTGAAGACAATGCTCTATAATATCTTTATGAAATCTGCACTTAAAATCATCGCCCCCATTATCCTTATCGCACTACTTCTACCTGTGCTGTTTTATGCGGGACTTGTTATATATGGTTACTGGCACGATGAATGGAGTGGGTACAATGCTTCAGGTTATGTGAGTGATGGTGAATGTAACATCGCCACTATTCCGATTGTCGGCGACATTGCTACCTTTGGTATTAGTACTGATGAAGAAGGTGCTGAGATGCTTACGACCACAATGAGCGCTACACTTTCTGCCCTCGGTAACGCTGAACGTGATCCTAACATTGCAGGTATTATGCTCCTTGTTGACTCAGGTGGTGGATCTCCAAGTGCTGGCATGATGATTGCTGATGAATTGAAAAAGAACTCTCTGCCTAGCGGCGCTTTTATCTACGACATCGGGGCATCTTCTGCGTACCTTGCCGCTTCAGGTGCTGACACCATTATCGCGACTCCAATGGCTGATGTGGGGAGTATCGGTGTGACTATGTCATACCTCCAGAACACTCAATACAACGAGATTAACGGACAGGAATACATTGAGCTTACCTCTGCCAAGTTCAAGGATGCAGGAAGTCCGGATAGACCGTTAACACCAGAAGAAAAGGCACTGTTTCAACGCGACCTCGACTTAGCGCATGAGGAGTTTGTGCGCATGGTTTCAGAGAATCGCAATATTCCAAGTGAAGAAGTGGAGAAAATAGCTGACGGCTCAACACTGCCTGCAAAACTAGCGTTAGAAAAGAAACTCATAGACGGTATTGGAAACAAGGAGACAATGCGTGCATGGTTCGCCGAACAGCTTGAACTAACGGCTGAGGAGGTCATTTTCTGTCAGTAGCCTAAACGTTGAGCAAATTTAACTGTTCCGTGACTTTATTGATATATGGATTAATTTTTCACTACCAATTGGTGGAGTTGTATGCTTACACAAATACATGACTACAATGCCATCATTGGCGCGAAGTCGCGTATATAGATTGAAAATCTGACAAATAAAGCCTATCTGTTATAATCTTAACTATGTTTCGGAGGTCTTCAGTCACACTAAAAATCATGGGCGGGTTCTTCATGCTTCTGCTCCTTGGTTCTTTTAGTCTGGCGTACTTCCATACTCAAAGTATGTCGGCAATGGATGTACCGATGCCGGGCTGTCCATTTATGAACGATGGTGTTCCAGTACTTTGTACCATGAGTCCGCTTGAACATATCGAAGCATGGCAAGATATGTTTACGGCTATCCCAGCAACGTTTGCGATATTGCTCTGCCTTACCTTGTTGGTATTTTTTGCACCATATTTACACTCCTTCAAATGGTCACCGCCTTTACGTTCAAGATTTAGATTTACCGCACCATACACTACTAGTAAACCGATATTTCGGTCGTATATTCAAGAAGCATTTTCAAGTGGTATTTTGAATCCTAAACTCTTTTAGATCCTAAGAAGTAACCCACGCCCATATCGGGTGTAGCTATTATTAGTGTGTCTAAGTTACATGAACATTAAAATAATTGGAGCGGTAGTTGTTTCAGGAGCGCTCGGATTTGGTCTTTGCAC
>JACCDV010491174.1_pt1 | contig 21289 bp, 26 predicted proteins | sample 7446131 | NCBI WGS metagenome assembly JACCDV01 (sample SAMN15323448, study PRJNA562643) | freshwater metagenome | isolation source: river surface water | place: USA:Blue River Watershed | collected 2017-08-17 | reverse complement strand
TGGCACTGGGGATGGCCTTTACTGTGGGTACTGTCAACTTATTACTAGGAGATGGACCGAGTTATTTTGATTCGATCACGATGTTTGTGGCCTTTACCCTCGGGGCGCGTTATATCGAATTGATTGCTAGGCAGGATGCTCAAAGTGGCTCGGAGGCATTGGCTAAACAGCTTCCGGCTAGCTGTGAACGCTACCCTGATTACCCAAAGAATACTGCGGTTGAGCGCATACCCGTTGTGCGTTGCCTTGTCGGCGATCGAGTTCGGGTGGGTCCTGGTGAGATTATCCCGGCAGATGGCGTACTGATGGATTCATATACCAGTGTGAGTGAAGCATTATTAACTGGTGAATCAAGACCAGTACAGAAGTCTCCTGGTGATCGCTTATTTGCTGGCACGCATAATATTCAAAATAGTATTGCGCTGGAAATTACGGCGGTGGGACAAACCACTCGCTTGGCTGGCATTGCAATCCTATTGGATCGTGCTCTGCAAGCAAAGCCACCTATGTTGGGATTGGCTGAGGTATGGGCCGGTCGATTTGTGATTCTTCTCATCATTGCAGCGATCATGAGTAGTGCCACCTGGTTATTAGTAGACCCTAGCCGAGCATGGCCCGTGATGCTCGGTGTGTTAGTGGCTAGTTGTCCGTGCGCATTATCGTTAGCGATACCTACCGCTCTGGCAGCCGCACAGGGTGCGTTAACCAAGATTGGTTTATTTGTAATTCATGGTCGCGCCCTTGAAGGTTTGAGTAAAGCAAATACCTTGGTGATGGATAAAACTGGCACTCTAACGATCGGCGAGCCTCGTTTACAAAGCATCACTGTATTTCGAGATGGTATGAGTGAGCAAGATGTATTAGCGCAAGCGGTCGGTATGGAGGAGGGTCAAAATCATCCCTTGGGTCTAGCGCTTGGTGATGCACTTCGAGAGCGTGAGCTTGCGCCACAGCGTTTTTTGACTCGAAGTGAAAACCACTTAGGCAAAGGGCTATCCAATAGTAACTACCGTCTTGGTAAGGCCAGCTGGGTGGGTGTGCAGGGGTCAGCGATTCCATTCGATGCACTCTATAGTCATGTCTACTTAAGCGATGATCAGGGACTCATCGCCCAATTTAGCTTCTTAGATCGCCCCAGAGAGGGTGTTGAGGCTTTATTGCAATATGCACGCGCTCATGGGATTGCAGTTCACTTATTGTCGGGTGATACCCAGGCTACTGTCGAGGCCTGGGCACGCCATCACGGAATTACGCAGTATCGTGGTGGTGCCAGCCCCGAAGAAAAATATGAGTTTATTCGTGATCTACAGGCAAATGGTGCCAAGGTATGTGCGATTGGTGATGGGGTGAATGATGCACCGTTCTTGGCAAAGGCCGATGTATCCATCGCAATGGGAAGTGGCGCCCCTTTAGCCGCGGCTGGTGCGGATGCTGTATTGGTAAGCCCTAATTTTGCGACCTTGGTGAAGGCATTTACCTTGGCACATCGCACCCAAAGAATCATTCGCCAAAACCTTCTATGGGCATTCCTATACAACGTGACGATTATTCCGGTGGCGATGATGGCTTGGATTAATCCCTGGGTGGCTGGAATTGGTATGGCATCTTCATCGCTTTTAGTAACCCTCAATGCATGGCGTTTACGTAAGGTCTAGATTAGACTGCTTGCATGGAAAGTTTGTATCTTTTGATCCCCTTATCGCTGCTCCTAGTAGCTGGTCTTGCTTACCTACTGTATTGGTCGATTCAGGGCGGTCAGTTTGATGATCTGCAGGGCCCTGGCGAGTCGATCTTGCTGGATGATGACAGCCCACAGCGCAAAGACCCCCCTAATATTTGATCTACATCAAAATACCGAAATTACGCTAACTCGATAATTTCCCAAAGCTTTTAGCCCAGTCATTTTGCTCAGGGAGGTTGTATGGCGTTAGCCATCAGTGGGTCGCAAGACGCGAACTTTAACTATAAGGTTGTCAGCCAATTTGCCATCGTTACGGTGTTATGGGGCATTGTTGGGATGTTTGTGGGGGTAGTTCTGGCAGCCCAGTTGATTTGGCCAGAAATCACAATGAATATTCCATGGTTAAGCTACGGTCGCTTACGACCCTTGCATACCAATGCGGTGATCTTTGCCTTTGGGGGCAGTGCTTTATTTGCAACCTCGTATTACATTGTGCAGCGCACCTGTCAGGTCCGCCTTTTTAGCGACAAACTGGCTGCATTTACCTTCTGGGGTTGGCAGCTCGTGATTGTGGCAGCCGCTATTACTTTGCCGCTTGGCATTACCACCTCAAAAGAGTATGCCGAATTAGAGTGGCCCATCGATATTTTGATTACGATTGTTTGGGTTGCTTATGCCATTGTGTTTTTTGGCACCATCATGAAGCGCAAGACCAAGCATATTTATGTATCGAACTGGTTCTTTGGTGCTTATATTCTGACAATTGCTATTTTGCATATTGTGAACAATATTGAGATGCCAGCGAGTCTATGGAAGTCATACTCGGCATACTCTGGTGCACAAGACGCCATGATTCAATGGTGGTATGGTCATAATGCAGTTGGCTTTTTCTTGACCACCAGCTTCTTAGGCATGATGTATTACTTCATTCCTAAGCAGGCCGATCGCCCAATTTATTCCTATCGTTTATCGATTGTGCATTTCTGGGCTCTTAACTTCACATATATGTGGGCAGGACCCCATCATCTGCAGTACACATCATTACCGGATTGGACTCAATCGCTGGGGATGGTGTTCTCATTAATTCTGTTGGCACCTTCGTGGGGCGGAATGATCAACGGCATCATGACCCTGTCGGGAGCTTGGTACAAGCTACGGAGTGACCCCATCCTCAAATTTCTAATCGTGGCACTGTCGTTCTACGGTATGTCAACCTTTGAGGGTTCGATGATGTCGATTAAGACCGTTAATGGACTATCGCATTACACCGATTGGACGATTGGCCATGTTCATTCTGGAGCTCTAGGCTGGGTTGCCATGATCACAATCGGCTCTTTGTACTACCTCATTCCTCGTTTGGTAGGTAAGAAGGAGATGTATAGCACCCGCCTCATTGAATTGCATTTCTGGATTGCCACCATTGGTGTTGTTCTTTATATCGCCGCAATGTGGATTGCTGGAGTGATGCAGGGCTTGATGTGGAGAGCTTTTGAGGCCGATGGCACATTGACCTATAGCTTTGTAGAGTCGGTGAAAGCCAGTTATCCCTTCTATGTGATTCGACTCTTAGGTGGTATCTGCTACTTGGGGGGTATGTTCTTGATGGCGTACAACGTATTCAAGACCTTGTATGGCGAGCGTTTTGTGGATGCACCGATCCCATCAAATGTTCAAGTTGCTCATTAATTGGGAGGAAAAATGTCAGATCAAAATAAATTTTTCTCTCACGCTACTCTCGAAAAGAACGTCGGTTGGCTCATCATCACGACTATTTTGGTTGTGAGTGTGGCTGGCTTGGTACAGATTGTGCCGCTCTTTTTCCAGCACTCAACCACCGAGCCAAGCCCTGGAATCAAGCCGTTTACAGCATTGCAATTGGCTGGACGTGATATTTACCAGCGCGAGGGTTGTGTTGGCTGTCACTCACAGCAGATTCGTACATTACGTTCAGAGACCGAGCGTTATGGTCCGTATTCAGTTGCTGGAGAGTCTGTCTTTGACCATCCATTCCTTTGGGGTAGTAAGCGGACAGGACCCGATCTTGCTCGTGTAGGTGGACGCTATTCAGATGACTGGCAACGTATCCATTTACGCAATCCTCGTGATGTCGTCCCGGAATCCAATATGCCGGCTTACCCGTATTTGCAAAATGCGCCAGCAGATGTATCGAGTATTCAAAAACACATGCATGCATTAAAGCGTTTAGGGGTTCCATATACCGATGAAGAAATTGCGAATGCCCCCAAAGAGCTTGAAGGCAAAACGGAAGAGGATGCCTTAGTTGCCTATTTACAGGGCCTGGGCATTAATCGTCGCGCCACTACTAAAACTGCCAGCCAATAAAGGAGATCAGCATGCAAGCATTTACCGCTTATCTATCGGCAATATCGAGCACCTTTGGCTTATTTGTGTTTTTAGGAATTGTTTGGTGGGCTTGGTCTACGCATCGCAAGGCCGCCAATGAGGAGTCAGCAAATTTACCATTTGCACTTCCGGATGAGTTTCAGAAGGATCAATCATGAGTGATTTTTTTAGTCCCGGTTGGAGTATTTTTATTGCGATCGTAACGATCGTCGGCATTATTTGGTGCTTGTGGCTATTGATGTCACAACGTAAAACCAAAGTACCAACCGATTCTTCGGGCAATGTAACCGATACGGGCCATGTTTGGGATGATGACTTGCGTGAATTGAACAATCCGCTGCCACGTTGGTGGATGTGGATGTTCATTATCTCCTGTATCTTCGGAGGTATTTATCTGGTTCTTTACCCTGGTTTAGGTACCTATCAAGGTATCTTGGGATATAGCACTCAAGCGGAGCACGATCAATCTGTACAGACTGCAAATAAAGACCTGCAACCCGTTTATGCCAAATACATGCAAATGAGCATTGAGCAGGTTGCGGCCGATCCTAAAGCCAAAGAAATGGGACAGCGCTTATTTTTGAACTATTGCGCACAATGCCATGGATCAGATGCTGGAGGATCTAAGGGATTTCCTAATCTGCATGACAAAGATTATTTATATGGTGGCGAACCAGAGATGATTCGGGCGTCGATTGTGCAAGGACGGGCAGGTGTTATGCCCGCCTTTGGCCACCTAAGCTCTGCCCAAATTAGCGAGGTGGTGGCTTATGTCCGTAGCCTCTCGAACTTACCCGCCGATGATCTACGTGTTGCTCAGGGCGAGGCTGTTTATAAAACGAATTGCGCCGCCTGTCATGGAGCCGATGGCAAAGGAAATATTGTTCTGGGCGCACCTAACTTGACCGATAAAGTTTGGCTCTACGGCAGTTCCGAGAAGGCGATTACTGAGTCGGTACAGAAAGGTCGTAACGGCGTGATGCCGGGTCATGAGGCAATCCTAACTCCAGAAAAGATTCAGATTCTGACGGCTTATGTTTGGGGTTTGTCGCATCAGCCGATGAGCACAAAGAAGTAAAGCCATGAATCAAACTTCATCGACACAGACTGCTGGCGACAGCAAGCCTGTGATCGAGATCGTAGAGCAGTCACTCTACGAAGTTCGTAAACATATCTATCCGCGCTCGGTTAGCGGACCCTTTGCAAGTTGGCGTTTGGTCTTCGTGGTTCTGACCCAGTTGTTGTATTACGGATTGCCATGGCTCAGTTGGAATGATCGTCAGGCTGTTTTATTTGATTTGGTGCAGCGTAAGTTTTATATCTTTGGCTTGGTGTTGTGGCCACAGGATGTGATCTATCTCACGCTTCTCCTGATTTTATCGGCACTTAGTCTCTTTCTATTTACTGCCGTCGCAGGCCGTTTATTTTGTGGCTACGCCTGTCCACAAACGGTCTATACCGAAATCTTCATGTGGATAGAGCGCAAAGTGGAGGGCGATCGGTTTGCACGTATTCGCTTGGATGGAGAAGAGTGGCCTTGGAGTTTTAAAAAGTGGCGACTGAAGATTACTAAGCATGCCTTATGGATTGCAATCGCTCTGTGGACTGGATTTACTTTTATTGGATATTTCACGCCCATTAAAGAACTAAGCGCCAATATCTTGGCTTTTTCTTTGGGGCCATGGCAAACCTTTTGGTTACTCTTTTATAGTTTTGCAACATGGGGCAACGCAGGCTTTATGCGCGAGCAGGTTTGTAAATATATGTGCCCGTATGCCCGTTTTCAAAGTGTGATGGTCGACAAAGACACCTTTGTGGTGACCTATGACAAGATGCGCGGCGAGCCTCGCGGTAGTCGCAATAAATCAGAAAACCAAGTCCAAAAGGGCTTAGGGGATTGCGTCGATTGCAGTATCTGTGTGCAGGTATGCCCCACAGGGATTGATATTCGTGACGGTTTGCAATACATGTGTATTGGCTGTGGGGCCTGCATCGATGCTTGCAATCAAGTGATGGACAAGATGAACTATCCCAAGGGATTAGTGCGCTATACCACTGAGCGAGCCATGCTCAATCGGGAGTCGAATCAATTGGCGCGTAGCCATTTATTTCGCCCGCGCATCTTGATTTACACCTCAATTATTTTGGTATTAACCTCGGTCTTCTTGTTTTCGCTCTTCACACGAAATCCCTTGCGGGTCGATGTAATGCGTGATCGCGGTGCTTTGGCTCGCGAAGTGGATGGTCGCTATATTGAGAATGTCTATCGGGTCCAACTGATGAACTCTTCCGAGTCGCCAATGCGAGTCGATATTAAAGCAACCGGTTTGCCAGATATTGCAGTATTGGACGCTAGCGGCAAGGTCCTTCATAGCGTAGTGATTGCGCCAGCTAGTAATTTATTGATTCCGGTGAAGGCAAGCGTGGCGATCAATGAAGTGATATCCGGATCGCATCCGATTCAGTTCCAGTTTCGTGGTCAAGAGGGCGAACAGATTCGCTCGCGTGATGAGAAATCAAGCTTTATCGTGCCACGCCAATAAAGGGAGTTCATTATGAAAGCAGAATCGCAAATTTCAAAACCATGGTGGAAACAGCTCTGGCCCTGGTTATTAATTCTGGGCCCAGCCTTGGCAGCGATTGGTTGCGCGATTACCATTTATTTGGCATTTACTGTGCATGCCGATGAACCGGTGCGAGATGGCATTAAGCGGGGTCTGAAGGTCGAGCAGGTGCAGCCGTGAAACTCAAGACAGCGATTTGGATTCTTTGGCCCTCCTTTTTAGCAGCCATTATTGCTGAAGGTTTGGTATTCAGTTTATTTAGGCCCGAAGACTTGCTCCTGTTTGGGCAACCCCATTATTTATCGAACGAGGCAATATACTCCATTGGTTTTTTTGCCTTTTGGACGATTTGCGCGATATCAAGCGCCATCTCTTTATTTATCGTACGCGACTGCTTCTTAAACTCGAAGTCAGCGGAAGATGACCTGCTTAACTGAGTCGTATAGGTGATGAGCAGTTGGTTTTCTCATTCACGTTCGGAACCCCAGCGAGTTGATAGAGCCCTTCAATGTCAATCAATTTAACGTGGCGTTGCTTAATTTGTAATAAGCCTGACTCGGTAAACCGTGACAACATCCGACTTACCGTCTCAATTTGAATTCCAAGATAGCTGCCAATGTCCTCACGGCTCATCTTTAAATCAAATTCAGTAAATTCATATCCGCGAGCGGCATATCGTTGGGATAAGTTAATTAAAAAACCTGCGAGTCGTTCTTCGGCTCTGAGAGTTCCCAATGACAGTAAATGACGTTGATCCTGAGTTAGTTCACGACTTAAGATGCGATGGAATTGATGCTGCAAACTGGGAATTTGTGATGCTAAGTTTTCAAATTCGGAGAAGCGAATGATGCAAACCTCGCTCTCCTCGAGTGCAATCGCATTAGCTTGGTATTGGTGCTCGCCAATGCCGTCTAAACCCAAAATCTCACCAGGCATATGAAAACCGATGATTTGTGCGCGACCATCCGGTAATGAGTGCTCTGTTTTTAGGGTACCAAAACGAACGCTGTATATAGAATTGAGCGGCTCGCCGTGTCGGTACAGGGTATCGCCCTTGTGGAGATGGACTCGATCTTTGACGAGAGTATCAACCTGGCTTACCTCATTGGCAGAAAGACCAAGCGGCAGACAAAATTGCCCCAAGACACAAGTAGAGCATTTATTCAGAATTTCTTTACTGGAAGAAATATTCATGATGATGCATATTCTAGTCGAGAGTCCAAAAAAGTTCTATTTCACGCCCCATGCTCAGTAGCACATTATTTATCGGAATTCTCCTAGCAACAATGGCCAGTAGTTGGCATTGTGCCTTGATGTGTGGGGGGATTGCGGCTTCGATTGATCAATCGGTGGCAAAAATTAAGGTTTACCCCAATCGGTCAAGAGTCGTTTGGGATCAAATAGTGGTTCATTTGGCGAGGATTGCTAGTTACATGCTTTTGGGAGCTGGAGCAGCCTGGTTGGGGATTGCTTTTTGGAGGCAGGAGATGATTCCAATTCAACGAGCATTATTTGGAATTACGGCCGGGATTCTCTTCTATCAAGCCTATCGGTTGATTCACCCAAGTGGTAAAAAAATCACCCATCTTTTTGGACAAAAGATTGCACAGGCCTTATCGCAATGGTGGGCAAAACACTTTGCAAAATCTCGCACTGGCCTGGCGCGCTGGATGACGGGGATGCTGTGGGGCTTGGTGCCGTGTAGTTTGGTGTATGGAGTCCTGGCCCTTGCATTTTTTTCGGGCGATCCAATCGTAGGCGCATTACTAATGCTGGCAATGGGATTGGGTACCTTGCCAAGCCTATTGGTATTTACCAAGGTCAGTGGTGCCTTGATGCAGTTTGGACAAAGGGTCTGGGTACGATACCTTGCCGCACTCTTATTGATAGCAACTGCTGTATATGGTTTTTATCGTGGCATGACCTTGCCAGCAGAGTTATTAAAGGGTGGATTTTGTTTGACCTAGAGTGCTTTGATTGCCAAACCAATTGCAACGAGTCCTGAGAATCCAGCAAACATGAGCTGAGTCCATTGGCTACTGATTCTAGGAGCAATTAGGCGACCAGCCATCATTCCAAGAATGGCACCGATTGCGAACGGTATGGCCACCAACCAGTTCATAGTCCCAGCCAGCCCCGAGCCCGCAACACCTCCCAGTGAAATCAGAGACAGAACACCCAAAGAGGTGGCAATGATTGACTGCATGGGTAGATCACTAATCCGTTTGAGTGCAGGGACAATCACAAAGCCGCCCCCAACCCCCAAAAGCCCTGATAAAAATCCAGCTAAGGCGCCAGAGCCAATCAGGGCACGTGCGCAAGGGACGGTCCAAATTAAGCGACCGATGGATAAGTCGAGCGAGCAGGGTACTGCTTTGGGCTCTTTATATACCCCCTTTGATTGTTGGTAGGCCTCTACAAAAATTCGGATAGCAACGTAGAGGAGAACCAAAGAAAAAATCAGCATTAAGGGTTGATTGGGAATCTGGTGTGCCAACCAAAGTCCTGCGGGTGATAGTAGCAAGCCTGCAAAGGCCAACAGCATGGCAGCGCGGTAACGTAATAGCCCAGTTCGTAAAGCCATGATGGCACCTAGCGCAGAAGATACGGTGACTGCAAGTAGCCCAATGGGGCTCGCCTCCACCATGGGTAAATGGAGCGCAAAGACCAGCAAAGGAACCGATAAGATGCCGCCGCCGGCACCCGTTAGCGCCATGATGAGGCCAACGAATATGCCAAGCCCCGCAGGAATAAGGTGGGGTTGTAAAAGACCGATTAAATCCATCAAGATAGTATCAACGACTTGCTATTAGTTAAATCATAATATATTATATATTTATATATATTGTAATTCACCTTGAATAAGGAGTAAAGCATGCAAAAGCCAACCGTCAAAGCCTTTTTTGATCAAGGAACATGGACCTTTACCTACGTCGTTTATGAAAAACCTAACACGCCGTGTGTGGTGATTGATACAGTCCTCAACTATGACCCTAAATCGGGTCGTACCAAGACCAAGTCTGCAGATGAGGTGATTGCTTTTGTCAAAGATCAGGGCCTCACAGTCGATTGGATTTTGGAGACCCATGCGCACGCAGATCACCTGAGTGCTGCACCTTATATTCAAAAGCATCTTGGGGGCAAGATCGCCATTGGCTCGCATATTCAGGATGTGCAAAAAGTATTTAAAGGAATATTCAATCTTGAGAGTGACTTTCCAACCAATGGCTCCCAATTTGATTACTTGATCGAAGAGGGCCAGGATTTGCATGCAGGTAACTTAACCATCCACCCCTTATTTGTTCCCGGACATACACCAGCATGCATGGCCTATGTGATTGGCGACGCCATCTTTGTCGGTGATACGATCTTTATGCCCGATGTTGGGACAGCGCGCTGTGATTTCCCGGGTGGCAACGCTAATACGCTTTACCAGTCGATGCAAAAGATTTTGTCCTACCCAGATGACACGCGTTTATTCATGTGTCATGACTATCCCCCCACCGGTCGTCCGATTGCCTATGAAACTACCGTGGGTGAAGAGAAGCGGAAAAATATTCATGTGCATCAGGGGGTCACAGAAGCTCAGTTTGTGGAAATGCGTAATCAGCGTGACAAGACTTTGGAGATGCCAGTTTTGATCTTGCCTTCGATTCAGGTCAATATTCGTGCCGGTCATCCACCGCCTGCTGAGACGAATGGCAAGACTTATCTCAAAATCCCCTTCAATGTTCTCTAATTGGCGACTGAGTGGCTATGAATATCAATTTAAAGAAAATGCGCCAATCGGCTGATAAAGCAGTTGACTTAATGAAGGTTTTGGGAAATCGAGATCGAATGATGTTGTTGTGCGAAATTAACCAAGGGGAAAAATGCGTGGGTGAGTTGGAAGATTCCTTGGATATTCATCAGCCAACCCTCTCACAACAACTAACGGTATTGCGTAAGAAAAAGCTGGTGAAAACCCGTCGCGAGGGTAAGCAGATTTATTATTCCGGCGCCAATCCTGTGGCGATGTCAGTGATGAACTTGCTCTACCAAAATTACTGTAAATAACCAATTGATTTAAAAGGAGGTTTATGATGCAATGTAACGTCGGTCATACAGATCGGGTCCTGCGAATTACGGCAGGAAGTTTATTAATTCTTTTATCTTTAAGTGGAGTGATTGGGGCATGGGGCTGGATCGGGGTTGTGCCATTAGCAACCGGCATCTTTCGTTTCTGCCCAGCGTATCCGCTCTTAGGGATGAATACCGCCAAGAAAAAGTAGCGAATTAATTATGGGCAGTTTCAAGGAAGACTTCAAAGATACCGTTGTTGCGCTTCTTGAAACCGCTCAAGACCAGTATCGAGATGCCGTCAGTTTCGTTAAAGAAACATGGCCTCTGCTTGTTCTATTGGCCGCTATCTTAATTGGCCTCATTGCCTACTGGAATCCACCTCCACCGCGCCATATCATCATGGCCTCCGGTATTCAAGGGGGATCATATGAACAATTAGCCGCGAAGTATGTGGAGTTCTTTGCAAAAAAAGGCGTGACTATTGAGCTGGTGCGCACCGAAGGTTCTCAAGAAAATATTAATCGTCTTTCCGATCGCAAAGACCCAGTCCAAGCAGCTTTCGTTCAAGGTGGATCTTTGCATGCTAAACAAGTTCCTGGTGTTGAGTCCCTTGGAAGTGTTGACTACGAGCCGATTTGGGTCTTCTATAGAGGACCGTTTCTAAAAAATGGCATTTTAGATCTTGATCGACTTGCCAAGGCTCGGATAGCCATTGGTCCCGAGGGTAGTGGCACTCATGTCCAAGCCATGAATATTTTGCGAGTTAGTGCCGTGGAGCGGATGCCCACACTATTACCACTCAATAATGATGAGGCGGTGATTGCTTTGCAAAAAGGTGAAGTTGATATTGTCTTGATGGTAGATGGCTTGCGAGCAAAAAATGTACAAACCCTCATAAATGATCCAACCGTTCGATTGCTCAACTTTAATCGTGCTGCCGCTTATACAAAAAATATTCATTACCTAGAAGAACTTGAGGTACCGATGGGCAGTTTTAATATTGCGCGCAATTTCCCGCCCACCGATATCAATATGATTTCTACGGTCACTAATTTATTAATTGATGATCGGATGCACCCAGCGATTCAGTTTCTCTTTCTGATGGCAGCCCAAGAGATCAATGGTAAAGAATCATTTTTTGCCAAGCGTGGCGAGTTCCCAGCTTTTATGAACTCGGAGTTTCCGGAAAGTCCCATTGCGCAACAGTTTCATCAGCGCGGTTTGCCGGTCTTAATGGATTTCTTACCATTTTGGGTGGCAGAGTTTATCCATCGGATGTTCTTTACGCTGCTACCATTCTTTGCGATTGCATACCCCATTGTGCTCTCCTTGCCTAGCTATCGTTTAAGGCGGGTTCGAGCCAAACTCAATCGTATTTATGGTGAGCTAAAGTTTTTTGAGAACGATCTGTTAATTAGCTACGATCCCAACAAGATGCCCGAGTATTTGGAGACCTTAGCCGATATGGAGCGACGTGCCTTGGCTTTGAAAGTTCCAAAGAGTGCTTCGAGTGATTTTTACACGCTTAGAAGTAGCATTGATTATGTGCGTAATGCGCTTAATCGGGGCGATCATCAAATTCTGGGTCGTGAGAGTTCCATTTGATTTGGGATGCCATCATTATCGGTGGCGGAGCTGCCGGACTCTTTTGTGCTGGAATTGCTGGACAGCGTGGTAAAAAAGTTCTGGTACTGGATCATGCTCCAGTATTGGGGGAGAAGATTCGTATTAGCGGTGGTGGGCGGTGTAATTTCACAAATCTGAACTCAGCCCCTGAGCATTTTTTATCTCTCAATCCCCATTTTGTAAAAAGCCCCCTGGCGCGGTATTCATCAAAGGACTTCATTAATCTTGTGCGTGAGTACCGCATTCCGTTTCATGAGAAACATCGTGGCCAACTATTCTGTGACGATTCTGCAAAAGACGTTATTCAGATGCTGTTGGCTGAGTGTCATAAGGGTGGTGTCACTATTCAGCATCCAGTATCTGTTACCCAAATTATCAAATCGCAATCGAACTGGACTTTAGAAACAACAGATGGAATCAAACAGGCTACTCATTTAATTATTGCGACCGGAGGATTGCCAGTACCAGCGATTGGCGCGAGTGATTTTGCTCTGCGAATTGCCAAGCAGTTTGAAATCCCAACCACTTCGGTACGTCCTGCATTGGTACCACTCGCATTCACCTCAGACGAGTTTTCAGTATTCACCAGCTTGGCTGGGATCAGCTTGGAAGCTAGCGTCCAGGCGGGACAGCGTAACCACGGTTACGGAACCTATCGATTTGATGAAGATCTTTTGATAACCCATAAAGGGCTCTCGGGACCCGCTATTTTGCAAGCCAGTAGCTATTGGCATGAGGGCGAAGCGATCCACATCAATTGGCTAGGAAAGACCGATTTTGATGCGATCTTTTCTGAGGCGCACCAGAAAACAGTTGATGCCGCTCTCGCAGAGGTATTGCCGCAACGCGTTGCACAATTGTTGACCGAACAGCTCAATCTCGCAAAACGTAATTGGGCGGAGGTATCTAAGAAAGATCGAGAAGCCTTGCGTACCCATTTAACGAAGGCCCAAATGAAGCCTGCAGGTACCCTGGGATGGAAAAAAGCGGAGGTCATGTTAGGCGGGGTCGATACCAAAGCATTGGATGGTAAAACCATGATGGCTAAACAACATCAGAATCTCTACTTCATTGGGGAGTGTGTAGATGTCACCGGTCATCTTGGAGGGCATAATTTCCAGTGGGCTTGGTCGTCAGCTTTTGTTTGTGCTAATTCCCTAATAAATTAGTCAACTTAATAAATCTTTAGGGTTTTTACTGACTGGTTCCTAAGTCCCTTGTTCTTCATTCCCCTTGTCCGTAATATGGATGGATATAAGCAAAATTATCATTTACTCGTTAAGGACTTTCTTATGCAGAAATCATTACTCATTAATGCGGATAAATGCACGGGTTGTTTGCAATGTGAAATGGCATGTAGTTATGAAAACTACGGTGTCTTTAATACTGCTAAATCCCGCATTAAGGTCTTTGATTTTCATACCACTGGAAAAAAGGTTCCTTATACCTGTACTCAATGCGATGAGGCATGGTGTTTAAAGGCCTGCCCAGTTGATGCAATTCGGATTGATGCAAGCACTGGCGCAAAAGTAGTGATTGAAGATGTGTGCGTCGGTTGCAAAGTCTGTACGATCTCATGCCCATTTGGCACGATTAATTATGTTCAGGATTCTGGGAAGGTTCAGAAATGCGATCTCTGTGGGGGCGATCCAGCATGCGCCACCTCTTGCCCGACGGGCGCCATTACCTATGTCGATGCCGATTGGACTGGCTTAGATCGAATGAGAGCTTGGGCAGACAAGCTTGGCAACCAACCCGCCGCTTAATAGGAGATCATTATGTCTTGGTCAGGAAAAATTCTTCGTGTCAATTTAACCAAGGGAACCTGTCAGTCTGAGCCACTCAATATGGAGTGGGCTAAAGAGTATCTCGGTTCGCGTGGCCTAGCCTCCAAATATCTTGTCGAGGAGATCGATCCTAAAGTTGATCCTTTGTCTTCCGAAAACAAAATCATTTGGGCTACAGGTCCACTAACCGGAACCATGGCATCGACCGGCGGGCGCTATACCGTCGTGACTAAAGGCCCACTGACTGGAGCCATTGCCTGCTCGAATTCCGGGGGATATTGGGGGGCAGAGCTCAAAATGGCTGGTTGGGACATGATTATTTTTGAAGGTAAATCACCCAAACCGGTGTATTTGTTTATTCAAGATGATGATGCGCAATTATTGGATGCAAGTTCTCTTTGGGGCAAATCCGTTTGGGAGACAGAGCCAAGCATTAAAGCTAAACACCAAGATCCGCAAATTCGTGTTTCATGCATTGGTAAGGCTGGTGAGAATCAGGTTTTATTTGCATCCGTTGTGAATGATTTACACAGAGCTGCAGGGCGTTCTGGAGTGGGCGCAGTGATGGGGAGTAAGAATCTGAAGGCGATTGCCGTTCGGGGAACTAAGGGTGTTGGTAATTTGAAAGACCCCAAAGGCTTTATGAAAGCGACAGCGGCAGCGAAGGCTGTTCTAGCTGGACATGCGGTGACCGGAGAAGGTTTGCCGACCTATGGCACGCAAGTGCTGATGAATGTGATTAATGAGGTTGGGGCATTGCCAACCCGCAATCATCAAGATGTTCAATTCGAGGGTGCTAAAGATATTTCGGCGGAAGCAATGGCCACTCCGCGTGAAACAGATGGTAAAGCCCATTTAGTGACCAATCAAGCCTGTTTTGGTTGCACGATTGCCTGTGGGCGGATTTCAAAGATCGATGAAACACATTTCTCGATTCAGAACCGTCCTCAATACATCAATGCTTCGGGCGGTCTGGAGTATGAGGCTGCATGGGCTCTTGGTGCCGCTAATGGTGTGAATGATCTTGAGGCCTTGCAATTTGCCAATATGGTTTGCAATGAACAGGGCATGGACCCCATTAGTTTTGGCGCAACGATTGGTGCCGTTATGGAAATGTATGAAATGGGAGTGCTTAAAAAAGAACAGTTAGGCATTGAAGCCCCATTTGGTTCAGCTAAGGCGCTTTGCTACTTTGCAGAAATTACTGCAAACGGCGAGGGCTTTGGAAAAGAGATTGGACTTGGTTCGGCAAAGTTAACCAAAAAATATGGTCAGCCGGATTTATCCATGAGTGTGAAGGGTCAAGAGTTTCCTGCCTATGATGGGCGCGTTGTTCAAGGAATGGGTTTAGCCTATGCAACTTCTAACCGAGGTGCTTGCCATCTTCGGGGTTACACGGTTGCATCAGAAGTCTTAGGTATTCCTGTCAAAACCGAGCCTACTGAAACGAATGGTAAGCCCGAGTTGGTCAAAGCATTTCAAGACGCAACCGCCGCTTTTGACTCGGCAGGTATTTGCTTATTTACTAGTTTTGCATGGACGCTTGCTGACGTAGCACCCCAGGTGCAAGCAGCCTGCGGTGAAGAGTTTACGGTTGAAAATTTAAATACGATTGGTGAGCGCATTTGGAACATGGAGCGTGACTTTAATAATCGCGCCGGCTTTACGAGTAAAGACGACAATTTACCAAAGCGCTTGATGACGGAGCCTGCAAAAACAGGACCTGGTAAGGGCACCGTGAGTGGTCTTGACAAAATGCTCCCCGAGTACTACAAAGTCCGCGGATGGGATAGTGAAGGTCGTCTAAACGCTGAAACGCGCAAACGTTTAGGTCTTTAATCGATGATGAATCACGTTATTCTGGGCAATGGCCCAGCGGGAGTTATCGCTGCTGAGCAAATACGTCGTCTAAGGCCAAATGATTCGATCATTCTGATTGGATCAGAGGACTCTCCACCGTACTCACGCATGGCGATACCTTATTTATTAGTTGGAAATATTTCTGAAGAAGGAACATTTCTGCGAAAAGATGCACACCATTTTGCAAATTTAAAGATTCACCTTAAAAAAGCGCGCGCCACAAAAGTCGATGCCGCAAAGAAGCACGTCATCCTTGATTCAGGTGAGGCCATTTCTTACGATCGATTACTCATTGCTACAGGTTCTAAACCGATTCGCCCCAATATTCCAGGCATTGATTTGCCTGGTGTGCATCCCTGCTGGACTCTAGAAGATGCTCGTGCGATCCAAAAGATTGCAAAGCCAGGCGCCAGGGTGCTCCAGATGGGTGCAGGGTTTATTGGCTGCATTATTTTGGAGGCTCTTGCCAGTCAAGGCGTCAAACTGACGGTCGTAGAGATGGGTGATCGCATGGTGCCACGCATGATGACCGAAAAGGCGGGTGGACTCATTAAGCAATGGGTTGAACAAAAAGGTATTACTGTACATACAAAGACTAAAGTTGAGGCGATCTCTCAAGAAAGCTCTGGTTTGCAAGTGAGCCTTTCGAATGGCGAGCGCATTGAGGTCGATTTGGTGATTTCAGCCACAGGCGTAAAGCCCAATATTGAATTCCTAAAAGATGCTAATTTAGGAATTAATACGGGAGTTGTGGTCAATGATCGGATGCAAACTTCGGACCCCAATATTTATGCTGCTGGTGATGTTACCGAATCAACAGATTTCTGTACCGGCAAATCGATTGTGAATGCCATTCAACCGAATGCGGCAGATCAAGCCATGATTGCTGCAACGAATATGGCTGGCGGTAATGCACAAACCCGGGGTGCTTTGCAGGTAAACGTTCTTGATACATTGGGCCTAATTTCTAGCTCATTCGGTCAATGGGCTGGCGTAGAGGGCGGTGAATACGTTGAAAAAGCCAATCCTGACCAATATCAGTACATTCGACTGGAGTTTGATCAAGATCGTTTAATCGGCGCAACAAGCTTGGGTCTCACAGACCACATTGGAGCACTGCGGGGGTTGATTCAGACCCGCGTTGCCCTAGGGGAATGGAAAGAGAAATTACTTGAGGATCCAACCCAAATAATGGCTGCGTATCTTGCCAAAGGGCAATCTCAAGCAGCCTGGGTCTCTTAAAATTAAGTGATGCAAGTCACCCTTAAACTTTTTGCAAGCCTTTCTCCGTATTTGCCAAAACATGCTAAGAGGAATGAAGTGCAATTAGATGTGCCAGAGGGCATTACAGTTGCCCAGATGATTGAAATGCAAAATTTGCCCAACCAGTTAGTACACTTAGTTTTGCTAAATGGTCATTTTGTTGCTCCAGATCAACGGGCTACTACGGTTATTCAAGAAAATGATGCTCTTGCTCTGTGCCCACCCGTTGCGGGCGGGTAATGCAATTTGAGCGCTTGATGGGCTGTACAGCTCATGATCTGCAACGCTGGCTTCCGGATGCTCTTGGCAGTTATTACCCACGGTGCTCACTTGAAATTGATGGAATCACATTGATTCATGTTGAGAATCCACTGATTCAGATGATTGGGTTCACAAAAAATGATCGTCAAATTGCATTACTCCGAATTCCTCAACTTCAGCTTCAATTAAAATTTACCGGTCTTGTCGACCATCAAATTCAAGCACTGTTAGAGCGGTTTGATCTTTACACTCGTAGAGGTGGCGGTTAGATCATCAGGAGAATTGATATGACTTTATTTATTGACCGTGTCGATCACCTTGTACTGACGGTGACTGATATTGAGAAAACTACGCAGTTTTATGAAAAGGCACTCGGTTTTGAGCGAGAGTTCTTTAAAGGACCCGAAGGACAGCCACGGTATGCCTTGTTGTTTGGGCAATACAAGATCAATCTGCAAGACAAAAATACCGAAACCCCGACCAAGGCAAAAGCGCCAACGATTGGGGCTGGCGATTTTTGCTTGATCTCCAAAGTTCCACTGGATGACTTCATTGCTCACCTACAAAAGGTTGGCGTAACCATCGATACAGGTCCGGTACAGCGCCGGGGAGCTTTGGGGCCGATTCGGTCGGTCTATTTCAGGGATCCAGATGGAAACCTGGTTGAAGTCGCCGAATACATCTAGATTTCACCTGTACGACCCTCAAAAGCCCCAATTCGGGGCTTTTTTCTATTTTATTAACTAATTGATTTAAATGGATATTTTTATCCTTATTCCCATATAAAGGCATATTGACACCCAAATATGTATATTTTTATTGACAAAGATATATGTAAATTTAGAATTACACTTAAGAAAAGTAGGTTATTAAGATTTTGTGGCAGAGGGTGTCATAAAACCCGCGTGCGGGTGGAGCACGAGAAGTAGGGTGTCTTTCAAAGGGAGAAAACTATGTCAGACCCAAACAAGGTATGGCCCACCGGCTTAACGGAGGCTGAATCTGAAGAGTTACACCGTAACCTGATTCAAGGCACGCAGTTTTTTGGCATGATCGCAGCTCTTGCCCATTTGCTTGCGTACATTTATTCGCCTTGGCTGAAATAAGGAGAAAAAAATGATTTACGGAAAAATGTGGTGTGTCGTAAAACCATCCGTTGGGATCCCATTATTTTTGGGCGCCTGCGCAGTTGGTTCGTTTGCTGTTCATACAATGATCCTCAACAATACAACGTGGGTTAAAGCATTTTTGAATGGCAATGCTGATAAAGTAGCTAGCGCTTCGGCATCGGCAGCAGCAGCACCTGCAGCACCTGCAGTGAAGAAGTAAAGTACTTTAATTTTTCACTAGTCCGAGGTCGGCGGGCCTCGGACTTTTTGCATTTTGATAGTGAGTCTTGACGCCGGTTGATCCTGATGGTGAGATAGCTATACATGAAACGCTTGAGCGAGAAACTAGTGCAATCCTGGACCAGCCTCGGCCCTAAGTTTCTGCCATTTGCAGACGCCGCAACCCCCGATTTGCCCCTCTCGCGACTTCTGCGACTGTCCTTATTTCAAGTTTCGGTTGGCATGGCCTTGGTCTTATTGATTGGCACACTCAATCGCGTGATGATCGTTGAGCTTGGGGTACCCGCCTCTTTAGTGGCGATGATGGTTTCTTTGCCACTAGTGTTTGCACCATTTCGTGCCTTGATTGGTTTTCGTTCTGACACCCATCGCTCTGAGCTAGGGTGGCGACGCGTTCCCTATATTTGGATGGGAACACTTGTGCAGTTTGGCGGTCTTGCCATCATGCCATTTGCCTTACTGGTTCTATCTGGCGGCGGTCAGTCGGCAGATGCCCCAGCTTGGATTGGACAGGCCTCCGCTGCGCTGGCATTCTTGTTAGTGGGTGCTGGGATTCACATTACCCAGACCGTTGGATTGGCGTTGGCGACCGACTTAGCGCCACAAGAATCGCAACCCAAAGTGGTTGGACTCATGTATGTGATGTTGCTCCTCGGAATGATTGTGAGCGCTTTTGTATTTGCAGCAGTCTTAGAGGATTTTTCACCGGGTCGTCTGATTCAGGTGATTCAAGGCTGCGCAATCACCACGATGATTTTGAATGTAATTGCCCTGTGGAAGCAGGAGACCCGCGATCGAAATCGACGCTTCAAGAATCCCGATCAGCCAACGTTTAAGCAATCCTGGGAACTCTTTTGTAAAGGCGATCATGCGATTCGTCGTTTAACCGCGGTTGGTTTGGGAACCATGGCGTTCACTATGGAGGACGTTCTGTTAGAGCCCTATGGTGGCGAGATTCTGAAACTCAGCGTTAGTTCAACGACGTTCTTGACTGCAACCTTAGCAATGGGGGGCTTAATCGGGTTTGGACTGGCATCGCGTGTGCTCAGTCGAGGGGCGGATCCATTTCGGATGGCTAGTATAGGCGCGCTACTTGGCTTACCCGCTTTTGTGGCGGTTATTCTTGCGGCCCCTTTAGCCTCTGCATCATTATTTAGCTTCGGGGTCTTCCTGATTGGGTTTGGAGGCGGCTTATTTGGTCATGGCACATTAACAGCCACCATGAATCTTGCGCCGCCGGAGCAACGTGGATTAGCGTTGGGCGCCTGGGGTGCTGTGCAGGCCACGGGGGCAGGGATTGCAATGGCCCTTGGCGGAGTAATTCGTGATCTTGTTAATTACTTTGCGATGAACGGTTACTTTGGTGCTACTCTCGTTGACCCAAGCACGGGATACATTGCTGTGTATGCAATTGAGATCGCGCTTTTAATAGTAACGATTGTTGCGATGGCCCCATTAATGAGGCAACGGGGAATGCCGCAACCCCTGCAAACAAGTTCAGGCGGCATGGGTCGTAGTTCTTAATTAAGGAGAAAGCGATGGAAGCAGGTTATGTTGTTGCAATTTTGATTGTTGCGATTGGCGCCATGGTCACCATTCGGAATATGAATCGCCGCAAGTAAGTATTACTTAGGAATCGCCTTTGCGTTTTTTACCCAAAAACGATTCTACGATGATCGAGCAAAATACCGCCCCCAGAAGGGCAGTGATTACAGCCATGATCGGGCCACTAATTTGCATGCCAAACTCGTAGCCAAATTTCAGGCCGATACCCACTGCAATCAGGTAAGGGATCAAAAAGAGGTAGTTGCGAAGCTTCTTGATAGGCACCATCTTAGCCGGAGAAATTCTGCTCAGCAATTTTGATGGGCTTGGATCATAATGACTTTTCAATCGGAGAGTTCATCATGGCGATCAAACGGTTTGCTATTTCCCTATTTTCAATTTTCTCGATCCTGTTTTCATTAGCGACATTCGCTGCTGATACCGGACCAAGTGAGTCCGCCCCATCTTGGCAAGCGGAAGCCCAAAAAGAGATTAAGGCCAATCAATACGATGCTGCCATCAAAACATTACTGGCAGCCAATCAGCCCAACTCGGCGGATTGGAACAATTTGCTCGGTTATGCGCAACGCAAAAAGACCCCGCCGGATTTAGCTGCTGCGGAGCGTTACTATCAGGCGGCCCTGAAGATTGATCCAAAACATCGTGGCGCCTTGGAGTACTACGGGGAATTGTTTTTAATGAAAAATGATTTAGCCGGAGCCGAACAGATGCTTGCCCGACTCAATAAGGCCTGTTTCTTGCCGTGCGAGGAGTATCGCGAGCTAAAAGATGAAATTGCCAAGTACAAGGCCCAAAAAGGCATAAAGTAGGCCTCAGCTAAAAATCGGGGCCCGGGTCTCAATATCTGAGAAAATAGAGTTTTGATTAATGAGTTTAAAGACCCGCCACCATGCCAGCAGGGAGAAC
>JACCDV010049832.1_pt1 | contig 21297 bp, 16 predicted proteins | sample 7446131 | NCBI WGS metagenome assembly JACCDV01 (sample SAMN15323448, study PRJNA562643) | freshwater metagenome | isolation source: river surface water | place: USA:Blue River Watershed | collected 2017-08-17 | reverse complement strand
GTTGGTGAGGAAATCTTACCTCAATTTTTTAGCTGAGATACATGCTTTTTTGAAGTGCCAAAAGTGCTAATGAGATATGTCAAAAGTGCCAGTGAGTCTTGATTTTATTGGTGTTCTGGGATGCTGACGATGATTGGCCGAGCAGTCAGTTGTATGAAGTGTTTGACAGACTGTGTAGGAAAAATTTAGTCCGAGTTTTTTGTGGGGTTGTTAGATCAAAAAGCTTCAAAGGTAGAAAATAAAAAAGGAGCAGAGCTCCTAATTTAAACAACTAATCTGGCGGAGACGAGAGTTGCCAATTATGAGACAGCCTGAGATTAAATAAGATAACTAAACTCAATATTTATATGGCTTAAAAGGATTTTTATTGTATCAAGAGGTCTTAACCTATATACTGAAATCTCATCATTTAAGGTATGTTGGTTGGTTATGCCCAAAGTTATAAAACCGCTTTCAGCGATTGCCGTTTCAAAAATCACAACACCAGGCTGGCATGCTGTTGGTGGCGTCTCTGGATTAGCGCTTCAAGTAAGAGTAAGCCAAGGCGAAAATAAACAAATCCAACGCTGTTGGATTCTTAGGACAACTATTGGTAATACAAGAGTGCCACTTGGCCTTGGAACCTACCCGCTGATATCGCTTGCCGAGGCAAGAGATCGTGCTAAAGAAATGCTCAATGATGTTCGCGCTGGCATCGACCCTAGAGTTAAAAAGAAAGAAATCCAAAGTCAGCTAGTAGTAGCAATGGCTAAAAGCAAAACATTCATGGAGTGCGCAGAAGCATATATGGACTCACATGCATCTGAGTACTCAAATGAAAAACATCGCAAACAATGGCGTAGCACTTTATCAACTTACGCTTACCCAATCATCGGTAACATGCTGGTATCAGAAATATCCATGCGAAATATTTTGGATGTATTACTTCAAGAAATTTATGATGCAAAAACCAAAAAGAGTCTTGGAAAATTTTGGGAAGTGAAAACTGAAACAGCCTCAAGAGTACAGCAAAGGCTAAAAGCGGTCTTCGATTTTTCTATGGTTAATGAATATAGATCTAAGAACAATCCAGCGATATGGGATGGTTTTTTAGATACGCAACTACCATCACCAAAAAAAATTAAACAAGTAGCTCATCATCCCTCGATTCCATATCAAGAAATTGGGGACTTCATGATTAACTTGAGAAAAATAAATTGCATGAGCGCCAGAGCCCTTGAATTTTTAATCCATAGCGGCTTCAGATCTGGCTCTGTTAGATATGCGCGCTGGTCAGATATTGATTTAGAAAATAAATTGTGGATTGTTCCTGCCTCTGACACAAAAACTAAGATCGAGCACACTGTACCCTTATCACCTGAAGCGATAAAAATACTCAAATCAATATCCAAAGTTGAAGGTTGTGATCTGGTATTTCCTAGTTCAACAAAAAAAGCTCTGTCAGATATGGCGCTATCCATGCTAATGAGAGACATGAAAGATCGCGGCGAATTTAAAGCTGATGCCGTCCCCCACGGCTTCAGAGCCACCTTTCGGGTTTGGCTTGCCGAACAAACCAACTACCCTGATGAAATCAGAAAAGCCGCTTCGGGCCATAAAGTCAGCGATACAGTAAAACAAGCTTATGAACGCACAACTTTTTTAGATAAGCGCAGAAACTTAATGAACGAATGGTCAATTTTTCTAAGTACACCCAGCATACGAAGTTCAGCAAAGGTTTTAAAAATTAGCGGTGCGAAGCATGCCTAACAATAAAGAAAGCTCTAAACATAATAGAAGCGATCAAGCTGGCGATGCATTGTTGCAAAAAATATTATCTGATTTTGCTAAGCCAAGAAAGAACGCTAATTCCATAAAAAAGCTTGGTGAAAAAGCGTGGCGCCTTATCTTAAATTTTCGGCTTGAGCAAGTTGGCGCTTTAAATGCTAGTCAAGCAATTAAGGACAAAATAATTTCTGACACAAAATCAGTAGCCTTAAATTGGGATACAGATGATGCATCACTATCAACTGTTCAAAAAATTTTTAATAGGCTAGCGGCTGGGCGTTATGAAGATGCAATCAAATTAGCCACTAACGCAGTTGAGACAAAGGATGAGGCCAAAAAAATCGCATTAAAAGAAAATGCGCTAAAGGGCTCCAACAAAAAACATGAAAGTAATAACAAAACAGTAGCTGATGCCTTAAGGTATTTTGAACTAAATCGCGCAAAATATCATGGTCGTGGTGGTAAAAAACGAGCAGCGATAGATCTAGAAAGACTCTTCCCGCCTCTTAAGTACACCACTTACTTACAACATCTCAAGAAATATAAATAATAGTACGCTACAAGCAGCATACCTGTTCATAACTTTTCACTCTTAAAAATCATCGATAGCATATCGCTATGCGTTATGTAGACGCATGCAAACTCAAGAAAGGTTATCGATGAAACACTATAGCTACAACCGACTAAAGCAAATATGTACTCGTTATGGCGTATCAGCTGCGACAGTATGGAGAAAATCTAAAGAAGGTACTTTTCCAAAACCACACAAATTATCTGCCGGTGTTACAGCCTGGAAAAGTAGCGATCTAGATGAATGGGAATCAGATCCATTGAACTACAGGGCTAAACCATGACTTCATTAATAAAGCGAGCCAGATCGGGCGGCAACCCAAATCCAGCTCTGACCACCCTACCAACTCAATATTTATAGGAGGCTACAACATGTTAGCTAAGAAACTAGCTTTTTGCAAAAAAAATCAACAAAATAAATATAACACTTCACCATGGATCACACACAAACACCAGAGCGTATTTGGCCATGAACTAAGCATTGCTGAAGATAAAACAGTTCACCAGTACATGCGCCCACACCCATTTTTTGTATGGGTTGATAAAAACAAAGGTGAAAAACTATTATTCGATGCACTTGCAACATGCTGCCCGCTATTTCCAACGCTTGGGTACAAAGGCGTCCCTGCTTTATATATAGCACCACCTCCATCTGGACTTCCTACCGCTGCGTTTATTGTTATGGGACAAGACCACACGGGCAAATTACGCTCTGTGGGTTCTAACTATATAAATACCAATCAAGGCTCTAGGAATAAGTCAATATCAGGTGAATTTTTTACTACTTACGACTGGCTATCGGATGACTCAAGTAGACACGACTTCATCAGAACCGAAGTGCTTAACAGAATGACCGGTAACGAGCGTTCTTTACTAAAAGATGCCACTTTTACTTCTGATAAGTTCAACACAATGCCAGTAGTCGTTATGGCGCTAACAAAAAATGGGGCACTATTTGCGATTGATTCCGCAATGATTCGTCCTTATGGATCCTGTGATTACGCATTTGAATTCACCGGGGAGGTCGTATGAGCCAAAACAACTCAGAGATAGCGCCATCAAATGAATCAGGTTGGCAAATACCTTCACCTGATGATAGTTCTTATTGGGATGAATACGATCCTGCGGATGACTACGATCCAATGGATCACCTTGAAAATGATGAAATTATTTTTGACGGGAATAAAACCGATAAAACCTATGAAACCGACAAGTCAATCGATTGTGACCGTAGCCTAGGACTAATAACTAACGACGAGTTCATTTCAAAAATATTTGGTGCGAACAATCAAAACCTAGCTCCACTAGTTTGCTCCAAGGCTGGAGATCCAGATAAAACTGGCTGGCCTGCCGAGACATGGCCATGCGACACAACTGATTCAAACAAGAACTGGTATCTGGCGCCAAGCCTATTTGCAGCCGATGCAACGGGCGACTATCGCGCCAAAAAAGATCTAGCTAAATCCATTCATGCGCTGATGCTTGATGATATCGGCACCAAAGTAGACCCAGAAAGACTGACTTTAGAACCAAGTTGGCGAATTGAAACAAGTCCTGGCAACTACCAAGCAGGATTCATATTTATCGAGCCAATTATTGATATAGCTAGAGTTGAAAAATTTAAACAGCGCCTTCTCGAAGAAGGTTTATGCGACAAAGGTGCAACTGGCACCACAGCTAGGTGGATGAGGATGCCTGACGCCATCAATGGTCGACCGAAATATGGATCACCAGCATTTCGCTGCAAACTAAGTCACTGGAAGCCAGAAAACAAGTACACGCTTGAGGAACTTGAAAATGCTCTGCTTACGTCTGCTTTGCCAGATCCAAAGGATACCAACCAGAAAATAGATCAAGACCTTATTGCTCAAATTTATACACCTCACACTGGAATTAACCCAGTCATTGAGAAACTTAAGTCCAGGGATTTATATAAGAAGCCTCTTGGTAATGGTAAGCACGACATCACATGTCCTTGGGTTCATGAACATACAGATCAAATTGATAACGGCGCGGCATACTTTGAGCCATCTGATGGCTACCCCAATGGTGGCTTCAAGTGCCACCACTCACATGGCGCACAATACCGCATCAAGAGTCTGTTAGACCACTTAGAGATTCCAATTGGACTTGCAAAAAACAAGGCTTCAATACGTATGCAAGCTGGTGAAATTGACAGGATATGCGACGCTGCCGAACAAGAATTGGCCAGCACTGGAAGATATTTTCAAAGAGGTAATTTGATTGTCAATGTCATGACTAATCCAGAAACACAGAACACTGTAATCAATCCCCTAACGCAGTCATCACTACTGAGATCAATATCAGGTTGCATCCGTTGGACGAAAACAAATCATCAAGGCCATGAGGTAATTTGTGACCCACCCACCAAACACATCAAGGTACTGTTCGATGCTCAAATGTATTCACATTTACCGCCCCTGATTGGGCTAACAAGACAACCCCACATGCGCGATGATGACAGCATTTGCTCAAAATCTGGATATGATGCTTTAACAGGCTTATTTGGCGTATTTGATGAGCGGGATTACAAGATTCCAGACAACCCTAGCAGGGATGACGCGATCAACGCCTGTAATGAGTTACGACAACTGCTGAGCGAATTTGAATTTGCAGATCCAATAGACGAAGCGGCAGCAATTTCAGCCATGTTGACAGCGACAATTAGGCCAAGCCTACCTACCGCGCCGTCTTTTCATATGCAAGCACACCAACTTGCGAGCGGTAAAAGCTTTCTAACATCACTAATATGTTGTTTTTCAAGTTCAAGTTCGCCATCTGCAGTGGGATTCCCAACCAACGATGAAGAATGTCAAAAGCTTTTATTGGCTAACTTACTCGAATCCCCTGCTGCTATTGTCTTTGACAACTTAACAACAGACTTGATCCCTTATAAATCACTATGTTCAGCCTTGACAGAGGAGTTCCTAACAGGGCGCCTACTTGGTGTCAGCAAAACAGCCACTGTCAGCACTAGAACTCTGATATTAAGTTCAGGTAACAATGTGGGGCCAATTAAGGATATGGCACGTCGATGCATTGCCATTCACCTTGACCCAAAAGTTGAGACACCTGCATCCAAGAAGTACACAAATGATCCAGTAAAAATGGTTCGAAAGAACCGAGAAAAATACGTCTCCCTGGCAATCACCATCATTAAGGCTTGGATTACTGCTGGAAAACCAATTTCAAAATGTTCAGTGCTTGCCAGCTATGAGCGCTGGTCTGAACTTATCAGGCAACCATTACTTTGGTTAGACTTTCCGGATCCAGCAACCAGGGTCTTTGAGCAACTTAATGTTGACCCAGACAGAGAACTACTATCACGGCTTATCGATGCATGGGATCATCACTTTGGCAATAAACCCACCATGGTTAGAGAGGCTGTTGAGCTGACCAACTTCCTGCAAAACTCTGCAGAAGAACTAAAAGAAGTCTTTCGTGAAATTGCCGAAGAACGCGGTGACATCAACAGAAGGCGTCTTGGTCGATGGATTACACGTCACAAAGGTCAAGTTGTGAATGGCAGAAGACTTGAAAAGGCGCCAACCAATAGCAGTGCTGAAAAATGGCAAGTAGTTCAGGTTAAGTAGGTTTTGTAGGTTATTAACCGAGCGAATAATTTATTTTTATACACAATAATGATCGCTCGGTTATGACTCTTACGTTTAATGTTTTAAGTCGATCGGAAGACCCCCTAAATAAGGTGTAAAAACTTGTATAAACCTGAAAAATATTTAATCACAGCAGGAGGAAGGATTAAATGCCGTCGGTGTCAAGCACGGTCATCACGCACAAAATTACAATGCGGGCGACCAAGTTTGAAGGTAAGTCATACTCACAAATGTAAATGGCATGGCGGGTTGTCTACTGGCCCACGTACTGAAGAAGGCATTAAGCGCATTCAAAACGCACACTGGAAGCACGGCAATGAAACCAAAGAGGCTAGAGCCGAGCGAAGAAAAATGTCACTAATGTTTCAACGCCTAGAAGAAATCGGGTGGCATATTGGAATGTTCACCGGCACCAAAACTAGGGGTAGAAAAACTGGTGAAAAACTCGATTTAAATCAGGAGGACAAATTATTGATCGCACTATATGAAACCATTAATAACTCTCAAACTAGGGCTTTCAAAAAATAGTTAAGGATTTTCTAATCCTAATTCTCTATCAAATAGTAATGTAAGAAATTCAACAGCAAGCAAATTAAAAAAGTACTTTACTCTGGCTCTTGGTGGCAAAGCTTTAATTGGGTTAATAATCTCACGCCGCGACTATAGATATTGACTGCTTAACATACAGCATTTATATGTAGTGAGGCTACTTAATCGAGCTGCACTTTGAGTTGATGACAAATTTCAGTGAGGAGTTTAGAGCTTTGCTTCTTCTAAAAGCTTACTAGCTGGAATTTTGAGTGCATATGCTATTTTTAAGAGATTTATCATCGAAAAATTATGCTCACCCCGCTCAATGCCGCCAACATAACTGCGATCAATTCCGATTTCATCGGCAAAGGCTTCCTGAGAAAAACCAAAATTTTGGCGTAATTGACGAATTCTTAGTCCCAGTGAGACTAATTCAGGGTTTCCTGCATGAGTTGGAGAAGGTTTAGCCACATTCATATATTTGCCGATTGATGATGTTGATACCACAGGAGAAGATACCCAAAATATCATTATTAATCAAAAACATAATCTGTTTAATACGTTCTATAACTATAAAAATAACTCCATTTAATGCAACTTTAATTGGAATTAACGTAATTAAAACGTAATTTCTTACAACTATTGTTAGTAAATTCAATAATAGATTCTCTTATTATTTGTAATAACAATTAGTAGAAATTGGTGTGAAAAATTAACGCTTTAAAACTCTCTTTTTCCAAGCAATTACAGGACAGGTTGAAATCCCATTACGGGAAAATTCCTAGTTGCGCCGTATTTGCAAGAGATTTTTCTCTGCTCGCCAAGGATGTTGAACCTATTTCAGTAGAAACAGCCAGAAAATGGATCCGCGGTAAAGCTCTTCCCCACGCCTCAAGGCTCAGGGTCTTGTGTGCCTGGCTATCCATGGATGTGACGCTCAACGATAGTTCGATAGAACAGTTCAAGATAAACCGATATAGACAAAACACTAATGCTGCCAACAGCAGTGCTCAAGAATTAATACAGCTTTTAAATAAATTAAAAGAAGATGAAGTGAAGGCCCTGACAGAGATTGCGCGACTCTATTTGAAGAAAAGAAAACCATGAGCCTCAAATTCTTAAACGGCACAAAAGCAACAGATATTAAAGAAAGAGTTGTTGAATGCATCAACAATCTTAAATCCAACAAGATTTGGAGGAACAAGCTTTTCTTAGCAACAGTTGTAGTGCCCACAGCACTATCGATTCTTTACTTTGGACCCATAGCTTCTGATGTTTACATCACAGAGTCAAAGTTTGTCGTGAAATCAACTGGTCAAAATAGTGCTCCTTCTTTGGACGGACTTTTGGGCCGAATGGGTGTCAGCTCATCTAATAATGACGCTTGGAGTGTTCAATCCTATAGCTTATCCAGAGATGCACTATCCAAACTAGATAAAGATCTACAGGTAAAAGAACATTTCTCCAGCAATGTTGTTGATGTTTTCAACAGATTTCCTACAGTACGTATTTGGGACAGTAGCTTTGAGTGGTTTCATGATTACTATCTAGGCAAAGTAGCTGTCTTGGTTGACCCAATCACTTCGGTCAACACACTCACTGTGAGAGCCTACAACCCTGAAATGGCTTTGAAGATTAATCAATCTTTACTGAGCTTGAGTGAAGACTTGGTCAATCAGCTTAACTTACGTGCACGACAAGATTTGATGAAATCTGCACAAAGAGAAGTTGATATTGCAAAAAGTAAAATACAAGAGCTGTCAAAAGAAATCAGTCTTCTTCGCAAAAAAGATGGCGTCAAAGATCCTGATGGGCAAGTCATCCGCCTACAAAGCCTTCATTTAGAGCGGGAGTTTGCAGATAAACAATTGGCCACCTCACTGTCAAGCCTAGAGCAAGCAAGAACAGAGGCTCTTAAAAAACAGCTTTACATAGAAAGAGTGGCGAACCCCATACTTCCTGATAGCGCCATGGAACCAAGACGAATCAGAGGAATTATCTCAACCCTATTACTGGGTTTGGTCTTGTGGGGCATTCTGTCTTTGTTGATTTCTGGCGTCAAAGAACACCATGCCTAGTTCAAGTCTTCAAGCAAAAACTGGTCAAAATGCATTGAAGCAGTCCTTGAGTATTCAAACCAGAGTCATTGGTGCATTGATTCTGAGAGAGATATTGACACGTTATGGCAGAAAAAATATTGGTTTTCTTTGGCTTTTCATTGAGCCCATTCTTTTTACCCTTGGCATTGTGATTGTCAGAAATCTGATTCTTGGTCACAGTCCTTTAGCGCTGACAAGCAACCCCCATTTTTTTGGCGGCATGTCTTTTGCTGGATTCTTGGTCACTGGCTACTCTGGCTTCATTCTATTCAGAAACATTTGCAATCGTATTAGCTCAACCGCTGCTAGCAATAAAGGCCTTCTCTACCATCGCAATATTCGTATTCTTGATTTGATTTTTTCTAGATTCATTCTTGAACTTGCAGCCGTAAGCGCATCCCTAATACTCCTATCACTTTTGTTCAATGCGTTTGGCTTGATGACCCTTCCCATCAGTGTTCTAGATGTCATCACAGCTTGGTTATTGCTGGCCTGGTTTTGCCTAGGCTTTGGCTTGATTGTTGGCTACATGATGGAAGCTAGTTCCTTTTTTGATCGCATTTGGCCAATCATTTTGATAGTTTCACTACCATTTTCAGGTGTTATTTTTATGCTCAGCTGGCTACCAAGTAGCGCTCAAGAGTTCTTATCTTGGTTTCCCTCGGTAAACGCATTGGAGTATTTGCGCGAAGCCTATTTTGGAACATCCACCAAAGCGATATATTCCATCAATTATTTGGTCGCTGTTAATCTGATACTCACCTTGATTGGTTTATCACTGGCCAGAAAAATTAGACGCGTATTGGAGTCCGAATGATCCAACTGCAAAACATCTCAAAATCCTTTCCAACCCAGATTGGTTTTAATCAAGTACTGGATGATGTGAATCTTGATCTAGAGCGTGGTGAAAAAGTCGCTGTCCTTGGTTCTAATGGCTCTGGTAAATCCACTTTGGTGAAAATCGTCAGCGGCGTTGCTTTACCAGACTCAGGAAACATACAAAGTGATATGAGTATTTCTTGGCCTTTGGGTTTGAGTGGTGGCTACCAAGGAAGTCTTACAGGGATTGATAACCTCAAATTCCTCTGCCGTATCTACAAGGCTGAATACGAACCAACGATTGAGTTTGTACGCTCATTCACAGACTTGGGTCATTTCTTGAATGAGCCGATTAAAACCTATTCTTCTGGCATGAAAGCCAAATTTGGCTTCGCTGCTTCGATGGCGATTGATTTTGACTGCTACTTGATTGATGAAGTATTGGCCGTGGGTGATAGTCAATTTCAAAAGAAATGTCATGATCAATTGTTTGGTCAAAAATCCGATAGAAGTCTTTTATTAGTTTCTCATCAAGAGAAAATCATCAGAGAATATTGTCAGAAGGCCTATGTTTTACACAATAAAACCCTACAGCCCTTTGAATCAATTGATGATGCCTTCAAATATTACAAGGAAACAATACAATGAGCAGGTTAAAAGTTCTTTTCTTAACAGTATCAATGGCGTCTTTGACAGCCTGCTCCAGCCTTAAGACTTGGTTACCATCTTCCGGACCAAGTACTTCAGTTGTAGAGGCTAGCTCGAGTGATAATTCCTTAATTGAAGTGATTCCACTAAGCGGGGATGTGGTTTCTAAAATCAATGCCAATTTCCAACAACAACTCTTCTCAGAAGTCTTCGGTAAAGCCACCAGAGATTACCTGGTTCAACCTGGTGATGTCTTAGAAATACACGTTTGGGAAGCCAGCCCTGCTCTATTATTTGGCACCACCTCATTTCCTGGCATGACTGGCTCTTCAGGAGGTCGCAGTTCAGTGATACCTGAACAGATGGTCAATCAAGACGGTGCCATCAATATGCCATTCGCCGGACCTATTCGCGCTCAAGGTAAAACCCTCAAAAGTATTGAAACCGATATTTTGAGTGCCATCAGAGGTAAAGCTAACTTTCCACAAGTGATGGTCAGGATGACCAAAAACACAACATCCACCGTGACGGTTGTTGGCGAAGTCAATAACAGTACTTTATTACCACTGACCCCAAAAGGTGAACGTGTATTGGATGCCATTGCCAGCGCTGGTGGTGTAAAACAACCCATCAACAAAGTAACTTTGCAATTGAGCCGAGACTCTAAGAGCCATACGATTCCTCTTGAAACAGTCATCAGAGACTCTAAACAAAATATCTTGTTACAACGTGGCGATGTTTTAACGGCTTATTTCCAACCATTCAGCTTTACAAGCTTAGGTGCCAGTGGAAAAAATGAAGAGATCATGTTTGAAGCTAATGGCATTACATTGGCTCAAGCTTTAGGCAGAATGGGTGGACTACAAGATAACCGCGCAAATGCCAAAGGTGTATTTATCTTCAGATTTGAAGAACCAACAGCTGCCAATAACAGCCAAGTCAGAACCCAAGATGGCAAAGTGCCTGTGATTTATCATGTCGATATGACAAACCCAGGCACCTTCTTTTTGGCACAAAGCTTTAATTTAAAGAATAAAGATGTAGTTTATGTTTCTAATGCTCCCGCAGCTGAACTACAGAAATTCTTAAATATCATTGTTTCAGTTGTATACCCATTGGTTAACGTGGGCGTGATCAATAAGTAGCAAATGAATTATTAGTCAAATGAAGTTATAGTTTTATGTTAGCTTTTGAAAAAGACTTTTTAGCAAAATATCTGACTTTCTAATTTGCCGCCTTATCCAACCAATTCTTAATTGATCAAGCTTGCCAACCTGCTCCAATTGTGTTCTTTGCTCAACAATACGATGTAAAACTGCTTCGCAGGTGGTATAGCCCTTGAGATCCCAATCCCAGTAAATGGGGTAATGCAGTAATGCGCCGGCAATCAGTTCTTCTAATGTTAATTTTCTTTGTCTGCGTTTAAAGGCAGTGGGACTTTCTGCCTTATCTTCAGTCAATCCCCAGCCTGCATAAAATGGTTGACCATAGGTCACAACTTTCTTACCCCTCAACAAAGCATCAAATCCTGATAAGGATGTCATCGTGTGCACTTCATCACTGGCATTGATACAACTGATGATGCTTACTTCAGCTTCAATATGATTGACCCATGAAGCAATGTCTTTTAAAGCAATGCGACCTTTTCTGTTACCACTAAGTACATCAGGATGAGGTTTGTATACAATAAATGCCTTTGGATGTTCTGCACGCACTGCCTTAAGCAGATCTAAGTTTGTTTGAATCGTTGTGCAACCCAATCTGATAGATGCGTCATCCTCGACTTGACCAGGAACCAAAATGATTGAACGTTCCTTAGCTAATGGACGCCAATCAATCACTTGATTAGGCTCTAAGTTGTATTTGGTGATTTCATGATCAATGATGTATTGCTTGACCCAAGCAGCCCTGGATAAATCATCATCGGTGAATTCTTTACTATTAAGTATGATCTCTAGATCAGATGGCCTAGTGGCATCAAAGTAAAGTCCTTTTTCATCCATGACCAAAGACAAAGGTTTTATGAGGTCAGAACCCAAGCCAACAGAACGAATAAAGCCATCTTCAACATGTAACAGTCGTGATTTACGATCACTGACAAAATCAACAAGTTCTAATGGAGGTCTTGCCCCCCAATATAAGACAGATTCACCTTCATTTAATTGATAGCGATCAAGATCACTAATATCTTTTACAAAATGAACTAATTCTTGGTGTAAACCAAAAAAAGGTTTTAAATTGGCGGCCTTCCACTGACGAAACCCAAACCCAAAGACTCTATTTTTTCTCTGGGGCCCATGAACAAGATTGGCTTTTTCTTTTTGTCGAATTAACCAATCAATAACATCAGTTATTTGACCTCTTTGATGTGTTGTAGGGTTTAGATATCTTGTATAATGGATAAAAGCTGCGGCAAATAATTCATTAACTGTTCTTCTGCAAGTTCGCCTATCCCATGCTGGTGAATCAACGATACGGTCATCTGTTAATCCCCATCCAGCGTACCAGGGAACACCAAAACAAACTACCGGCTTGCCAACCATCAACGCCTCAAAGCCCATACCGCTTGTCACAACATAGACCTTATTCATTTGCTTGATCAAATTTATCGGATTAATTGGATCCCGTAAGACAACGACTCGCTCAGAATTTTTAATTGAAGTAAGGTAACCACTTTTTCTTCCAACACTTACTTCTGGGTGTGTTTTAACGTAAATAGTCGCATGTGGATTTTCTGATAATGCCGCGGAGAGCATTTCAGTAAATGTCTTGGAAGTGGCGCCACCATAATTGACGCTCATGTCCCCAAAAGTTTGGTCAACAACCAATACACAATCGTTTGTATGTTTATTAACAATACTCAGTGAAGAACTGCAAAGGTATGAATTTTGAGATTTCTGCTCAACCTCGAGTGTATGGTTATATTTACTTAGGTTGTGAGCCAGCAGAGTTTGAAGAACTTGGCGGTCAAGAAACCCAAGATCTATTAATTCATTCGAAGGCTCAGCAATTAAAATTTCAAGATCACTTGGGCTAGTGCTATCGTAGTAAATCCCTTGCCTGTCAACCACTAAAGATAATGTTGGAGCTACAGGACCCATCTCAAAAGAACGTAAAAAACCATCCTCAATAGCCCAAAAGTCTACCTTGAATTTTAGAGCTAACTTTCTTGCCCGTCGCGTACTTGGGCGTATACCCCAGCCAATTACAAATAAGGGGGGATGTTTTGGTTTAAATAAGCCTAACATCCAATTTACGGGATACCCCATTAACTTGTGAATTAGTGGCATTTCTGACAGTGCTTTAGATGTCACTGCAAGAAACGCTTTTCCATCAGGAACAGACCTATGAGAGTCTTCAAAACTTGAGCTACTCTTAGCTTCGCTTAATATTGCCAATATACATTCACACCTTAAATTGTAGTTTTCCACACTTATTTAATTGAATTATTTTTGAAAGACTTTATTTTTAAAACCCCCTCAACAAGATAATAATTTATTGGATCAAATTTACTAATCTCTCCCTTTTCGAGCAAAGTTTGGATACGATCTATTGATTTTTCGATATCACTGAAATCGATAGAGTTTTTCACAGAGTCAAGATTTAAGTTCCACCACCCAATTCTATTAAGCAACTGTATTTTTTCAAAATCAAATCTATATCTGATCAGGCGAGCAGGCACTCCAGCCATAATTGCGTAATCAGCAACATCCTTATTTACGAAAGATCCGCCAGCTATGACTGCACCATTTCCAACCTTAATTCCCTGCTTAATAATTACATTGCGTCCAATCCAAACATCATTTCCAATTTCTGTAGTAGCAGAGTTACCTCGAAATCTAAGCTTGGGATTGGCAAAACTTTTATAGTTATCATCGGAATCAATATAGCGAAAGCCATCACACACAAAAGGGTGAGAACTAAGCCAATTAAGTGGATGCTCGGCAGGGCCAATTGCCACATTTGCAGCTATAGAACAAAATCGACCTATAGAAGCCCTCCTTACTTCAGAACCACCGCCTATGTATGTAAAGGCTCCTATGCGACAATTCCCAATCAAAGTTGCTGTACTGAGCCTGACGGATGCTTCGTAATCAAGCGGCCCTCCAATTTGCTTAATACTGGCTGACAAATGCAATCCATGTTGCGCCAATGTATCCAATGCATGCTTATCAGCTGTGAGATCTCTTATTAATTTATAGGCTGTTGAATTATTAATTACTTTATCCATTGGTACCAAAGTCTGATTATTCTGATATGCGAATTCTAGAAGGACAGTTTCCAGTGTCTTTTTGTATTTTTGGTACTTTCTATTATTTACCATTAACCTGATCACAAAATCTTCAAATCGGTATCCTTTGTTTGATTTTTTAGTTCGCAAATTTACATACAAAGGTTTACGATTAATACTTTTATTACTATCTCACCGAAAAATTCCACAGAAAAACCTTAAAAAAATATCGCCCATCAACCCTCTTTATTTAATTGCCTCTAAATAGATTGACATCTCAGGGTCTGTTCGATCAAAGTACATGCCATCCCTTAGTATCGGCACTCGACTTTTTTGAAAAGAGCTAAATCGTACTTCTGAAAAACCTGCCATCTTGAAAAGAGTATCTAATTTCTTGGCCGTGAACCAATTTACATGACCACCAACTACTTTATTTAAATCGCGAGAAGATAATCTTGAAGCCTCATCTAAAGCATAATAAATGTTTTGGTATTTTTCCAAAAAATCAACACAACCACGACGATTTAAAAAAAATGGGTTTTTATGATTTGTTAACAGACTCGTATACTCCAATAGAAACTCCGCCGAAATTTCCTTAAGTTCTTGCTGATCAAAGTAGCTTAAAGGTTTTTTATAACGCCCAGTCTTGGCAATTAAATAACTCATGAAGAACGACCAATCTTTTCTCTCGTAAGCAGTTACCATCTGCTCTGCATCTGGGCAAACTATCCTTACCACACCGCCTGGCTCTAATAATCGCTTTATTTCAGAAACAAAAAAGATGACATCCTGAGGAAATAGGTGCTCCATAACATGACTGGAGTATATGACTTTAAAAAAAGAATCAACTTCTGTCATAGATTGACCCGAGTATATGTCCCAATCATAATCAACTTGACATTGCTTCTCCCCGCGACGAACTTCAGTCCATGAGGCATGATCTTCATATTTCTTATCAGCTGTTCGCCACATGACGTGCCTGAAAGAACCTGGACCAATATTAAGAAAAGGGCGACGCGCAAGATCAATTTCAGAATATTCAGCTGAGTAAACATCAGCATAAAATTTCTTTATAACTCGGCTATTAATAATAGATATCGCATCTTTATATATCGCCTTTTCAAGAAGCTTTGAATCCCCCTTAATCTCTTCCGCTTTTGCTGAGACCTCAGGTAAATATTTATCTTTAAAGTTAGCCACAACATCACTTTCTATGTTTAAAAAATATCAAATTATGTACAACATTGAATTAAACAATACAAGTAGATAAATCATCCCTTACATCTTATTATCTGAATTTAGCTAATCCACATAGCCCATATTTTAAGAAATCTACTTCTGGAATCATCAAAAAATGTCTGTCTATTTCTTTTATATTTCTGATATTTTTTATCGCTTGTAAATACTTTTATTAAGACATCTTCACATTGACGCAACATAGTAAGGTTTGGATCTTTATTTACAACTGAATTTGGAGTAATTGTCTTACCTTGACTATGATTAAGCGAACCTAAGTCATCGATACCATCCCCATGAATTGCATAAGCACCCATCTTCCAAACTGAATCTCTTGCAGCACGCCTAGACTGTGGATGAATTATGTACTGACGACTTACACCACCTAAAGCATCTTCAAAGTGATGACCCAGCAAAAGTTCAGCGTCAATCTTAGAAGGCGAGTTAATAAATGAAGCAATCACTCCTTCGCCCAGGAAAGGATCAATCCAGATTTGCCCAAACAAATAACCGAATTCACGCTCAAAATCATGAGCAAACCTTATGCAACCTTGGTGAACTTCTTCTATTAACTGTCGTCGCATTCCATAATTCTCTTCACTACGGAAAATTGGAATCAAATCATTACCGGATTTCTCAATCCGGATTAAGCTGGACTCCACATGGCAAGTTAAGTACTCAATTAAATGTCTATTAGCAACAACAACACTTGGATGATTGGAAGATACCAAATCCCCCATAAAGGCCCACATTTTATTTCCTTTACTTTTCCAAACTTCAGCACCCTGCAAGGTTGCATAGTAATAACCATGTATCGGTTGTCCAATTAAATTTGCTAAAGCCCCTTGTATATTTCCCCTCCAGCCGATATCAACAACACCCGGTTTTTCAGAGTGCGCAAATCCAATACGTGCCAAATAATCCAAGTAGCATTCACGTTCGTTTTTAGCCACATCAAGAATATGGTTTGCAAGCCGGCTGCAAAGTTCTGAAAACTTCATGCGGCTAGCTGAATCAGACTCAAGCTTGGATGTCCAATTAAAATATCCAAATTCCTGCAAGATTAGAGTGATTAAATCACTCTCAACCAAACCAAATCTACTGTTTAGTAACTCTCCTACTGCTATACCAGCGCGAAATGGTTGCCCAGATAAAGCTAAGACATCTCCTTCACTGCGCAAACTCGAAACTCTAGTTGCTCTTCGCGAAGCATACATATATGCTGATGGAACAGCACTTTTATCTGAGATATGAAGAGTATCGTAAACTTGTTTGAGTATCCAGCCCTCTCGGGAAAGAAAAAATAAACGACTAATTCCATCTCGCTTAGCCTGACGGCCCAGCCACAACATATATGCAGTGAGCAATGGGCCCAGTCCCGCATACCCTAAATATTGTGGGTTCCCATGAAAATGCGAGTTTTTCTCATGCTGTCCAGCTGGAGAATCAAATAAGGTTTGCGCAATAAGACCAGAAATAGCACTTCTAGCACGTTCACCAACACCTGATTTTGGCGGGTAAATAAATTTATAATGATTATTCCCGCGCATGCGATCGACTGCGCGCAACATTCGAAATGTTTTTATACCCCGAGCATTTGCTTGCTCAACATCAGCAATCTTATTATCTCCAACATGTAGAACTTTAGATGGCGATATTTTAATCTCTTGAAGTACAGCATCAAAAAGCCCCCCTTCCTTTTTACGCAAGAGGTATTCGCTGGAGAGAAAAATCTTTTTATATCCTCCATAACCTACTTTTTGTAACATTTGCTCTATAACTTCATATGACAAATACATATCTGATATTAAGTAGATGGGCTTGCCACTAGCGAGAGCGATTTCCCAGCATTTTTTGCCAAACGGACGTGGCTGAATAAATCTTAGCTCCATCTCAATCTCAGCCTGTAATAAATTCTCAGTAATTTGCTCAGGTAAGGCATAGAAATCTTGAATTTTTGTATAAATTTCACGTAGGGTAATCTCACCCTTAGTACTGAGCTTACGAGTCTCCACTTCAGTATTTAATCTAACGCGAGCAAAATCTTCTGCAACCCCATTTGTAATGTTAAGCGCTCTACCCTCCAAGAATTTATATACGTCTGCAGGCAACTCGGTTGGACGTTTAATTAGAGTATCAAAGACATCAAAAGTTACTGTACTAATTTCTGAATTTAAAACCGCTCTTCGAAACTTTCCAATCTCAGCCTGATATGTAGACAATCGATCCGTTGATTTCGTAAGATCTCGTTCAGCGCGCTCAATTGAAAAAGATCCAAGTATTTTTTCTGAATACTCAGGATCAATTTCACTAAATGCTGGCATTAACTCAAGCCCCTTTTTACCAGAACGCTTTCGAGCAAGCATCTCAAGCAACAAAGTACTAAGAAATTTCCGATCTGTCACAACACTTGAAAAAAGAGGTTGATTGTGATTGATTAGAAAAGATAAAATTCGCAAAGATCTCTCATACTCATCATCCTTTTCAGCACTCACTGTAGGAGTAGCCAATCGATGAAGAAAAGTATCTTCCAATACTGTCAACTTGCGCGGCCAAGAAAAAGCTTGTAAGCCAATAGAAGATGAACAAGTTATCACCTCATCCACCAGTGGCAACAAGTACTGAGAAACGCTACTGATTCGATCAAATTCTTCGCGATAAACTAGATTGGGGTAACTATTTTTTAAAACTGAAAGTATCTCTTTATTTATTACGGTATCTGATACTCTAGGTGACACATATTGAGTCACCACAACACCAGTTTGAAGCGGCACTTTGCTAAGGACATCCAATAGAAAATCCATTTGGTTGCTATATTTTGTATCAGCTTGGAATGCGTAATGACTACTAACCTGCAAAGGTAGCAATACTAGATGATTAAATTTATTTTTGTAATTAAGCTGACTTCTGCTAAATGGTTGAAGTGAATTTATTGAATCACGAACACGATAAATAAAATTTCTAGCAATTTCATCACTGATACAGTTGGTCTCATTTTTTGGGATATCGTTTGCATGAAGGTACAAAGAACCATGCTTATAAAGACCGATGGGATCAAAGGTAACTGTATGTGGATAAGGTGCACGGCTAAATGCGCCAGGCATTTGGTGAATAATTAATGCATTTGGGTACATTATCTCCAAAAATGGAACTGGCGTCTCCCAAAGAAGAATGATGTCATAAGATCTAGCGAGAATGGTCGACAGATGAGCGACCTCTATATCGTAAGACTTATCTTTACCGTTTAAATATAGTTCAACAGATGGATCTAAAACAGAACCAAAGATAGCAATTTGGTCAGAAATACTTAAGTTAATTAGAGTGATAGTTTGGCTCAAAAGACCACGCTCTGAACTCAAGAACTCAGGTAGTACAAAATCTATTGACCAACCATTAGATGCCAAAATATTGGCTTGAGGCGCAAGATGCTTTTTAAAACAGTTACGATAGAAAACTGGATCACCCTGAGCTGCCCAGGGAGGCATCCAAAATAAAACTTTCATTTTTTTATAAAACTTTCTTACACTTAAAATAATTCTATTTGTGGTTCCAAAAAATAAAACCTAAATCTTAAATTTGATTTACGTTATATCTCATCAAGATCTTTACGACTAATTGAACAAAATTTTATTAGAAATCACATTTATAGAATTTCGCACCTCTTAAGTTGGAAAGCTTTAACCCCAGAATACAACTAAGGTTGCATTAAGGCATGCTTGAGCGGGTGGCCAATGTTATTTTCCTAAGCCTCACTAGTCTGCAGGCATTATCTCTATTGGTATCTTTAGTGATTGAAAGTCAGCCCGACTAATAGTTGCCAGTAAACTTTAATTAGAAATAATTAAGTTGGAGGTTTAGCTGTAAAACAACTTAAATACAACTTTTATTGCTTTCAATAAGCATAAACAAAGTTATTGTTTTGCATGTTTTTTAATTCATACAGCGATAACTCAGAAGCCAGTTGCCTCATACTGCAGCCCCTTAGCTTGGGAAAACTTCCAAACTATAAAAAAGTTTTATTGCTCCAAGGTCCTGTAGGTGGTTTTTTTCAAAAGCTATCTAATTACTGGATAGGTCGAGAGGCAGAAGTAATCAAGGTTAACTTCAATCCTGGCGACGATTATTTCTACAAAAATGAAGCTATTCAATACAAAGAAAGTTTGTCTCAATGGCCACGATACTTAAAAGAGTTATTAATTACTCGTGAAATTGATGCTGTTTTCTTGTTTGGAGACTGCAGACCCATTCATAAACCTGCCAAGTTATTGTGTGACACATTAAATATTGATCTATGGTGTTTTGAAGAGGGTTATTTCAGACCAAATTTTTTCACTTTAGAAAAAAATGGTGTTAATTACTATTCATCATTGACGCACATTCATCCCTCCTCTTTGCCAGCACAAGAGATCAAGACTTCACTTATTAGCTATCCTAAAAGATTTACACAGATGTGCTTATCTGGTTTTCAGTATTGGCTAGCTAATGTGCTTCACCAAAATCACTACCCATACTACACTCATCATCGGGATTTAAATTTCACTAAGGCTGCATACTGGATAAATTCATTTTTAAGATATCTCAAATATAAATTCACTGAACACCCTAGAAAAAGACAAATCCTAAACTCAAAAAATACTAGCTATTTTGTAGTGCCACTTCAGGTTCATGATGACTCACAAATAACCGAACACTCAGACTATGGGTCAGTGGAGGAATTTATAGAGGAAGTGATGCTATCGTTTTCAGAATATCTAAAAAAAACAGCTAGCGAGGATTGTTTGATTATTAAGCATCACCCGATGAACCGAGGTCACGAGCACTATGGCTCTTTTATCTCTAGTCTATCCAATTCTTTAGACATTAGCTCAAAGGTCATATATATCCATAATATTGCGTTACCTGATATTTTTCGTCATGCAAAAGGATGTGTGATTGTTAACTCAACTTTTGGATTACAGAGTCTGTTACATGGGGTTCCAGTCATTGCTCTAGGGCGCTGCTTTTTTGCCAAAGAAAGTTTAACTTTCCAAGGCGACCTTAGTGAATTTTGGGGAAATCCAGGTCCCGTTAATAGTGATATTTTTAATAATTACAAGACTCACGTTATAAGTACCACACAGGTAAATGGCTGTCTTTACTCAAAAGAATATGAAATTAGATAACAAAAACTCTAAGTAATGATCCAATTTAATCAAAATCTAGTGCATAGATAAGTTTAGGTACCATCAAACCAAAAAACGGGGTACAGGTACGGTGGGAGTCGGCTTGGAGAAAATGATTATGGGGTACCCCCTGTCAAAACTTTGACATTACTCTTGAGATTTTTTGATTATTTGTGACGATTATTGATCTAGTGCGCTGCATCTGTATGATTGATATTTGTGTGGTACCCAGTGGGTGGGGTGGGATTAGTTAAGTTCTTTTTTTACCCACTAGGCTAGACTTTATTTCAACCGCGTGATGTCTCTCACTTGTAAAGCAAGCGCCTGGAATAACTTCATATGTATAACACCCCATAAGTTACTCAAGCTTGCAGTGCATACCTCTCTTCCAGCACCTCCGTCTATCTATAGGTATGTTTTTTGGTATGCTATAAACAAAAAAGCCCCGAAGGGCTTAATTTATATACTTCGCTGGCGGAGACGAGAAGATTCGAACTTCCGATACGCTTTTGGCGTATGCTCCCTTAGCAGGGGAGTGCCTTCGACCACTCGGCCACGTCTCCATTTCACGCGTTACTGTGAACACGTGAATTGTAAAT
>JACCDV010849392.1_pt1 | contig 21318 bp, 21 predicted proteins | sample 7446131 | NCBI WGS metagenome assembly JACCDV01 (sample SAMN15323448, study PRJNA562643) | freshwater metagenome | isolation source: river surface water | place: USA:Blue River Watershed | collected 2017-08-17 | reverse complement strand
TGGCACGATCTGCAGTAAGCGGCATTAAGCGCTTTCCTTCGCCACCAGCAAGAACAATGCTGAGCGGAAGTTGCAGTTTGGCCATGTCTTAACGATAGCCTTTCACCCTTGTCGAAGGAAGAGGTTTTCAAAGATATGACCGCGTTAAAGGTTGGAATCGTTACCAAAGAGTGGCCACCGGCCATTTATGGTGGCGCTGGGGTACATGTCCTCCAGTTAACGCAAGCCCTTCGCACCATGAATGATGTGCATGTCGATGTTCACTGCTTCGGCGGAAAGCGCGATGATGCATTTGGTTATTCCCTGCCCTTGGGTTTTGCCGATGCCAATCCTGCGGTGCAAGCTTTAGCGATCGATTTAGAGATGGCAACGCATCTTGGCCATGTTGATGTTGTTCACTCACACACTTGGTATGCAAACATGGCAGGTCATGTTGCATCACTTCAACATGGAATCCCCCACATTGTCAGCGCACACTCACTTGAACCATTACGTCCATGGAAATCTGAGCAGCTAGGTGGCGGATATCGAATATCTTCTTGGGCTGAGAAGACAGCGTATGAAGCAGCCAGTGCGATTATCGCCGTAAGCGATGGAATGCGCGCCGATGTATTGAAGGCCTACCCTGCTATTGATCCAGCCAAGGTTGTCACAATTAGAAATGGCGTAGACACAAATAAGTTTGCGCCAAATCATGATGCTTCTGTTCTGGAAAGTTTTGGAGTTACAGGACCTTATGCAATCTTTGTAGGACGCATCACCCGTCAAAAAGGATTGGCCCATCTATTGCGTGCTTGGAAAGATGTTCCAGCTGAGTTTGGATTGGTTCTAGCTGCTGGAAGCCCTGATGAAGAAGGTATCGGCAACGAGGTTGCAGCCCTAATCGCTGAACTTCAGTCAACTCGTAGCAACGTGTGGTGGATTAAAGACATGTTGCCGCATAATCAGTTAACCGCAATGTTGACCGCTGCAGATTTATTTGTTTGTCCTTCAATTTATGAACCGCTTGGAATCGTAAACCTTGAGGCGATGGGCTGCGAAACGGCAGTTCTGGGCTCACGCGTAGGAGGAATTCCTGAGGTTGTCGCTGATAAGGAAACCGGCGAGCTGGTTGATTATCACGGCGAAGCCGCTCCATTTGAAAAATCATTAACTGAATCAATAACTCGTCTGATGTCACAGCCGGAATTGCTAAAGAAGTATGGTGCAACTGGTCGCGTACGAGCACAAAAACTATTTGGTTGGGATGCGGTTGCGGCATTGACTGTAGATCTATATCGCAAGGTTATTGGCTAAGTGAGTCGTAAAGCGCTGTTCCACTTTGTTTTGGTTGGCATTTTGTGGGGAATTCCGTACCTACTCATGAAGGTTGCTGTCGAGGATTTTCCACCAGCAGCTGTTGTTGCTGGTCGGACATTGATAGGTGCATCAATCCTCATTCCCGTTGCTTTGTATCGCAAAAAGTTTAAAGGCGCGGTGTTGGGATTTAAGTTTGTTGCTTTTTATGCATTAATGGAGATGATCGGGCCTTGGATTCTGATTACAACCGCAGAGCAAAAGATCAACTCTGGTTTGGCGGGATTATTGGTTTCTACGGTTCCTATCTTTGCAACCATCATCACATCTCTACGTGGCGATCACTCGGTTTGGCAGTTCAAGCGAATCATTGGAATTATCGTTGGCTTTATTGGATTGATCTTAGTTGTCGGTATCGAAAGCTTGACCGGAACTAGCGATCCACTCTCAATCGCAATGGTGATCTTGGCTGCAATGGGTTATTCCTATGCGGTCATTATGGTTACTTCAAACTTGCCGCTAGTTGATGGAATTGCAATTAATGGTCTTGCGATGGCGTTAACAACAATTTTCTGGGCACCGGTTGCCATTGCGCAGTGGCCATCAAGCATTTCACTTGATTCCGCTCTTTCGCTTCTCGCGCTTGGAGTGTTCAGCACCGCTTTCGCCTTCATCTTGTTCTTCAAGTTGATGGATGAGATTGGGCCTGCACGAGGATCGCTTGTTACCTACTTAAACACAGCTGTTGCGGTTGTCTTGGGTGTAATTATTTTGAAAGAGCCTTTAACCGCCGGAATCATTATTGGTCTACCACTGGTATTGGTTGGCTCTTATCTAGCTAGTCGTAAGAATCAAGAAAAAGCGATTAGTTAAGCCTTTTCCCCAAAGCCAAGTTTTGCAAGCAGCTTTGGATCCTTCTGCCACTCTTTCGAAACCTTGATGTGAAGTCCTAGGAAAATCTTGGCTGCAAGTGCGCGCTCGATATCGGCACGTGCACGAATACCAATCTCCTTTAAACGAGCCCCTTGATGTCCCAACAAAATTGCACGTTGCGTATCGCGCTCGACGTGAATCGTTGCATGGACATCAAAGAAAGGGCGCGATCCCTTTTCTTCGCGCTCACCGAATTCATCAATTGTTACAACAATTGAATGTGGGAGCTCTTCGCGGACATCTTGCAAAGCAGCTTCTCGAATAAATTCGCAAATCAACTGCTCGATCGCTTGATCGCTAGTTGTACCTTCTGGATAGTACTGAGGACCAGTAGGAAGGTTCTTTCCAATAAGTTCGTTGAGCAGATCTACCTGATCATGAATCGCTGCAGATACCGGAATGATTTCATCCCATACAAAACCTTCGGCGATCTTCATAATTCCAAGCAAGCGAACCGCTAACTTTTCCTTTGAAATCAAATCTGTCTTTGTGATTACCGCAAACTTCTTAGCCTTTGGATGCTTGGCGATTTCTGCCGCAATAAAGGTATCTCCCGCACCCGAAGATTCATCAGCTGGAATACACATAATCACGATGTCGACCGAGTCCATACTTTGATCTACAACTTGATTTAAGCGCTGACCTAACAAAGTCTTTGGCTTATGAACACCTGGCGTATCTACCAGAACCGCTTGAAATTCTGGGCGATGAACAATTCCGCGAATCGCTGTTCGTGTTGTATTGGGATGATGTGAAGTAATCGCAATCTTGCTACCAACCAGCGCATTAATCAGAGTAGATTTTCCAACGTTTGGGCGGCCAACAATGGCAACAAAGCCCGAACGGAAATCACTCATGGACTTATTCTCTCATTAATTAACGCCGACAAACTCCACTGCATCTGCCACTGATGTCACTATCTCTGCCGCTCTTTCTCCTATAAGGCGGTGACATCCTTCGCTGGTCGGCGAGTTAATTGGCCCAGGTATCGCCATAACGGGTCGAAAGATCTCGGCGGCATCACGAGCGGTTCGCAATGATCCACTCCGAAAGGCTGCTTCAACGACAAGTGTTGCCTTAGATAATCCTGCGATGATGCGATTGCGGGTTAAGAAGCGATTAGGTAACGCTTTATGTCCAGGCATGAACTCGGTAACGATTGCACCTGATTCGCAGATTTCTGAAAACAATCTGGTGTTGCCTGCTGGATAGTTGATATCAATACCTGAAGCAACGACAGCTACTGTGATTCCTTCAGCGATCAGTGCCCCTTTATGCGCATATGAATCAATGCCATATGCACCACCGCTGACTATCGCCCATTCGCGATCTGCAAAACCTGCAGCGAAATCTCCAGCTATTCGAGCACCGTATGAGGTTGGGTTACGGGTACCGACGATTGCTAATGAGGGCTGAAGCAAGGCACTGATGTTCCCCTTAAGAATTAAACCAATTGGAGGCGCAGCCAAATCATTGAGTTGTTCTGGCCAATCTGCATCAACTGGGGTCAGCAAACGTGCACAATGTCTATCAATTTCCGTTAAGACTTTATCGCCACTCGTGCCACGTAGATTAGCTACTAACTTTTCGTATTTAACGGGGTCATATTCCCCATTCAATAACTTGTCATAAACGGTAAGTGCACCTTGCGCAGCTATCTCAGCACACCAAAATGTGTGTCCGCCTTCGATCACGCTAAACAATGCAGCTCTGGCCAACTGTTCATTCATCCTTCGACCTTGCCTCTCATGGCATGTGCAGCATGGACATCCTCCATTGTTGGAACAGAGTGTCCATGAAGGTCTGCAAAACTCCATGATGTTCTAATAATTTTGTGCAAGCCACGTGCAGTGATGTGTTCGCGGTCGAGTTCATCATGCAAGAAGTTCATCGCAGCTCTTTCGGGTTGAAAGGTTGAACGCAAGGCACGCGCTGGAATCTGCGAATTAAGGCTCCATCCCATTCCGGCAAAACGTTTTTCAGCAACTTTTCGAGCAGTGATTACACGTTCACGAATTACCGCGCTGCTTTCACCAAGTTCATTACGGGCCATATCAACTCGACCTACCGGTTCTACTTGAACACGCAGATCTATGCGATCCATTAAGGGACCAGAAAGCTTTCCTAGATAACGCCGCACCTGTTGCGAAGTACATGTGCAGTTGCGCCCACGACCTGTGAACTTGCCACATGGACAGGGATTAGCGGCAAGCACCAAAAGAAACTGCGCTGGAAAGGTTAGATTTCCAATACTTCGGGCGATGGTTATCGTTCCGGATTCCAGAGGCTGCCGTAAGGAATCTAAAACTCCAGGCCCACATTCAGGAGCTTCATCGACAAAGAGAACGCCGTAATGTGCAAGAGAGCATGCACCAGGTTTAATCACATGCGATCCCCCACCCACCATGGCGATTCGAGTCGTGGTGTGATGGGGAGAAACGATCGGTGCAAGCAATGACAAAGGTGAACGCTGTGTGAGAGTTCCTGCAATTGAATGAACTGCAGTGACTTCAAGTGCTTGTTCAATTGAAAGTGCCGGCATAATCGTAGGAATTCTTTCTGCAATCATTGTTTTACCTGCACCAGGTGGGCCAATAAGCAGAATATGGTGACCACCAATCGCTGCGATTTCAGCAGCCAAACGAGCTGCAGATTGACCCGCAACATCTGCAAAATCCAATCGTGTGTCGGTTTGCTCCCATTGAAGTTCAATCTCTTGAACAACTTCACGTACACCAGTTCGCAGCCAACGCAGAACTTGTTTGAGATGTTCCATTGGGACGATCTCCATTGATTGCATCAACTGCGCTTCTTCAAAGTTAGCCGCAGGAACAACCGCGATTCGAACACCAGCTTTGTACGCAGCCATTAACGCAGGTAAAACTCCACGAACAGATCGAATCCGCCCATCTAGAGAGAGTTCACCCAGGAAAAGAATGTCAGCGATCTTTTCTGGCGGAACAGTGTCATGGGCTGATAGCAGTGCAATACAAATTGCTAAATCAAAACTGGAGCCACTCTTTGGCAACCATGCTGGAGACAATGACACCGTTACCTTGCGATTGGGCCACACTTCCCCGCAGTTAACTATTGCGCTTCGAACTCGATCTCGAGATTCAGATAGCGCAGCATCTGGCAATCCCAACAAGGCATAACCAGGCAAGCCATCAGCAATATCTACTTCAACGGTAACTAAATGTCCCTCTAGACCCAAGAGAGCTACTGAATGAGTTAATGCCAGGCTCATAACAATCTCTCGCGATATTCGATTGCAAGTTTTCCATCGGGTTGAACCAAGACGGCCGCCACATCTATTTGATAGTCGCACCCAAGGCAGCCATGCGTGGCCAGCCAAGCAAGCGCCAACCGTTGCATTCGATGTGCTTTATCTCGATTGATCGCTTCAAATGGATGTCCAAATGCAACTGAGCTCCGCGTTTTTACTTCTACAAATGAAAAGACACCTGTCGGATTGAGCGCGACGATATCGATTTCGCCTTCTCGTATTCGCCAATTTCGTTCAATAACTTCGCAATGGCGATTGATGAGATATTGAGCTACCGCTTCTTCGCCCAAGGCTCCAGTACTTTGATTGTTCTTAGTCTTCATGGTCAGGGAGGATAAATTCCCTGCTGAGACTATGAGTGAACTGCGTGCTTACTTGTGGATTAACGCAGCCACATTGGCAAAAGATTTACGGTGCTGTTGGCATGGACCTTGCTCATTCAGCGCTTTTGTATGAGCCGCGGTGATGTACCCCTTATGTCCTGCAAAACCGTACTGAGGAAATTCAAGATCCATTTCGCGCATGATTCGGTCACGAGTTACCTTTGCGATAACCGAAGCTGCGCTAATTGAAACTACAACTTGATCGCCTTTCCAAACGGCAAGGTTTGGTACTCCTAAACCTTCGATGGCGTAACCATCGGTTAATACATAGGCGGGTTCAACATTTAGACCCTGAACCGCACGTCGCATTCCATCTAAATTTGCCGCATGCACACCTCGTTCATCAACTTCACGTGCAGGAACGATGACAACGCTGACAGATGCTGCAACTTGATGAATTAAATCAAAAACCGCATCACGTTTGCTTTCGGGAATTTCCTTTGAGTCGCGAACTACAGCAAGTTCAGCTGCGAAAGGATCGTTAAGAACAACAGAAGCGATTACTAATGGACCTGCACATGCACCACGACCTGCTTCATCAACACCTGCAATCGGTGAGATTCCCGCATTTGTTAAAAGCTGTTCAATAACCTTCATGAGGTTACTTGTTTAATACATCAACTCGTGGAATATATGAGATGTTCTTGAAGGGCCAGATGACGCCAACTACGCGGCCACTCACCTTGGATACCGGCACAAAACCCTTATTGATATCTTCTTGGTGGTAGCGAGAATCCGCACTTGCTCCGCGGTGATCTCCCATTACCCATAACTTGCCCTTAGGAACTGTGACATCAAAATTCATTTCAGATGGCTTGTTTCCAGCAAAGATATACGGCTCAATAACTTCAACACCGTTAATAGTTAAGTTGCCATCCTTTGTACAACAGACAACGCGATCTCCGCCAACGCCGATTACTCGCTTAACCAGGTACTGCTTTGCAGGATTTGGTAGAACACCAACGGTTACTAAAGCGCTTTTTGCTTTTGCTACATACTCATTTGTTGAGTAATCAACGATTTCTGGAAGCCAGTTATTGGGATCGCGAAAAACGACTACGTCTCCGCGTTCAATGTTCTTGGAAATAAATGGAACCTTGTTTACGGCGACGCGATCTTTAATCTGAAGAGTGTTCTCCATTGAACCAGATGGAATGAAGAAAAACTGCACAAGGAAGCTCTTAATAAAAAGGGAAACAACGAGTGCAACAACAACAAGAACTGGGAGCTCCTTAAGGAGCGATCCCTTATTGCGCATTGAAAAGATTATTCAGCTTTTGGAGCTTCAGCTGCTTCTTCAGCGGCTGGTGCATCAACAACTGCTTCTACTGCAGGTGCTTCTACAACCGCTTCAACCGCTGGAGCTTCTACAACTGCTTCGACAGGTGCAACTTCAGCAACTGGCTCAGGAATAACTACTGGTTCTGGAGTTGAAAGAATTCCATCGCCGTAACCTTCGACGCCATCGCGCTTTTCGCGAATCTTTGCAGCCTTACCGCGTAGATCGCGTAGGTAGTAAAGCTTGGCGCGACGTACTTCGCCCTTCTTTACTAACTCAATCTTTTCGATCACTGGTGTGTGAACTGGGAATGTACGCTCAACGCCAACGCCGTATGAAACCTTACGGATTGTGAAAGTCTCACGAACTCCATCACCTTGGCGACGGATAACTACGCCCTGGAAAACCTGAAGACGGCTCTTGTTACCTTCGATAACGCGAACATGGATCTTGAGCTCATCACCAGCGCGGAACTGTGGGATGTCTTTGCGCAGCGAAGCTGCATCTACGGCGTCAAGAATGTTCATATTCGGTTCCTTTTGTCATTTCTATTAAGCACACGCTTTGGCGGTGCAGACTGCGTATCTTGCCATAGAAGGGGCCTTGAGCGTAAATCGGCTCCTGAGCCTCAAATAGGCAGCGCTTACTCGGGGATCTGAGCGTTGAGCGCCTCAAAGAGGTGGGGGCCAGCGGCCACCGTCAGATTGAGCCCATGCCACGGGCGGGTGGTAACCACCGCTCCCGCCTCGCGGGCCACCAGCTCAGCTGCCGCTAAATCCCACTCGTGCAGACCTGTTTCAAAGTACCCATCAACTAATCCCGTCGCGACATGGCAGATATCTGCTGCTGCAGATCCAATTCGGCGCAGATCTCGGATCTGTGGAAGTAAAACATTCACAATCTTTAACTGTTCAACGCGATCTCTGACATCGTAGGCAAAGCCAGACGATAACAGCGCTCTGTTCAGTTCAACCGGGTTGTTACATGCAATCTTCACATCATTGAGAAAAGCTCCGCCGCCTTTGCTTGCATGCCATGTCGAGTTAACTGTTGGCGAGTGAACGACTCCAACCAAAGTTCCATTCTCATCTTTTGCGGCGATGCTGACCGCCCAGCCAGGTAAGCCATAGAAATAATTAACTGTTCCATCGACAGGATCAATGACCCATGTGACTCCGCTCTTGCTGGGGCGCGATGCTCCTTCTTCGCCGATGATTCCATCATCAGGACGTGCAGACAAAATACTTTCGACAATCAATTTTTCACTAGCAAGATCCATTTGAGTAGCGATATCAATCGCGGTTGATTTAACTGTCAAATCCCAGGAGGCGGGACGATTCACCAATAAATCACCTGCTTGCCGAGCAATCTTTAGCGCAAGTTGTAGCAACTCATTGGTATCAGTCATAGAAGCAGTCTAATGGCGGGTTAGACTCTTGCCTATGTTCTCAGCGTACTTAACTTTGTTTCGTACACCTGGGGCGCTGAGATTTTCAATTCCTGGCCTCATTGCGCGTATGCCAATATCAATGGATTCTTTGGCACTGATATTTATTGTTGTTGCAGTTAGTGATTCCTATGCAATTGCCGGTGGATTAAGCGCTACAGCATCGGTTGTTATGGCCTTGGCTACTCCTCATTGGTCACGAGTAGCAGATCGTATTGGCCAGAGTGCAATGTTGATCAGAGTTATCCCTGTTAAGGTCTTTGCATTTTGTGCATTCACACTATTGGTACTTAATGAAACACCGGTGTGGAGTTGGTTCTTGGCAATCATCGTTGCAGAAGCATTTTCTGTAAATACTGGTGGATTGGTTCGACGTCGCTGGCTACATGTTCTCAGCCCTGACAAGACAACAACGGCAGAAGATGAGCAAGATCGACATTTAGTAAACACCGCTTACTCTTTTGAAGCGCTGATGGATGAAGTTGTATTCATCTTGGGGCCGATCATCGTGACAGCGTGTGCAACATCTATCGCACCTGCTGCCGGAATTATTTCGGGCATTATTTTTGTGGCTGTCGGCTTTCCACTATTCATTTCAGCCAAGGCAACCGAACCTCCCGCAACACCTAAGCGCCATGTTGATCCGCACCCTGCAGTCATTAGAAATAAGCGGGTTCAGGCGGTTGTTCTCCCAACTACCTTGTTGGGTGGATTCTTTGGCTCGATGGCGATTGTGACCGTTGCATTTGCGGAGACCAGAGGACAGGAAGCTCAATCAGGAATCCTGCTTGCTATTTGGGCAGCAGGAAGTGCGGTTGCCGCGATCATCAATGGCGTAATCAAGTGGAAGCTAACGAGCGCAGCTCGGTTCTTGCTATTTCTTTTTGCACTCACTGTCTTATCAATCCCAATGTTGTTCGTACATTCAATCCCTTGGCTTGCGGTTGCACTTTTCTTTAATGGCTTTGCAATTGCGCCTCTGGTAATCAACGCCTACGGAGTTGCAGAGGGTGCGGTACCCCCAGAACAAATCACTGAAACCTTGACCTGGGTGGTTGCAGGAATGCCAATGGGCGGCGCAATTTCCAGCGCTTTATCTGGGCAGATCATCGATCGCTTTGGTGCAGACATCGCATATTGGGTGCCTCTTGGATTCATGATCGCGGCATGCGCAGCCACACTTCCGTATTTCCAGACTTATAAGGCCCTCATCGGCTACCCTCGTGCTCGTGACTGAGCTACGACTTAACGGAAAGACCGAAGATGGTCTCTACCTTTCTCTGCATGACAATGATGGACAGGAATACACCGTTCGCGTTTCTGACACATTGCGTGCAACAGTAAATCAGCAGCGCCTTATGGCGGTTCCATCAAGTGATGAACCAAGCATTTCAATTAAAGAGATCCAGCGCTTGCTTCGTGCAGGACAGACTGCAGAACAAATCGCTCGCGAAAATGACACCTCAATTGAAAAGGTCGAACGCTTCGCAGGTCCTATTCTCTCTGAACGCATTTACATTATTGATCAAGCCCAGCAAATTGCGATCCGCAAAGAGGGCGGACGTGATGCGGTTACTTTGCTCGGAGTTGTCATCTCTCGTTTAGCGCCTCGCAATATTGATTCATCAGAGTTGTCATGGGATACATGGCGTCTTGAAGATGGAACTTGGACTATTGAACTTCATTATCCAAACTCAACTGGTGTTGGTATTGCGCAGTGGAACTTTGATCCAACTCTTCGCACAGTGACATCTATGGATGAAAATGCGCGTTGGATGATGGGTGATGAGCCAGCTCCACGCCAACTGCCAACCGCTGCGCTTATTCCTACAGAGTCTTCTCACCCCTCTGAGCGACGCATCATCGATGTGTATAGCGAGTTCCGCAAGGAAGAGATTGTTGATGAGATCGAAGAAGAGATTGAACCTATCCGCGAGGTCCCACGCTTAGCGGTAATTCGCGAAGAGCCAGATGATGAGGCATCTCGTGATGGAATCACTGCACGTGCCAAGGTTCCAAGCTGGGATGAAATCATGTTCGGTATTAAGCCAGAGGACAAGCCACTTTAATTCGTTGTTTATAGTCCTAACTTAACGTTGTAGTAAGTAAACCAACCTGAGATTCAATCTCACTATCTCCACCATGATGTCCCACCATTGCGCCTTCTTTATCTGCACGATCGGCATCAAGCAACACCAATCCCCCACGTGCAATAGCAATTACCTCGCCCATGCGATCCACAGCATCTGCACTCAAGGTTTCACCAAAAAGCTTGCTTGATACAGCTTCTTCACGGGAAATAACCAGGGCTTTTTCTTGCAAATACTGCTGCCACAAAGAGGCAACCTCATTGCGTGCCTGTGGCGAATCTTCAGTCAAATAAATATGTCGTGCACGCGGTTCTCCAGCAATAACACTTACACCTGTTAGCAGTGGATTGCCCTGGCCGATGATTATCTTTTCCTCAACATTAATCATGCCGTGGTCAGAGGTTACCCAAATGCGTGTGCCCTTTGGTACCTCTTTCATTAATTGAGAAACCATTTGGTCGATTGCAGAAAGTGCTGCGATCCATTTATCGCTGCCAACGCCATCTGAATGTCCAGCATTATCTAAATCATTGACATACAAATAGACGAAGGACGGAGTTTTTTGAAGAGCTTGCTTAGTCTCGCTTACTAAATCAGCGACAACATTTGCTCCTTTGTATTGCGCTCCTCGAAAAACTGCACGAGTAAAGCCGGTGTTCTCATAGCGCTTTGCTGCAACATGTGTAACCGTAATCCCCACCTTAGCTGCACGTTGAAAAAGAGTTTCAACCGGTTGCCAATTTTCTGGATCAACTCGTTCATCCCATTTCAAAGCGTTTAATAATCTGCCACCGCTTCGTGGAACTTGAACGGTGTATCCCAACATTCCGTGAACTCCTGGAAGTTCTCCGGTTGTTAAGGTTGCAAGTGAAGTTGCAGTAGTTGATGGGAATGCTGTCTGAATGGTTCCATGGTTAAACATTCTGCTCATGGTTGGCATGACATCGGCGTACTTAGCCAAGGTGTCTAAACCGAAACCATCGATGAGAAATAAAAGTTCACGCCCCATTGGAGATTGCCCCACAGATAAGTGATCAGCCACACTGTCCAGCCCGAGGGATGAAAAGATCGATGGCGTTATCTGGGATAAATGCACGTGCTTATCTTCCCACGACTGTGCACTAGAGTTTGGCTATGGAAAATGCGATCAAGTTATCTGCTGAAGTTGCCGATGCGCTCAAGGCTGGAAAGCCGATCGTGGCTCTGGAATCAACGATTATCAGCCATGGCTTGCCACGTCCTTCAAATCTTGAAGTTGCGCTGGAATGTGAACGCATTGTTCGTGATGCTGGCGCAGTCCCTGCAACCATCGCACTGCTCGACGGAAAAATCTTGGTGGGTCTTGAGCGTGCAGAACTTGAGGCAATCGCAAATCGAGATGATATTTCTAAGGCATCAATTCGCGATCTAGCTATCATCGTCGCACAAGGTAAGAGCGCAGCTACAACAGTTGCGGCAACCGCTCACATTGCAGCTTTAGCCGGAATCCACATCTTTGCTACAGGCGGATTAGGTGGAGTTCACCGTGGCGCAAATGAGTCATTTGATGAATCAGCAGACCTAACAGCACTAGCAAATGTGGACATGACCATGATTTGCGCTGGAGTGAAATCAATTTTGGATGTTCCTGCAACTTTAGAACGTTTAGAGACTCTGGCTATTAGTCTTGTTGGATATAAGACGACTGCATTTCCTGGTTTCTATCTAACAGATTCTGGTTTTACCTTAGAGCACCGCGTAGATTCGCCTGAAGAGATTGCAGCAATTATCAAGGCTCGCAAAGAGGTTGGCACCTTGAGTAAGGCGTTAGTTGTAGCTAATCCGGTAGCAAAAGAGATGAACAAAGCACGCCACGATGAGATTTTGAAATCTGGTTTAGAGAAGGCAGAAAAGCAAGGGGTCACTGGAAAAGCGGTTACACCTTTCTTGCTTGAGCACTTCCACACAACTTCTCAGGGTGAGTCGCTAGCGATCAATACCGAAATCATTAAAGCAAATTGCTTGCTAGGTGCACAGATAGCTGTGGCGCTGCAATGAAAAAAATTCTCTGTATCGGCGATTTAGCACTTGATGTTATTTCACAGCTCAAAGAGCCAATTAACTACGGAAATGACACCGCGAGCAGAATTTCTAGCCATCCTGGTGGCCAGGCTGCCAATGTTGCGACATGGATTACACGTACAAATTCAAAAGCACATTTAGTTGCGCGCACGGGCAATGACCCAGTTGGATTTGCTTTGATCTCTGATCTTGATAAATACGGCGTAGAGCACCTTAATTTGATGCACAGCGGACGCCCAACTGGTGTTGTTGTGATCCTTGTAGATGCAAATGGCGAACGCACAATGTTTCCGGACAATGGAGCAAATGCAGACCTTGAAGCATCCGACCTGCCATCGCTAGATGATATTGATGGTGTTTACCTATCTGGTTATGCGCTTCTGGATTTCCGTAGTCGTGACGCGGTTTTGGCTATGATCAAAAAGATTAAAGCCGCAGGAAAGCCAATTTATTTTGATCCAACTACAACTGGAGCAATGAAGATTGTAAGTCGGGAAGAAGTCTTGTCATGGGTTTCTATGATGGATGGGATTCTGCTCAACAGTGAAGAAGCTTTATATCTAGGTGATGCAACTGATGTTGTTACTGCTGAAGAGAATTTAGCCAAGCACACCCCTCTTGTTGTAATTAAGTTGGGCTCAAAAGGCGCAATGGCTATCAATGGATCTGAAAAGGCAAAGGTCTCTGCCGTAACAACCAATGTCGTCGACACCACAGGTGCCGGAGACTCTTTTGCTGCTGGATTTATTCCGAAGTGGCTTGAAACAAGTGATCTGACAGCGGCATTGTCAGCAGGTGCGGCATTGGCGGCAAAGTGTGTTTCATCAGTTGGGGCGCGCCCTCCCCTAAATTAAGGCTGACTCTTGGCAGAATGCCCCAATGGCAACTGCGAAGACTCCCGCGAAATCTGCGACAAAGGGTAAGAAACCAGCTGGACCAAAGCCCGGCGAGTACCCAGGAAAGATCGTTGATATCGATGTTTCCAAAGAAGTTTCAGAATCTTTTCTTGAATATGCGTATTCAGTAATTTACTCGCGCGCACTTCCTGATGCGCGAGATGGTTTAAAGCCTGTACACCGCCGCATCCTTCATCAGATGGCAGATATGGGTCTTCGCCCAGAGCGCGGACATGTAAAGAGCGCACGTGTTGTTGGTGAAGTAATGGGTAAGTTGCACCCACATGGTGATGGTGCGATTTACGATGCATTAGTTCGTATGGCACAAAGCTTCTCAATGGGATTGCCATTAATTGATGGTCACGGAAACTTCGGCTCCCTTGATGCAGGTCCTGCAGCGATGCGTTACACCGAAGCTCGCTTGGCTCCTGCTGCCATGTCTATGGTTGCTGAAGCCGATGAGGACACCGTTGATTTTGGACCTAACTATGACGGTCAACTTTCCGAGCCAATTGTTCTACCTGCTGCATATCCAAACCTGCTCGTAAATGGTGGTTCAGGAATCGCAGTTGGTATGGCAACCAACATGGCACCGCATAACTTAAGCGAAGTTATCGCTGCAACTAAGTTTCTTATCGAAAACCCAAGTGCAACTGTTAAGCAGTTAATGAAGTTTGTTCCAGGTCCAGATTTCCCAACTGGTGGAGAGATCGTTGGGCTCGACGGAGTTCGCGAGGCGTATTCAACAGGCAAGGGATCCTTCAAGGTTCGTGCAACTGTTGAGATTGAAAAGGTAACTTCTCGCAAGATGGGTATCGTCATCAAGGAGCTTCCTTACACAATCGGACCTGAAAAGGTTGTAGAACGTATTGCCGCACTCGTTAAGGCGAAGAAAATCCAAGGAATCAGCGACATCGTTGATCTTTCCGATGGCCAGACCGGCACCAATGTTGTTATTGAGATCAAGAACGGCTTTGAGCCAGAAGAGGTTCTTGAAAAGCTGTATGCATTAACTCCGATGGAGGATGCCTTTGCAATCAATGCGGTTGCTTTGGTGAAAGGTCGCCCACAGACACTTGGTCTGAAGGAGCTACTCAAGGTCTTTATTGATCACCGTATCGAAGTTGTACGTCGTCGTTCTGAGTTCCGTAAGGCAAAGGCAGAGGCTCGCTTAGGTCTTGTCGATGGTTTGCTAAAGGCGATTATCGATATCGATAAGGTCATCAAGATCATTCGTGGCAGTGATGATGCAGCGGCAGCGAAAGAGAAGTTAATCAAGGACTTTAAACTCAATGATGAACAGGCAACATACATTTTGGATATGCCTCTTCGTCGATTGACCAAGATGAGCAAAATTGAACTCGAAACAGAGCAAAAGGAACTCAAGGCGACAATCGCAGAGCTCACTAAGTTGCTCAAGAGTGAGGATGCAATTAAGGCTCAAGTTTCTGCAGAGTTAACTGCAGTTGGTAAGTCTTTTGCTACTCCTCGTCGTACACGAATTGGTGCTGCGTAACCTCTCCCGATAGAGTTCGGTGTGATTTCAACCCAAGCACTCGAACTTCGTGCAGGTGCTCGCCTTCTTGTTAAGGGCGTAACTGTTCGCATCAACAGCGGAGACCGCATCGGTTTTGTTGGTCGAAATGGTGCTGGAAAATCAACTCTTGCAAAGGTGCTTGCTGGTGAAACTATGCCGGCAGGTGGTGCGGTAAATCGCACTGGAAAGATTGGTTACCTTCCGCAGGATCCACGCACTGGAGATGAACCAGGCACAGTTATTGATCGAATTTTATCTGCCCGTGATTTAGATCAGATCGCAGCTCGTATGCGTTCAGTTGAAGAAGAGATGGCAACTGCGCAAGGTGAGGCTCTTGAAAAGGCGATGGATCGCTACACACGAGTTGAGGCAGAGTTTTCTGCTGCCGGTGGATATGCAGCAACGGCTGAAGCAGAAGCTATTGCAACATCTCTGGGAGTGTCAGAGGCGGTCTTTGGCAATGAGCTTTCAACCCTTTCTGGTGGTCAGCGCCGTCGTATTGAACTTGCACGCATTCTCTTTAGTGGTGCTGAAACCCTTTTGCTTGATGAGCCAACAAACCACTTGGATGCTGATTCCATTATGTGGTTGCGTGAGTTCTTATCGAAGTACTCCGGTGGTTTAGTCATCATCTCTCACGATGTGAACTTAATTGAAACCGTTGTTAACAAGGTGTTTTATTTGGACGCCAATCGAAATGTGATCGATGTATACAACTTGGGCTGGAAGGCTTACCTGTTGCAACGTGAACAGGATGAGCATCGCCGCAAGAAGGAGCGCGCCAACGCTGAAAAGCGTGCTGAAATTCTGCAGAAGCAGGGTGAAAAGATGCGCGCAAAGGCATCTAAGGCAACCGCGGCTCAAGGAATGTTACGTCGCGCAGAGAAGTTGCGTAGCGGCTTGGATGATGTTCGAGTCGCCGACAAGGTTGCAAAGCTTCGCTTCCCTACCCCGGCACCATGTGGCAAAACTCCGTTGTCGGGTGAAGAGCTTTCAAAGAACTATGGATCACTTGAAATCTTTACCGATGTTTCATGTGTGATCGATAAGGGTTCACGAGTTGTAATTCTTGGCCTTAACGGAGCGGGTAAGACCACTTTGCTTCGTATTTTGGCTGGAGAACTTGAATCAGATACCGGCAAGGTTGAACATGGTCATGGCTTAAAGATCGGTTATTACGCTCAGGAACATGAGTCACTAGATTTCGAACGCACTATTTTGGAAAACATGATGTCAGCAACTCCAGATATTCGTGAACCTGAAGCGCGAAATGTACTTGGCTCCTTCTTATTCATTGGAGATGATGTTCATAAGCCAGTAAAGGTTTTATCTGGTGGAGAAAGAACTCGTCTTGCCTTAGCGGTTCTGGTTGTATCTGCCGCAAATGTTCTGCTTCTGGATGAGCCAACTAACAACTTGGATCCTGCATCACGCGCTGAAATCTTGGGAGCACTGGCTGAGTACCAAGGATCGGTCATCATGGTTTCTCACGATGAAGGCGCGGTTCAAGCGCTAAAGCCAGAGCGAGTTATCTTGTTGCCAGATGGCGATGAGGATTTGTGGAAAGAAGAGTACTTCGACCTAGTCTCTATTGACTAAGCGTCGATGTGATCGCGATCGATCTCGGCGTTGGCGATGAACTCTTTACGTGGTGCAACATCGCTACCCATCAATAGTTCAAACATCGCCTCTGATGCAGCTGCATCTGAAACAGTGATGCGACGCAAAGTACGTGCATCTGGATCCATTGTGGTTTCGCGGAGCTGATCAGCATCCATTTCACCGAGACCTTTATAGCGCTGAATCGGTTCCTTCCAGCGCTTGCCTTCCTTCTTAAGCTCTGCAGTTACCTTCTTCATCTCATCATCACTGTAGGTGTAGATGTAATTACCCTTCTTTCCTCCCCCGCCAACAACTTCAATGCGGTGTAGAGGTGGAATCGCTGCAAATACGCGGCCTGAATCAATCAGTGGGCGCATGTAGCGATACATAAGAGTCAAAAGCAAGCAACGAATGTGCGCACCATCGACGTCAGCATCTGACATCAAGATGATGCGACCGTAGCGAGCTTCATCTAATTCAAAGGACTTTCCAGAACCCGCACCGATTACCTGAATGATCGATCCGCATTCTTTATCTTCAAGCATCTGCGACAGTGATGCCTTTTGCACATTCAAAATCTTTCCGCGGATAGGCAAGATCGCTTGGAACTCGCTATTGCGCGCTGCCTTGGTTGTTCCAAGTGCAGAGTCACCTTCTACGATGAAAAGCTCAGTGCGCGTTACATCCTCTGAGCGGCAATCTGAGAGCTTTGTAGGAAGTGATGAAGACTCAAGTGCATTCTTGCGTCGCTGCAGATCCTTATGAGCACGTGCACTAATGCGTGTACGTGATGCAGCTGCAATTTTTTCTAGAACTAGTCGACCATTAGCCTTGTCGATGCGCTTTGAAGTGTTGAAGTACTCCTTCATCTTCTCTGCAACAACAGCTGAAACAATGCGAGTTGCCGCCGCGGTTCCTAGAACCTCTTTTGTCTGGCCTTCAAACTGTGGCTCCGACATACGAACCGTGACAACTGCGGTCAATCCTTCGAGAACGTCATCCTTGATGACATCGATCTCTTTGTTAGACAAAGTCTTTGTAGAACGCAGCGCCTCATTAACAACCTTGACCAAGGCGCGCTCAAAACCAACAACGTGGGTTCCACCCTTTGGTGTTGCAATGATGTTTACAAATGAGCGCTGTGTGGTCTCAAAACCATTGCCCCACTTCATCGCGATATCAACTTCCATATCGCGCTCGACCTCAGTTGAAACCATATGGCCCTTGTCATCAAGAACAGGCACTGTCTCCTGATAGTGACCAGTTCCGTAAATGCGGATTACATCGCCAACAGGCTCATCTGGCTGCAAGAAATTACAGTATTCGGTGATTCCACTCTTATGAAAGAAGGTTTCTGAGGTCTTGTTCTTGGTGCGATTGTCATTAACAATCAAGGTTAGACCTGGAACTAGATATGAAGTCTGACGTGCGCGTGCGTAAATATCTTCTAGATCAAGCTCGGCTTCCTTAAGGAAGATCTGACGATCACTCCACCATTTGATACGGGTTCCTGTGATCTTTGATGAAATCTTTCCGATTACACGCAAACCTGATTTAGGCTCAAATGGTGCTTTTGGACCATCGCCATCAAAGATACCTGCGGTACCGCGTTGGAATGACATCCAATAAATTTTTCCATCGCGATCAACTTCAACATCTAAACGTGATGCAAGTGCGTTAACAACAGATGCACCAACACCATGCAAACCACCAGATGCTGCGTATGAACCGCCACCAAACTTTCCACCAGCGTGAAGCTTGGTCAATACAACTTCAACTCCCGTTAAACCTGTCTTTGGTTCCTTATCAACTGGAATACCGCGACCATCATCATGGACTTCAACGGAGCCATCAGCTTCAAGGTTAATTTCAATCTTCTTGCAATGTCCTGCAAGTGACTCATCGACAGAGTTATCGATGATCTCCCACAAGCAGTGCATGAGGCCACGGGAATCGGTAGAACCGATGTACATACCTGGGCGCTTGCGGACCGCATCCAGACCTTCTAGAACCGCTAAATCTTTTGCGGTATAGCTATCTTGCGAAGGGGTCGCAACTGCATCTTTCTCGGCCATGGGGCGAAAGATTATCTGTCTCACCCTATTTTTCAGCGTAAGCGCGCCGAAAACCTCTCAGATATTGGGATTTGTCGACTCTCAGTGTTAATTCAGCGTTAATTAGTGAAATTACATGAAAATAAACGAGCGGGGAATAAATAAATGTGGTTTCCTGTTCCATAGAAGTAAGCAGTTCACACGGAGACGGAGAGAGATATGTCAGAACAGTTGTTGCTTGAATCAGTACCTCTTAACGCCCTCGATCGTTGCGATCGTTGCGGAGCACAGGCTTATGTGCGCGCAGTGCTACTTAATGGCGGAGAGCTAATGTTCTGCGCACACCACGGCAAGGAATATGCTGAAAAGCTAAAGACAGTTGCCGCAAAGATTCAAGATGAGACTGAAAAGTTAATCGAATCTAAAAACTAATCCTTTTTCTCAAGAAAGCCCTTGTGCGAACCATCGCAGAAGGGCTTTTCTTGTGAGTGGCCACAGCCACAAAACTTTGGATTTTCAATTGTCTCAATGACATTGCCTTCAGAATCAACAATGTCCACCGTTCCAGTCAAGCGAATAGATCCGCTCTTTGGATTAATGAAAACCTTTGGGTTTGTCATTTTTAATCTAGGTAGTCGCGTAGAACCTGGCTACGAGATGGGTGACGAAGCTTTGACATTGTCTTTGATTCAATCTGACGAATACGTTCACGGGTAACTCCGTAAACCTTTCCGATCTCATCAAGTGTCTTTGGCTGTCCATCTGTTAAACCAAATCGCATCGCAACAACGCCAGCTTCGCGCTCTGACAATGTGTCCAGAACTGAGTGCAGCTGCTCTTGTAGCAATGTGAATGAAACCGCATCAGCTGGAACTACAGCCTCTGAGTCTTCAATCAAATCACCAAACTCTGAATCTCCTTCTTCACCAAGTGGTGTGTGAAGTGAGATTGGCTCGCGACCGTACTTCTGAACCTCGACCACCTTTTCAGGTGTCATGTCGAGCTCCTTGGCTAGCTCTTCAGGGGTCGGTTCACGACCAAGATCCTGAAGCATCTGGCGCTGTACACGTGCCAACTTATTAATAACTTCAACCATGTGAACAGGGATACGAATTGTGCGAGCCTGGTCAGCCATCGCACGTGTAATAGCCTGACGGATCCACCAAGTTGCATATGTCGAGAACTTGTAACCCTTTGTGTAGTCAAACTTCTCAACTGCACGGATAAGACCCAAGTTACCTTCCTGGATCAAGTCCAAGAACAACATTCCACGACCGGTGTAACGCTTTGCAAGAGAAACAACCAGACGAAGGTTTGCTTCGAGTAGGTGGTTCTTTGCGCGCTTTCCATCTTCAACTAACCATTCAAGTTCGCGCTTGTACTTCTTATCAAGCTTCTTCTCATGCTTTAACTTCTCTTCAGCAAAAAGACCAACTTCTACGCGTGTAGCAAGCTCTACTTCAAGCTCTGCATTAAGAAGTGCAACTCGGCCGATCTGCTTGAGGTAATCCTTAACTGGGTCAGCGGTTGCTCCAGCTGTCATAACAGTCTGCGCAGGAGCATCATCTTCTTCAGATGCCTTTAATGTAAATGCATTCTCTTCATTACCTTGATTTGCATCTTCTGCAGAAAGATCTACAACACGTGGCTGATTTGCCTTGTCCTCATCTTCGCTGTCGATGATCTCGACAACTTCCTTGATAAGGGTTTCAACATCTTCTAGTTCAACCTCTTCAAGTTCAACTTCTTCGCCATCAATCTTTGTAACAACTGCCTTACCAGTCTTTGCATCCACCTTTGGTGCAGGTGCTGCAGCAACAACTGGCTCTGGCTTTGGCGCAATAAGATCGTATTCAGCCTTCTTCAAGATACGAGATGGTGAACCAAGGCCGCTCTTGCGAAGCTTTTCAATTAGTACTGGAACTTCAGCTGCGAGCGCGCGAGCTTCGTCAACTAAATCCTTGTCAGCCTTCTTTGGAATTCTGTTGATTGATGTAACACCACGTGCATCAAGTTCAGCGAGAACCTCATTTTGACGAAGAACCGCGTTCTTGGCATCAACAATCTGTTGAACATCCTTAGCTGTTAAATCCTTTTTTAATTCAATCTTCTTGGCAGGTGCAGCCTTCTTTACTGGTGCGGCTGCTTTCTTCGCAGGTGCTGCCTTCTTGACTGCGGCCTTCTTAACCGGCGCTGCTTTCTTTGCTGGTGCGGCTTTCTTTACTGCAGCTTTCTTTGCAGGTGCGGCCTTCTTAACCGGCGCTGCTTTCTTTGCTGCTGCTTTTTTGGCGACAGGTGCTTCCTTTTTAGAAGAAGTCTTAGCCTTCACCTTGTTTTTGAGCGCACTAAATACAGCCACAATTGTCCTTTGATTTGTTTCAACGAATTCGCTGAAGCGATGGCTATATTATAATTTGTCCACAGGGGTAAATGCACATCCAAAACCACTATTTG
>JACCDV010261768.1_pt1 | contig 21340 bp, 17 predicted proteins | sample 7446131 | NCBI WGS metagenome assembly JACCDV01 (sample SAMN15323448, study PRJNA562643) | freshwater metagenome | isolation source: river surface water | place: USA:Blue River Watershed | collected 2017-08-17 | reverse complement strand
TGCAGGACGGCGCGCAAGAACGGGAGAACCTGGCGCTGTTCAACGGTCAGCGCACCCTTTTGATGTCGGTGCAAAAGTCGCAAGATGAAAACACCATCCAGGTGATCGACGGCCTGGTCAAGACCGTGGCCGAGCTGCAAAAACAGCTGCCGCCCGGCCTGCGCCTGGAGCCCATCACCGACAGCTCGCGTCCCATCCGCGTGGCGGTGGACAACGTGCGCCGCACCTTAATCGAAGGCGCCATCCTGACGGTGCTGATCGTCTTTTTGTTCCTGAACTCCTGGCGCTCCACCGTGATCACCGGCCTCACGCTGCCGGTCTCGCAGATCGGCACCTTCATGTTCATGAACATGTTCGGTTTCACCATCAACATGATCACCCTGATGGCCTTGTCGCTGTGCGTGGGCCTGTTGATCGACGACGCCATCGTGGTGCGCGAGAACATCGTGCGCCATGTGCAGATGGGCAAGAACGCCTACGACGCCTCGATGGAAGGCACCTCGGAAATTGGCCTGGCCGTGCTGACCACCACCTTGTCCATCGTGGCGGTGTTTTTGCCGATCGGCTTCATGGAAGGCATCATCGGCAAGTTCTTCCACGAGTTCGGCATTACCATCGTGGCGGCCGTCGGCATATCGATGTTTGTGAGCTTCACGCTCGACCCCATGCTGTCGAGCATCTGGCACGACCCGAGCATCGAAGCCCATGGCCAGCACCACGCGCCGGTCACGCTCTATGACAAAACCATTGGCCGCGTGACGCACTGGTTTGATGTCCAAACAGACAAGCTGTCGGGCGGCTACCAGAAGATCCTAGCCTGGTCGCTGGTGCACAAGCGCAAGACCGTGCTCATGGCCATTGGCGTGTTTGTGACCAGCATCTTCATGGTGCCGCTCTTGGGCACCGAATTCGTGCCCAAGGCCGATTTTTCTGAAACCTCGGTGAACTTCCAGACGCCTGTGGGCAGCTCTTTGGAAGCGACCGAAGCCAAAGCGCGTCAAGTCGAAAGCATCATCCGCGAGTTCCCCGAAGTGCGTTACACCGTGGCCACACTCAACACTGGCAACGCACTGGGCAAAAACAACGCCAGCATTTACGTGCGCCTGGTCGACCGCAAAGACCGCCAGCGCAGCGTGGACCGGATGTCGGCTGCCTTGCGTGAACGCCTCCAGCAAGTACCCGGCATCACCGTCACGCATGCGGGCCTGCTGGATGCCGTGGGCGGCAACAAGCAGATCGAATTTTCCATCCAAGGCCCCGACCAGCGCGAACTGGAACGCCTGACCCTGCTGGCCATGGACAAGTTGCGCGCCATCCCTGGCCTGGTCGATCTGGACTCCAGCGTCAAGGCCAACAAACCGACCATTGGCGTGCAGGTGCTCACCACCTCTGCGTCTGACCTGGGTCTGGGCACCGGCCAGTTGGCCGGGCCGCTGCGCACCCTGGTGGCCGGGCAAACTGTGGGCAACTGGCGCGCACCCGATGACCAGACCTACGACGTGAATGTGCGCCTGTCGCCCGATGCCCGCAACAACCTGCAAGACCTCGAACGCCTGCCCTTTGCCTTGACCGCCGCCGATGGCAGCAGCCGGATCGTGCGCCTGGGCCAGGTGGCCAAAGTCACCGAAAGCACCGGCTCCAACCAGATCAACCGCCGCGATTTGACGCGCGAAGTGGCAATCAACGCCAACGTCTACAACCGCGCCGCAGGCCAGGTCTCGGGCGACATCAAAACCGTCATGGAAGGCCTGAATCTGCCACCGGGCTACCGCTTCCAGTTTGGCGGCTCGACCAAAAACATGGCCGAATCTTTTGGCTACGCCCTGTCGGCCCTGGCGCTGGCGGTGATCTTCATCTACATGATCCTGGCCAGCCAGTTCAAGAGCTTCCTGCAGCCGCTGGCCCTGATGACCGCCTTGCCCCTGACCCTGATCGGCGTGGTGCTGGCCCTGATGGTGTTCCGCTCGACCTTGTCGATGTTCTCCATCATCGGCGTGATCATGCTGATGGGCCTGGTCACCAAGAACGCGATCTTGCTGGTGGACTTTGCCATCCGCGCCCGTGAGGATCAGACAGACGCGGACGGCCGCCGCATCCCCGGCATGGAACGCAGCCAAGCCCTGCTGATGGCTGCCAAAGTGCGTTTGCGCCCGATTTTGATGACCACGCTGGCCATGATTTTTGGCATGGTGCCACTGGCCTTTGCCATGACCGAAGGGTCAGAGCAACGCGCCCCCATGGGCCAGGCCGTGATTGGTGGTGTGATCACCTCGTCGCTGTTGACCCTGGTGGTCGTGCCGGTGGTGTATTGCTACATGGACGACCTGGCGCAATGGCTGCGACGCAAAGCCGGTATCCCCCCTGCCCACCAAGGACAAGCGGGCAGCGACCGGTAAAATCAGACAGATATTGGCTAACATACCCCCAGGAGTAGAAAAAATGGATCTGAACCAGGCCCGCTTCAACATGATCGAACAGCAAATCCGCCCTTGGGAAGTGCTGGACCCGCAAGTGCTGAACTTGTTGTCGGTGGTTCGCCGCGAAGACTTCGTTCCGCTGGCCCACAAAGCCCTGGCTTTTGTGGACATGGAAATCCCTCTGGGCACAGCCCCCGGTCAGGTCATGCTCGCCCCCCGTGTGCAAGCACGTCTGCTGCAAGAGCTGGCCCTGAAAAACACCGACAAGGTGCTCGAAGTGGGCACCGGCTCCGGCTTCATGGCCGCCTTGATGGCCCACCAGGCCGCCAGCGTCTTGAGCCTCGAAAGCGATGCCAGCCTGGCCGCCCAAGCCCAGGCCAACTTGCAAAAAGCTGGCATCAGCAATGTCACTGTGCGCACCGCCGACGGCAGCCAGGGCGCAACAAGCGACGCACCTTTTGATGCGATCTTGCTCAGCGGCTCTGTGGCCGAGGTGCCCACGGCCTTGTTGCAGCAACTCAAAGACGGTGGCCGCCTGGTCGCCATCGTGGGTGAGGAGCCCATGATGCGAGCCACCGTGGTCACCCGCACCAACGACAGCTTTACCACCACCGAGCCCTGGGACTGCAATGCCCCACGCTTGGCTGGCTTTGCAGAGCCATCGCACTTCGCCTTCTGAGCACCATGCAACAAATCACCCCTGCACAATTGAGCGATTGGGTCGCACAAAAAGCCCAGCGCCCTGTGCTGCTGGACGTGCGTGAAGGCTGGGAATGCCAAACCGCCAGCGTCCGGCCCGAGGGACTGGACCTGGTGCACATGCCCATGCAAACCATCCCGGCACGCGTGAGCGAGCTGGACCGCAGCCGCCCCATCGCCTGCCTGTGCCACCATGGTGGCCGCAGCATGCAAGTGGCGTATTTCCTGGCCCAACAAGGCTTTGACGTGGTCAACGTGGCAGGCGGCATCCATGCCTGGTCCTTGCAGCTTGACCCCTCGATTCCTGTGTATTGATGCCCGTGCATCGAGCTTCGCCCACCCACCGGCTTTCCAGAAAGACAACCATGCAGCACAAGCGCACACCTTCCACTTTGTTCCAACGCCTGCCATTGGGCTTGATGGTGTCCCTGGCCTTTGCCGGTGCCAGCCAGGCCCAAAGCCTGGTCGAGATGTACGAGATGGCCAAAGTGAACGATGCCGGATACCAATCGGCGAAGTCGCAATTTTTGGCCAACCAAGCCAAGGCCGATCAAGGCAAGGCTGCCTTGTTGCCCACGGTGGGTTTGAGTGCAGGTGCGACACGTTCCGACCGTGAAGTGACCCCACCCACAGCAACATCCGACTACAACTACACCACCAGAACAGCTGGCCTCAACGCGACGCAACCGCTTTACCGCCCTGCCAATCTGGCCACTTATCAGCAAAGTCAAAAATCGCTGGAAATCGCGCAAGCCACCCTGCGCCAGGCCGAACAGGACCTGATTGTGCGCACCACACAGGCCTACTTTGAGGTGCTGGCCGCCCAGCAAAGCCTGAGCTTCGTCCAGGCGCAAAAGTCTGCCGTGGCCGAACAACTGGCCAGTGCCAAACGCAACTTTGAAGTGGGCACCTCCACCATCACCGACACCCGGGAAGCCCAGGCACGCTATGACCTCGTGATTGCGCAAGAAATTGCCGCCGACAACGATCTGCGCGTGAAGAAAGTGGCGCTCGAATTGTTGGTCGGCAAAGCCGGCGCCACGCCTTTGAGCTTGAGCGCTCAAGCGAAACTGCCCCCAGTGACCGGCACCAATGCCGAAGAGTGGATTGCCCAAAGCGAACAACGTCACCCTGCCATCCAGCAAGCCCGTGTGAATCTGGACATTGCCAAACTTGAAACTGCGAAAGCCGAAGCGGGTCACAAACCCACGGTGGATTTCACACTTGGCTACAACGTTCAGAAAAACATTGGGGGGACATCGGTCACGCAGTTTGCGGGCCAAAACCAGATCAACATCGCCAGCGCCGGCATCACCGCCAACATGCCCCTCCTTGCAGGCTTCGCGACCCAGAACCGCGTCCGCGAAACCCTGGCCCTGGAAGACAAAGCCCGCAACGACCTGGAAGGTGCACAACGCCAAGTCGCACAAGCCACCCGCACCGCCTATCTGGGTCTGCAATCGGGCCTGGGCCAGGTCAAAGCCCTGGAAGCCGCCGAAGCCTCCAGCCAGGCCGCATTGGACGCCAACAAACTGGGTTACCAGGTGGGTGTGCGCATCAACATCGATGTGCTCAACAGCCAAAGCCAGCTGTACCAAACCAAGCGCGATCTGGCCAAGGCCCGCTATGACGTGTTGGTCGGCCAGCTCAAACTGCGTCAGGCCAGCGGCACACTCCAGGCCGAAGACCTGCAAAGCATCAACGCCCTGCTGCAGAAATAAGCATCGCACAGCTCGCAGGTCGGAGCTTCAGCTCCGACCTGCGAGCTTCGATGCAGACACATGTCGGGGCTGAAGCCGCCGACCTACACCCCATTCAGTGAACTGGCGAGCGCTTGGGCATACCGGTCGGCAGCACCGCGGCTGTGCGCGACCATGTCCTGGCCCACTTGTCGCGCTCGCGCCAACGCAGCGCGATCATTCAGCCAGGCCAGCGCCTGGTCCAAAGCACCGTCCATGTCGACCACCCGTTGCGCAGCGCCAGCGGCCTCGGCCTGTGCTGACGCCTCGGCAAAGTTGAAGGTGTGCGGCCCCATGATGATGGGACAGCCAAAGGCGGCGGCCTCAATCAGGTTTTGACCACCCAAGGGCATGAAGCTGCCCCCCAACAGGGCCATGTCGGCAGCGTGAAAGTACTGCGGCATCTCGCCCAAGCTGTCGCCCAGCCAGACCTGGACCGCCGAGGCCTCGGGTGGCCAGGCTTGCCCCTCGGCAGGCAAGGCGCTGCGCCGGAAAACCGACCAGCCCCGGCCTTGCACCAGTTGGTGCACTTCGTCAAAACGCTGCGGGTGACGCGGCACCAGCAGCCACAAAACGCCTGCATCGGCAAAGGCTTGGGCACGCCAGGCGTTGGAGCCCAGCGCGTTGAGCCACAAAGCCTCTTCGCCTTCGCGGGTGCTGGCCAGCATGATGACTGGCCGACTCTGGCCCTGGCGCGCCCATTGCGCACGCCATTGCTGCGCCCCTGCTTGCGCTTGCGGCTGCGGCTTCACATCGAATTTGAGGTTGCCCAGCACGGCATCGACCCGAGCGCCCAAAGCGCTCAAGCGCTGGGCATCGGCATCGGACTGCGCCAGCACACCCGTCAGGCCCCGGTACGCAGGCCCGGACAAGCAGGCCCACCGCTTGGCCGAACGCCAGGACTTGTCATTGAGCCGCGCATTGACCAGATACAAAGGCACCGCTTGCTGTTGGCAAGCCTGAACCAGAGAAGGCCAGACTTCGGTTTCCATCAGCACACCGCAACGCGGGCGATGGTGTTGCAAGAAGCGGCGCGTGGCATCGGGCGTGTCCCAAGGCAGCCAGGCTTGCACATCGCCCGGCTGCAGCAGGCTCTGGCCCTGCGCCCAACCAGTGGCGGTGCTGTGCGTCAACAACAAGCGCATGCCCGGCAAGCGTGCGCGCAAGGCATCGATCAACAGGCCCGCCGCACGGGTCTCGCCCAGCGACACGGCATGCACCCAGACACAGCCGGGCGCCAAAGCCGCGGTGTCATAAATGCCAAAGCGCTGCGGCACCCGGTGCAAATAGCCGGGCTCCTGCTGGCCACGACGCTGCAGTTTGCGGCGCAACAGGGGCTGCAAGCCGCGCATCAACAAGCCATAGGCCGCAAGCGAGAAACGCTCAGCCCAGGACATGACCGGCTGGACCGGTTGGGACATGGCAGTCAACGCTCAAGCACCCGCAAACAGCTGCGCATAGACGCGCCCAATGCCTTCGGCCTCTTTGGCCAATGAGAAGTTCTCGACCACACGCTGACGCGCTGCCTGGCCCATGCGCAAGGCTTGTTCGCGATCGCTCAAGACCTTGAGCACGGCTTGCGCCAGACCCGGTGCATCGCCCGTGTCCACCATTTCGCCGGTCAGGCCGGGAATGGCCAATTGGTCGAACGCACCGGTGCGCGAGCACACCAGCGCGCACTCGGTGGCCGCCGCCTCAAAGGGCGTGAGACCAAAAGGTTCATAGCGCGGACAGGCCACGCACAGCAGGCAGCGCTGGTACCAGCGGTGCACTTCGCCTGCGGGCACTTCGCCCAGAAAAACGATGCGATCGGCCAGGCCTGCGGCGGCGATTCTGGCTTTGAGTTCATCCTGGTAGGCCTGGTGTTTGGGCTGGGCCAGACCGGCGATCACCGCCGTGGCGCCGGGCAATTGCGGCAAGGCTTGGATCATCGCGTCCACAAACACATCGCTGCCTTTGTCGGGCCGCACACGGCCAAACACGCCGATGCCGTACTCGCCGGGCAGGCCCGAATCTTTCCAGGCCGTGCGCTTGTCGGCCGGTGGCGAAAAGCGTGACAGGTCGATACCGTGCGGCACCACCGCCGTGGTGTTGGGCACAAATGAGGCCGCCAGGGGCGTGGTGGAGATCACCGCGTCCATTTTGGAAATCAACCAACGCGGAAACGCGCCGTGCAGGTGCTGTGCCGCCGAGGTGAACACCAGCTTGATGGGCAGACGCAGCACATCGCGGGCAAAAATCGCAGCCATCATTTCCGGGTCACGGCGCACATGCCAGATGCGAAACGCCCGCCCATCAGGCGGTTTGCGCGACAGGCCAATGGCCTCGCGCAGCGTCATGCCGTCGATGCCGTTGGACATGCGGGTGCCGCAAAAGCCCAGCCGCCATTGGTGCGCCTGCAAGGGCACCAGCGCGTTGATGGTGGCCGACACGCCGGTGTAGCGCTCTTTCAGGTTGAAGACGATGACCTCGGGGTCCTGGCTGAGCACGGCGTTGGCTGGGTTCATCTGGGGCTTTCGGTGAAGCGTTTTCAGTGGGCGGCAGCGCCGATCTGCGCATCGGGTTTGACCGAGCGCAGCAAGGCCAGCATGTCGGCCTCGATGCGGTGCAACGCGGCTTCGGTCTGGCCTTCAAAGCGCAGCACCAGCACGGGCGTGGTGTTGGACGCCCGGATCAGGCCAAAACCATCGGGCCAGTCCACGCGCAGGCCGTCGATGTCGGACACCTTAGCGGGCGCGCTGAAGGTGCTGCCCGCTTTGGCTTGCAAGGCGCGGGTCACGCTGTGCGGCTCGCCTTCGGCGCAGGCCACGTTCAGCTCGGGGGTGCTGAAGCTGCTGGGCAGCGCATTGAGCACCACGTTGGCATCGGGACTCTTGCTCACGATTTCCAGCAAACGGCAACCCGCATAGGTGCCGTCGTCAAAACCGTACCAGCGCTCTTTGAAGAAAATGTGGCCGCTCATCTCGCCGCCCAATGGGGCTTGGCCGCCAGCAGCCTCGATGGCTTTCATCTTGGCTTTGATCAAGGAGTGGCCGGTTTTGTACATGAGCGCTTTGCCGCCGGCCGCTTCAATGGCGGGCGCCAGGCGCTGCGAGCATTTCACATCAAACAAGATGGTGCCGCCGGGCACGCGCTGGAGCACGTCTTCGGCAAACAGCTGCATCTGGCGGTCGGGGTAAATGTTGTGGCCGTCTTTCGTGACGATGCCCAGGCGGTCGCCGTCGCCGTCAAAGGCCAAGCCGAGCTCAGCACCGGTGGTCTTCAGGGCGTTCATGAGGTCTTGCAAGTTTTCAGGCTTGCTGGGGTCCGGGTGGTGGTTGGGGAACTCGCCATCCACCTCGCTGAACAGCTCGATCACTTCACAGCCCAAGGCGCGGAAGATGCCAGGCGCCGATGCCCCGGCAATGCCATTGCCCGAATCGACCACGATCTTCATGGGGCGGGCCAAGCGGATGTCGCCCACGATGCGCTGGGTGTAGTCGGCCAGCACATCCAGGTGCGAGACGCTGCCACCGGCCTTGAGCTGCCAAGTCTCGGTCTCGATCATCTGGCGCAGGGCCTGGATCTCGTCGCCATAAATGGCGCGACCGGCCAGCACCATCTTGAAGCCGTTGTAGTCCTTGGGGTTGTGGCTGCCCGTGACCTGGATGCCGCTTTGGCACGCGGTGTTGGCTGCAAAGTACAGCATCGGGGTGGTCGCCATGCCGATGTCGATCACGCGGACGCCCGCAGCCACCAGACCGCGAATGAGCGCGGCCGACAAAGACGGGCCGCTCAAACGGCCATCGCGTCCCACCGCCACCGTGGTTTGCCCCTCGGCCAATGCCACCGTGCCAAAGGCCTTGCCCAGGCCTTCTGCGACCTGCTCGTTCAAGGTGCTGGGCACAACGCCCCGGATGTCATAGGCTTTGAAAATCGATGGGGTGACTTGCATAGGACAGAGAATTCAAAAGGCTTAAAAGGAAGTCCATCCCTGACGGGAAAGACCGACTGCAGATTCTGCCCTCATTGTAGGCGGCGCCGGTTCGAAACCGGCCCGAAACCACCGGGTGTGCACACCCGGCGGCATGTCCAGCGCCAGCCCACACCGCTGCGGTCATCTCACAATGGATACGGGCTCCATGAATTCATCGGCTTGCCGTTAACATGAGCAGCCACCGCGCGCAACCGCCCCGAACTGGAAAGCTCCCCCATGACCACCTGGAACCGCCTTCACACCGACAGCCCCTTGGGCAGCATGACGCTGGCCGCCAGCCAGCGTGGGCTGTGCGGCGTGTGGTTCGACGGTCAGCGGCACGGCCCCAACCTTGAGCAAATTGAGCGCTGGCCCCACGCACCTGACCACCCGCTGCTGCTGCAAGCGGCCAAGCAACTGCAGGCCTACTTCGCAGGCCAGCGCCAAAGTTTTGACCTGCCTCTGGACTTGTCGCACGGCACAGCGTTTCAACAATCGGTTTGGCAAGCCTTGCTGCAGGTCGGCTGCGGGCAACACCAAAGCTATGGCGACCTGGCAAGACAACTGAACAAAGCCAAGGCGGTGCGTGCCGTGGGCGCCGCCGTGGGTCGCAACCCGATCACGATCATCGTGCCTTGCCACCGCATCCTCGGTGCGAGTGGCCAACTGACAGGCTATGCAGGCGGCCTGTGGCGCAAAGAGGCCCTCTTGCGTCTGGAAGGCCACCCATTGGCCATGACCACGCCCACGACTTCTTCGCTTTTTCCTGAATGAACACCTCTCATGCCAAAGGCTGGCTGGCCGATTTTCTGTTGCTGGCCGCCATCTGGGGCTCGTCCTTTTTGTTCATGCGCCTGGCGGCAGTCGAGCTGGGGGCCTTGCCCACAGCGGCCATTCGGGTAGCGATTGCCTCGACCTTTTTGTTGCCCCTGATGCTGGCCAAAGGCCACTGGGCCGCATTGCGACAACACTGGAAGCCGGTGCTGTTTGTGGGTGTGCTCAACAGCGGCATCCCCTTTGCCCTGTATTCCTTTGCGGTGATGCACATCACCACCGGGTTTTCGTCCATCCTGAACGCCACGGTGCCGCTGTTTGGCGCACTGGTGGCCTGGGTCTGGCTGGGCGACAAGCCCAGCCTGTCGCGCAGTGTGGGGTTGGCGATTGGCTTTGGTGGCGTGGTGCTGCTGGCCGGTGGGCAGGCGAGCTTCAAGCCCAACGCCTCGGGCATTGCGCCGGCCTGGGCGGTGTTGGCCTGCCTGGCGGCCACCACTTGTTATGCGCTGTCGGCCAGTTTCACCAAAAAGCACATCCCCAGCCTGCCGCCGCTGGTCACCGCCACCGGCAGCCAGATCGGTGCCACCCTGGCACTGGCGCTGCCGGCGCTGTGGTTTCGGCCCGAGCACTGGCCCAGCGCCTCGGCCTGGGGGGCCTTGATCGCCGTGGGCGTGCTGTGCACCGGGGTGGCCTACATCCTGTATTTCAAGCTGATTGAAAGCGCCGGGCCTGCGCGCGCGCTGACGGTCACCTTTTTGGTGCCGGTCTTTGCCATCGCGTATGGCGTGCTGTTTCTGGGCGAAAGCGTCACCGCCTGGATGCTGTTGTGCGGCGCGGTGATTCTGGCGGGCACGGCCCTGTCCAGCGGGCTGGTCAAGCTGCCGGGGCGTTGACCTGGCGGTGCATGGTGACGGTCTTGCTCGAATCTGCGTCGGCGCTGAAGCTCCGACCTACATGGAAGATTTGTAGGTCGGCGGCTTCAGCCCCGACATCATCATCTTGACGGGCTGCACACGCTGCACATCGCGCGCGCGCAACTGGCCGCAGCCGCCGTCCACATCCTGCCCCGCTGACTGGCGCAGTTTGGTCAGCACACCACGCTGATGCAAAGTGCGGGCGATCTCGGCGGCACGTTCCCAGCTGGGCCGCGCATAGGGCAGATCGGGCACCGCGTTATAAGGGATCATGTTCATCAGCGCGTATTTGCCTTGGAGCAAACGCACGATGCCTTCGATTTCTTCTGCACTGTCGTTCACGCCCTCGATCAGCGTCCACTGGTACTGGATCGGGTAGCCGGTGGCGCGGGCGTAGACCTCACCGGCCTCCACCAAATCTTGCGGGTCAAAGCGCGGTGCACGCGGCAGCAACTGTGCCCGCAGATCGGCCCGCGTGGTGTGCAGTGACAAGGCCAAGGCTGGCTTGACGCAGCCTTGCGGCAAACGCTCAAACACCCGCTCGTCGCCCACCGTGGAAAACACCAGGTTCTTGTGCCCGATGTTGCCCACCGTGCCCAGCAGATCAATCGCCTCCATCACCTGGTCCAGGTTGTGCGAAGGCTCGCCCATGCCCATGAAGACCACCTTTTTGACGGGCCGCAGCGTGCGGGCCAGGGCCACCTGGGCCACGATCTCGGCACTGCCCACCTGGCGGATCAGGCCTTCGCGCCCGGTCATGCAAAACACACAGCCGACCGCACAACCCACTTGGCTGGACACACACAGGCCATCGCGTGGCAGCAACACGCTCTCGACGGTCTGGCCGTCGTTCAGGCCCACCAGCAAGCGGGCCGAGCCGTCTTGCCCCGGGTGTTGCTCGCGCAGTGTGGCCAAACCCGCCAAGCTGTCGCTGAGCGCAGGCAAGGCCTCGCGGACGGCCGTGGGCATGAAACTTTCGAGCGGCCGACGGCCACTGTTTTGCGGTTTGGCCTGCGCCCACAGGCGCAGCACACGCTGCTCATGCCGCTCGTTGGCGCCCAAGGCACGCAAGTGCTCGCGGATGTCCTGAATGCTGTGAATGGGCATCAGTAGTGCGGTGGAATTTCATCGCGCAAGTTGCGCACCTCTGCACCACCGCCCGATTCGGGCAAGCGGTCGCGCATCTGGCGCAGCTCCTGGATCAGCGCGTCAATCTGTTGCTGCTGGCGGTACACCTGCGCATTGAGCTGGTCCAGCAGGTCTTCGGTGAAACCGGCCTTGATCTCCAAGTCGACCAGGCGGTTTTCAATAAGGGTTGGGATGTCCATGGGGTGTATTGGACATGATTTTGAGGTCCACATGTCGGCGCTGAAGCTCCGACCTGCGGGGTGCCCTATCACGAGGGCCTTGGTATAATGCACAAATCGCCGAGTTAACTGAACTACTTGCAGGGCGATTCATAAAACCTGCTAAAGCGTTCGCCAGGCTCCGGGTTTTCAGGGTCGGCAACGCCGACAAACCACTGAAACTTCAGGAGCCTTTTTCATGTCCAACGACTACCTCTTCACCTCCGAATCCGTCTCGGAAGGCCACCCCGACAAGGTGGCTGACCAGATCTCCGACGCGATCCTGGACGCCATCTTTGAGCAAGACCCTCTGAGCCGCGTGGCCGCCGAAACCCTGACCAACACCGGTCTGGTTGTGCTGGCCGGTGAGATCACCACGCAAGCCAACGTGGACTACATCCAGGTCGCGCGCGACACCATCAAGCGTATCGGCTACGACAACACCGAATACGGCATCGGCTACAAAGGCTGCGCCGTGCTGGTGGCCTACGACAAGCAGTCCAACGACATCGCCCAGGGCGTAGACCATGCGTCCGACGACTTCTTGAACATCGGCGCGGGCGACCAGGGCCTGATGTTCGGTTATGCCTGCAGCGAAACGCCTGAGCTGATGCCCGCCCCCATCTACTACGCCCACCGCCTGGTCGAGCGTCAGGCCCAATTGCGCAAAGATGGCCGCCTGCCCTTCTTGCGCCCCGATGCCAAGAGCCAGGTGACGATGCGCTATGTCGACGGCAAGCCCCACAGCATCGACACCGTGGTGCTCTCCACACAGCACAGCCCCGACCAATCGGAAACAGCCACCAAGATGAAGGCCAGCTTCACCGAAGCCATCATCGAAGAAATCATCAAGCCCGTGCTGCCCAAAGAGTGGCTGCAAGACACGAAGTATTTGATCAACCCCACAGGCCGTTTCGTCATCGGTGGCCCCCAGGGTGACTGCGGCCTCACGGGCCGAAAGATCATCGTGGACACTTACGGCGGCGCTTGCCCACACGGTGGTGGCGCCTTCTCGGGCAAAGACCCGTCCAAGGTGGACCGCTCGGCCGCTTATGCCGCCCGCTATGTGGCCAAGAACATCGTGGCCGCAGGCTTGGCTACCCAGTGCCAGGTGCAAGTGGCTTACGCGATTGGCGTGGCACGCCCGATGAACATCACTGTCAACACCGCCGGCACCGGCGTTATCGGCGACGACAAGCTGTCGGCACTGGTGGCCGAGCACTTTGACCTGCGCCCCAAAGGCATCATCCAGATGCTGGACCTGCTGCGCCCGATCTACAGCAAGACCGCCGCTTATGGCCACTTTGGCCGCGACGAGCCCGACTTCACCTGGGAGCGCACCGACAAGGCAGCGGCCCTGCGCGCTGCAGCCGGTCTGTAAGCCCGGTCACACAGCAAGGGGTTCACCGTTTGCAAAGCCGCTCTCCGTAAGGTGAGCGGCTTTTTTCATGATCCACATTCAAAGCCCCCGTGGAAACTGCACAGTTCAAACGGCTCGTGCACCAAGCATGAATGCCGTTTTCTGATCACGACGAGATGACTTAGGCAGGGTTATCTTTGGACAGATGCGCCTGCCAATGGGCTTGAACGACACGATTACGGCCTTCACGTTTGGCCTGGTAGAGGGCTTGGTCTGCACTGGATAGCAGGGCATCCAAATTTGCACCATGGGTCGGATAAATGGACAAGCCTGCGGAGATGGTCACATCCACCTGAACTGCACCACACAGCAAAGGGGTTGCCTCCAGACTCTGACGCAGCTTATCGGCTTTATGCCATGCAGCATCCATGCCTGCTTCCGGCAAGATCAACAAGAATTCCTCGCCACCGTAACGGAAACACCAGTCCCCCGATCGGATGTTGCTCACCAATCGGCCCGCGACCTGACGCAGCACCTCATCACCCACCTGGTGGCCCCAACGATCATTGATGTTCTTGAAGTGATCGATGTCCATCAACACCAGAGTCAGCGATTGATTCGACCGCTTGCACCGCTCCATCTCTCGGTTCAGCACCTCTGCAAGCCGATACCGATTGAAAAGACCCGTCAACGAGTCGCGCAGGGCTTGATCTTTCAACTGAATCTGCAGCGCACTGATTTCCTGCAATTGATGCTGAAGACTTTGCTCACTGGCGCGCAACTTCACACGGGTCTGGTGCAGCCGCATCGACCGTTGCTGATTGTCAACGGCGGTCACGAGCAAAAATAAACTGAGCATGATCAGCGTCGTCCAGGTTACCGCCCAATCCGTATCGGGTTGAATGATCCAACCCGACAAGGCGCCGACCAAGAACGCCCCACACACCCAGGAAATCAGCGATTCACCCAACCCGCGAAGTCCTCGAAACAAGGTCAGGTTCATCACCACCGTGATGAACAGTGTGAACCCGATCCACAAAGGGAAATAGAGCGCAGCAGTCCAGGCTCCGCACAACAATGCGTCCAATCGCATGTGCCAAATTTCCTGTTGCAAGGGATTGGCGGAGCGCCTGGAAACCCACCAAGCCAGCTGGGGATAGATCACGTACGTTCCGATCAGCAAAGCCCAAAGATGCCAAACGGGCATTTTCTGGGGCATGTGCATGCCGATCGCCAAGCCCAGCGCCAAAAACCCCCAGGTGCGGTTGCGGTGGTTCATGCTGACCACCCAATGCTCTTTGGTGCGTCCCGCCTTGCCTTCAATGGGTCCGTAGCTCAAAGCCATTTATATAATCCGCATGAATTTGATTGAGAAAAATTCACGTTTTTTGAATAGCTGCTGAAGACTGAACATTCAATGTCCATTCTTTAGAGAATGACCCACCGCCATGTTCTTGGTGAGATCAAAGCTACCAATTTCTGATGGTGAGTGAGGTTTTGAGATCACGAATCCCTGTACAAAATCAACGGCCATCGTTCTCACCGTAGCCAATTCAGCTGGTGTTTCGACACCTTCTGAGACCACTCGAATTCCCAGCTGATGCCCCAATTTGATCATCGCCTCATAGGTTTTTTGTTTTTTCTCTAATGTATCGATGCCTGAGACCAAGGACATGTCCATCTTCAAATAATCAAGCGGCAACGTGGCCACTTTAGAAAGAGACGAGTATCCCGCGCCAAAATCATCCAGAGCGATAAGAAATCCTCTTGATTTGAGATCTTCAAGAAGATTCACCACATCCTCACTGGATTCCAAAAAACTTTCCTCGGTAATTTCAAGAATGATGGCACCATTTTCAACATCCAGAGTATCGAAGAATTCGGCAGATCTTTTCTGATTTTTCAAAATCCAGGCAATGAACGATGGGGCAATGTTCACCGACAGACATGTTGGTTTTTTGCCAGGCATATTGATGGCCTTCAAAAGACTGGTCGCATTTCGAAGCGACCACATGGTCAGGGGAATGATGTGCCCGTATTCAATGGCCAAATGAATGAACTTTCCGGGATTGAGCACCCCCAATACCGGATGCCGCCATCGTACAAGGCATTCATAAAACTCAACCGATTTCAGATCTTTGTCAACCACCGGCTGGTAGTCAAAATAAAACTCACCTGAATCAATGCTTGATCTGATCTTGTCAGCCAGCTGACGCAGTTCATTGATCTGCAATCGCATGGAGGGTTGATACCAGATGGGCTGTGAAACTGCACCCTGATGGGCAGAAATCAAGGCGATCTCGGTTGCACTGAGAACTTCTTCCAGGGACGCCCCATCTGCAGGCCAAACCGCGACGCCGGTTCGAAACTTATGGGGAATGCTCGATCCAGTAGTGCGCAAAATCTGTTTCAACTCATTGATCAAAGCATTCAATTTTTCCTTGAAATCCTCTTCTGATATCCCCATTTCCTGGCATACAACAAACTCCCATTTGGATGGACGTGCTACTGCCCCTTGACCCGCAAAATCACTGATTTTCTTAGAAATTTTCCTGAGAATCTCCAGATAATCTCTTTCAGACAAGCCTCGCAATGACTCAGAAACTTGAAGAATTTCGATTCGAAAGAAAACCAGCGGTTCATTGACTGGCTTGAGGGGCAACAAATTTCTTATTTTTCTTCTGAATGCTGTTTTATTGAGAAGACCCGTTTCAGAATCCAGCTCTCTGGCACTGTCTCTCTCCAAGGTTGTTGCGACCAGATCATCTGATAAAGATTCAGTGATTTTTTTCAAACTTTGAGTCATGCTCAAAGTCGCGGCAACAAGTCTTTGATGGTTTCTCGAATAAAGCTGAAAAATGACTGTCAAGATGAAATTTGCCATGATGATTCGCGCAGCAATCGCGAAATTAACACCATGGATCGGATCATATAAAACAACTCCAGAGATGATGATCGCGATGGCACTCAGAATCAAAGCGATGCCTGGTGTCGAGAAAATGGAGATGAATGCAATGACAACAGGAAGCAAATTGACTGGAAGTGATTTGTTGATCCCGATGCCAATCAAATACATCACAAGAGTCAGTACAGCGAGAAAAAGTTTGCCTTTTTGACTGAGGCTGCCTCGTCTGCTCAAATAAAAGAGGCCAAACAAGAGCGTCAATGTCGTCAAACCTGCAGCCATCGGATTGATGGGCGTGACCAGACTTCCCCGAAAATAGATCTGCGCAATGAATCCAAAGAAAATCAAACAGACCAACAAAGATACGTAATAAACATTACGCAAACTTATCTTTGTTTGCATCTCATTTGCAACTTCAAGTTCGGATATCAGCTCTCCTGCATCTTGGAGAATTTTCCGCTTTGGATCATCCGATTTATCTGGGTACATAGATCAACTTTATAGCATCAAACCCACGTGGGCATGACAGCAGTCAAATTTGACTTCGCTCACTGGACCTGCAGATTTTTTGCCCGATCACACAGCAAACAGATTCTGTTGCCGATCAGCGCGGTTTTACAGATCCCAAAATCCTGATCTGGTGTAAATCAATACATCAATGTATTTTGACAATATAAATTTAATAAAAATATCAAAAGAATTCCTAAGATTTCATTAAATGACGCTTGGCCGACCAACAAAACCCAAGCGCACTCGACGAGCACCACAGGCCGCCTCCGAGGCCTGTGGTGCTTGTTGTTAGTTCAAAATTCCAGCAAAGAAAGCTGACAACTCCTCAAAACCATCCAATGGCAAGACGTGAGCCACGTACTGGTCGGGACGAACCACCACCATGCAGCCCTTGTCCCGATGGATACCACGCATCTCAAAGATGTCCCCCACACCCTTGTGGTCAACACAAAAGACTTTTTCGTGGTCTTGCAGACCCAGCTTGCCGGTCTTGGGTTTGAGCAAAGACGGCATGTCCTCGTAGGCGAGCTGCTCGAAGGTCTGCTGGAACACGGCCCGGAAATCGATCACCGCGTCAATGTCTTCGCCCTTGCGGGTGTGCTTGACGACGGGTGAGTTGGGGTGGGTTTCCAGCCAGTCTGCGAGCCTGTGGATCGCCGAGCCAGGATTCGAAGTGTCCGCTTTGCCAGCAAAGGCATAGATGCGCCAGCGCGCGTCTGCTTCGGCCACATGACCGAGCTGCATTTGCTTGGCGTCTGACACCCGCACCACCGGTGCCGAGTGAAAGCGCCGCCCAATCTCTTCGCCTTGGGCAAGCGCCTGGTGTGTGCCTGCAGCAACCAGGCGGGATGCGTCATATTTGACGGCGGTGCCCCCCGTGAACTCCAAGTTCTCTTTGAACTGGCGAATGATGCGAGGCTCCTCAAGCCCATCGCGTTCTGCCTGGGTGGTCGGTGCCGACATCACCCGCGCCCATTTGTGGTCGGTCTCGACCAGCCGCTTGGCCTCGGTCAAGCGCTCTTTGGAATAGCTGCGCAGCAGGCTGGCGTCCGCACGGCCTTGGAGCACATGCACCAGTTTCCAGCCGAGGTTGAACGTGTCCTGCATCGACACATTCATGCCCTGACCTGCTTTGGGTGAGTGGGTATGGCAAGCATCACCCGCTGTGAACACGCGGGGATTGCGATCGTCACCTTCTGGCACATCATCGAATCGATCGGTGATGCTGTGCCCGATGTCGTAGATGGACCACCAGACCACCTCTTTCACATCGATCGAATAAGGCTTGATGATGCGGTTCGCTGCTGCAATCATGTCATCTTGGGTGAACTTGCGGTGCGCCGCCTTTTCGTCAGGTCGAAGCTTGTCGAGTTCCACATACATGCGGAAGACATAGCCGCCCTCTCGTGGCAGGATCAGCACATTGCCTTCACTGGCAGACGAGATCAAGCACTTCTGTCGCACATCCGGAAAATCCGTGTTGGCGAGGATATCCATGACACCCCAGGCCTGATGCGCTGCATCGCCGTGCAACTGTCCACCGATCGCTTTGCGCACCGCAGAATGCGCCCCATCGCAACCGACCACGTAGTTGGCTCGCACGGTTCGCGTCGCCCCCCAGTTCACACCGCTTGCGTCCTTCAGCGTCACCGTGACCGGGTGATCATCGGTGCTGGGATCGATCGTCAGGCCCACAATTTCCCAGCTGTAGTCAGGTTCCAGCCGCGAAGGCGAGTTCTTCATGACCTCCAGAAAAAGTTCATGCAGACGCGCCTGATTGATCAGAATGTGCGGCATTTCCGAACTGTCATCGGCCACGTCTTGCACCCGACCGACCCGCTTGATGTGTTCGGGCTTCTTGGGGTCTGGCATCCAGAATGCGGTCTGATTGACCCAGTAGGTTTCGCGCTTGACCTTGTCGGCGAACCCAAAGGCCTGGAACATTTCCATGGTGCGCGTGTTGATGCCATCGGCCTTGCCCTTGATGATGTTGCTGGGCATGCGCTCGACAATCATCGTCTCGATCTCGGGGAACTGCGCCAGCTGGGCTGCCAGGCACAAACCCGCAGGGCCGGTGCCTGAAATCAGCACATCCACTTTTTCGGGCAAGGGCTCATGGATGCCGCGATTGCGTCGGTTCGGCGCGGCCTCCTTGATGTCAGGGTTGCCACCTCTGAAGCCATTTTTATAAAACTGCATCTCGTGTCTCCTTCGATTGAAACAATGCCGAACGCCAGCACATGGCAAATGATAACTACACTTATCATCTGTCGTCAATATAGTGTGTGCGCTTATCAATGCATCTGTACCCCGCACGCATCATTCATTCTTTATGAATGATGAGGCAGCCGTTGATTTAGCAATAAAAAAGGCCGCCAGGTGGTGATTCCTAGCGGCCTTTAACAGGGTATTGGTGGTGGATGGCTGACCACCCAACAAATTTCTATTTGCGCTCAAGAGGGAATGGTGGGGAATGAGCGGTGTTAAGCGAGCACTGACAAGCCATGTTTGTGGACAATATCTAGCAGTTTGAGGGCCATGCCACTGGGTTTCTTGGTTCCAGCTTCCCACTTTTGAACCGTCGATTCACTGGTGTTCAAATACATGGCAAAGATCGGTTGACTGACCTTTGCACTTTCCCTGATTTTTTTGATTTGCACAGCCTTGTAGTCTGGTGTTTTGGCAAGGCAAGATGCATCGAATTTGCGCATAGTGGCCTTGTCTATTGCGCCGACACTGAGCAAGGCAGCAGCAGACTCATGAATAGCCTCAAAGGCATCGCTTTTAAATTTCTTTTTCGTCGACATGATTAATGGTAGCACCAGGTGCTACCAATGTCACCCCACCAGCAAAATCACTCGACTTCTGCGCCAAAGTACGCGTGAATGCAGCTCCGTGACATCAAGGAGCGCCCGGCGTGCCCACCACCCTGAACGAAATCGAACTGGCTGCCCGCTGGGGCATGAGCCCAAAAACGCTGCAACGCTGGCGCACCCTCAACGTGGGGCCCGAGTACCTCAAGCTCGGCAAAAAGATCATGTACCCACTGGCGGACGTCGAAGATTACGAAAATCTCGTCCGCTCCAACTTTGCAGGCACCGAAGAAATTTTGCTGTATCTACAGCATGCAGGCGAAGCCAGCCTTGAGCAGATCCAGGCCGCTTGCTTGGGCGGCAAACAATCACGATCCCACATCCAAGCCTATTTGCAGAGATTGACCCAGTCGTCTCCTCCCAAGGTCAAGGCTCACATGGCTCTGCAAGATCCTGCGTCTCCAGTCATCACCGTCCTCTACAGCCCCTGTTCTGAAGATACGGAGTGAATGTCGGCATACCCAGACTGATCCGACTGATAGCCCCCAAGGATCATCTCAAGTTCAAATCCGGCTTTGGGAATTGAACCCAGAGCCACAATTCATGCTATTTGATGTGTCTGAGAATGGGTGGAAATGGGTGCCGATTTGGTTTACTCCGAATCAATTTTTGGCTCTCTTCGCCGCAACCTTCTTCTGGAATGCTGCAAGGACCTTGGCCGTGATGAACATCGGATTGACTGCATGAATAGCCTGGGCCGCCTGAATAGCGGCTGCTGCAGTCAAGTGCTTGCCCTCCACCAAGGCCAACATGATCTCAAGACCCCAGACGACCGGAACGCCTTGAGCTTTGCAGGCATCACGCAAAGGCCCATCGTTGGACAGGCAAGCCCAGCCATTGTCTCTTGCAAGCACCAAGCAAAGCTTGTCCTCAAACGACAGAGGACCACCGCGCTGTGCAGCCTCGGTCAGCTGAGCCAAATTACCCTCCACGACCTGCAATCCAAGGGCCAGACACTGCGCCGCATCCAATTGCTCAACCTCTTCAAGAACATCTGCCGCCACATAAACCGGACCCACATGTTGAGCCACCAGCCCCAAAATGGCTGGCGAGGTCTTGGCGTAGTCGATCAGTACGTTCGCGTCAGCAATGAACCAAGCTGTGGTCGATTTCAGTTTGCCCACGATTCAGCCAGGTCCCGCATGTCATTGAGCTTGATGCCAAGTATCTCGGCACCACGGGCCAGGGTAATGTCGCCACCCAGGGTGGCCTGACGTACCAGACGCCACAAGCGATCACCTTGAAAATCGTGTTTATCCATGCCCGCTGGCTCTGGCCCAGCTTTGTGCAAGTCAGACAAGGCGCGGTATGCATCTGCACCCACACCGTCTGGCTCATCCATTTTCAGGAGCACCTTGCTGTTGATTTGCTTGTACGCATTTGCAAAGTGAATCCACAGACGTTTGCGTTGATTGGGGTCAGACATACCCTCACTCAAGCGAAACAGCACAGTACGCCAGCTCACCCGAAACACCCGCTTGACCTTCAGTACCCTATCAAACAGAGGCAGCCCAACAGTGTCGTCCCATTCACGGCGGAACACGGCCTCTGGCATCAAAAAGTGCGAAGCAAATGCATCGGCATCGCGCTCCTCGTCTTTGTTCTCGAGCTCCTCGTCTACCTGATAGGCCTGCAGGTGCAAGAGTAGGTGCGCCAGCTCGTGTGCCGCGCTGAAAATCCAGTGCTCAACGGGCAGCCGATCCCAGGTGTTGACAATGACAGCTGGCCCACCGTCTTCCTCGGATACCGACAAGCCTAAGAATGCGTCGGTGGCCATGCTGACTGACAACACCTTGATGCCCTGGTGCTCCAAGAGGCCGCAAATATCGTGAACCGGCTCGTCTTCAC
>JACCDV010425715.1_pt1 | contig 21350 bp, 19 predicted proteins | sample 7446131 | NCBI WGS metagenome assembly JACCDV01 (sample SAMN15323448, study PRJNA562643) | freshwater metagenome | isolation source: river surface water | place: USA:Blue River Watershed | collected 2017-08-17 | reverse complement strand
TATATAGACTCTTGTGGTATTTCGCGCAAATTTTTCTGCGCGGAAAATATGGCGGCTTCGTTTATTAAGTTTTCTAAATCAGCAACTGAAAATCCCGGAGTGCGTATAGCAATTTTTTTAAAATCTACATCTTTTGCCAGTGGTTTTTTTCGAGAATGAATTTTGAGAATTTCTTCTCTTTCTCCTATGTCTGGTAAATCAAGAACCACTCTTCTATCAAATCGTCCTGGGCGGAGTAGCGCTGGGTCAAGCACATCGGGCCTATTAGTAGCGGCGAGAACAATTACCTTCGCGTCTCTGTCAAAACCATCCATCTCTACGAGTATCTGATTAAGTGTTTGTTCTCGCTCATCATGTCCTCCACCAAGCCCTGCTCCTCTTTCTCTTCCTACCGCGTCAATTTCATCTATGAATAATATGGAGGGAGCCGCCGCTTTTGCTGTCTTAAAAGCGTCTCTGGTGCGCGAAGCTCCTACTCCCACAAACATTTCCACAAACTCAGAAGCGGAAATATGAAAGAATGGTACACCTGCTTCGCCGGCAACTGCTCTTGCAAGCAAAGTTTTTCCTGTTCCCGGAGGTCCCATTAAAAGAACTCCTCTTGGTATTTTTGCGCCAAGCTCTTGGTATTTTTTAGGGTTTTTAAGAAAATCAACCACTTCTTCCAGTTCTTGCTTGGCTTCTTTAAGACCAGCCATATCTTTGAAAGAAATTTGCTCTTTTGTGTTAGTAAAAAGACGAATATTTGATCTTCCAAAAGTAAGCGCTTGATTGGCCCCGGCAGTCATTTTTTTGATAAAAAAGAGAAAAAGAACAATAAGCGCGACTATCGGGAGTACGGTAGGGACGATTATTCTCCAAAAAATAGCGCTTGCCGTATTATCCATAACTTCAAAAGTAACGTTTCTAAGTTGTTCCGGCTCTACACCGTAGTCTCTGAGCATTTCTATAACGCCTATTGTCGGCTCTCTTGTCGCAGAAAGCTTGCTTCCATCTTGAAGCACGGCCGTTAATGTGTTTTCAGTAAGTTCAATTTTTGTGATCTCTCCGGTTATAACTTTAGAGGCTATTATATTAAGAGTTGTTTCCTTAGGTCTTGTTTCTCTTGGAATAGAAGCAAAAATAACCGCAATGACTAAAAGCGTAACCGCGATCCACGCAAATTTTTGGACAAGCTTAAGCATTTTTTTGTTTTAATTAGCGAGCGCAAGCATTATTCTCTTTTCTTCAATCTTAATATCTTCAATGCAAAAATTTTCTTGCGAATCTATGATAAGTTTCGCTTTCATTTCTTCTAAGCTACCAAACTTAGAAACATGTATGAGTCCCATAATTTCTTCCGTGAGTTTCACGAAAGCGCCAAATGGATTGAATTTATAAATAGTGCCGCGTACCATATCTCCTGTTTTATACTTATGCTCAATGTCTTTCCATGGATCAGGTTGCAGAGCTCTAAGCGAAAGAGAAATTTTATTGTCTTTAATTTCTATAACTTGCGCCTTAACCATGTCTCCTACGCTAACTACTTCTTTAGGCGACTCAACGAACTTATGATCAAGTTCTATTATGTAAATTAAGCCTTCTATTTCCGGGTTATCCGCGAAACGGACAAAGGCTCCAAAATTAGCAAGTCCGGAAATTATTCCAGTCACAACATCTCCCACTTTATATTGATTAATTAAGTCTTTAGTATTCTGACTTAAAACTTCTTTTTCCGAAACAATAAGCTTATTAGTGTGAGGATTAAGCCCAATAATTTTTACCTCTAATTCTTGACCAACAAGTTTGTTAAGCTCTTCAATTATTTTTTCCCTGGTTTGTTCGGTAACCTGCGGATAATGTTCTGCGGAAAGTTGAGAAACAGGCAAAAAGCCTTTAAGCCCCAAAAGTTCTACAAGGAGTCCTCCGGAATTAGCTCCAAAAACCTTTGCTTTTATTGGCTCGTCGCTTTCTTGGCTTTCTCTAGCTGTAATCCACGCTCTTTGTTTATCTGCTTCGGTAAGAGACAATTCAATAAAACCGTCTTCATTTTCCGGATCAATCACTTTCGCGTTAATCGTATCGCCAATATTTAAGCCTTTTATCACCTCGCGACCATTCAAAAATTCTCTGCCGTATACAACGGCTACTCCAATTTGAGCTATTTCAAAAAAAGCTTTTTTGGGAGTTTTGTCAATCAGTTTTGCCTTTACTATTCCACCTTTTTTTAAAATAGGGGACAGATCGGGGCGAGTTTTTATAAGTTGAGCGAAATTATCCATATTATTTATTAAGTTAGCTCATCATAACTTGTAAGCCTGTTGAAAATCAAGACATTTCCTGATAAACTGTAAAATGTGATAATTAATTGGCATGGAGAAGGTTGTTACAAAATTTCAACATCTTCCGCAGACATTATAATAGACCCTTCCTCTTCAAACGGAGTAGGAGGCAGATTAAAAGGCGATTTAGTTCTTAAAACGCAGCTTTTTTTGCCTTTAGATGTTAGCTCTATCGGTAAAAACGAAATAACTATGGCTGGCGAATACGAAGTCTCTGGCGTAAAAATTAAAGGCGCGCAGGTTACTATTGTTCCAAAAACTAACAAAGAACAGATTCAGACAGTTTATAAAATAGTAGTTGATGATATTAGTCTCGGATTTTTAGGAGATATCTCTATTGAGCTTGATGAAGAAATGCTTGATGAATTAGGAGAGATAGATATTCTTTTTGTCCCTTCAAGAGATATTGCTGGTAAACTTATAAAATCCGTTAATCCGCGTATCGCTATTCCCGGCTGGGGCGACCCTATAAAAGTAATGACAGAAATTGGACAAAAACCAGATGCTTTAGAAAAATTAGTCATTAAGAAAAAAGAAATAGAAGCGCAAGAAGGATTTCGTCTCATAGTTCTTAAACCATAATTTTTTATGAAAGAAAAAAACATCATTGTTTCGGGCGGAAAAATTAATCCCCGTGAAATAACAGACGAGCTTCGCGAATCGTTTTTAGATTACGCGATGTCCGTTATCGTAAATCGCGCCCTACCGGATGTTCGCGATGGATTAAAGCCAGTGCAAAGAAGAATCTTGTGGGCGATGTGGGAAGCGGGTCTTACTTCTGGGGCAAAAACCAGAAAGTCAGCAACGGTTGTTGGAGATGTACTTGGTAAATACCATCCGCATGGCGACTCATCTGTTTATGAGGCAATGGTTCGTTTAGCTCAAGATTTTTCTGTTCGCTATCCGCTTGTCATCGGACAAGGAAATTTCGGCTCTATTGATGGAGACGCCGCCGCCGCCTATCGTTATACGGAAGCCAAAATGTCTAAAATTGCGGAAGAACTTCTCGCGGACATAGATAAAAAAACAGTTGATTTTATTCCTAATTTTGACGGCGCTCACAATGAGCCGACTGTTTTGCCGGCGAAAATCCCAAATCTTTTATTAAATGGAACAGTTGGCATTGCCGTTGGTATGGCAACTAATATTCCGCCACACAATCTTAGTGAAGTTCTCTCCGCCTCCTCTTATCTTATAGATAATCCAGGCGCTTCTTCTACCGAACTTATGGATTATATTAAGGGCCCTGATTTTCCGACAGGCGGCATTATTTACAATAAGCACGGCATTATTGAAGCGTATTCTTCCGGCAAAGGGAAAATCACTATGCGTGGAGTTGCTGAAGTTGAGGACAAACAAATTGTTATTACCGAAATTCCTTATCAAGTAAATAAAGCGGAGTTTATTATTAAACTTGCCGAACTTGTTCAAGAAAAAAGACTTGAAGGTATTAGAGATATTAAAGATGAGTCAGGAAAAGATATTCGTATAGTAATTGACTTAAAGCAAGACGCTATTCCGCAAAAAACTCTAAATCAGCTTTATAAACTAACAGACCTCCAAAAAGATTTTCATCTTAATATGATTGCGCTTGGTAAAGGACTGCGTCCATCTTTGATGTCTATCAAAGATGTCCTATCAGCTCACATTGAACATCGTAAAGAAACAGTTCGTCGCCGTGCGGAATACGACCTCGCAAAAGCTAAAGACAGGGCTCATATTTTAGAAGGGCTTGCAAAAGCGATAGACATTATTGACGAAGTTATCGCTACGATTAAAAAATCAAAAGACAAAGCGGACGTCAAACTAAATTTGGTTAAAAAATTCGGCTTTACAGAAGTTCAAGCGGAGGCTATTGCTGAAATAAAGCTTTATACGCTTTCTACTATGGAGAAAGGAAAGATTGACGACGAACTTACCGAGAAAAAAAAGCTAATCAAAGAACTTGAAGCATTATTAAAAAACGAAAAAGCAATGCTGTCTTTAATAAAAACAGAGTTCAATGAAATTAAAGAAAAATTTGGCGATGAGAGAAGAACTCGTGTTATTGCCTCTGGCTTGCAAGAGTTTAGCGACGAAGATTTAATTCCGGACGAAGAATGTATGATTACACTTTCTTTAGGCGGGTATATTAAGCGCCTTCCTCCACAAAGCATTAAAAGTCAACACAGAGGAGGTAAGGGAGTTATTGGCTCGGATGTAAGCGAAGAAGATACTCTCACTCATTTTATTGCGGCGGACACTCATAATAATGTTTTATTTTTTACCGGTAGCGGTAAAGTTTTTCAAACCAAAGTTTATGATATCCCTCCTGGCTCTCGTACAGCTAAAGGGCGCGCTATTCATAATTTTCTTGAAATACCAGCCGAGGAAAACATCTCCGCGCTTATTGCTTATCCTTCTACCAAAACATCTCCTTCAGGTTATCTTATTATGGCGACTAAATCTGGCATAATCAAAAAAACCGCTTTGCGGGAATTTGAAAATGTTCGGAAAAACGGTATTATCGCCATTAATCTAAAAAAAGGAGATAGGCTAATTGGAGTTAAACTTTCCTCCGGCAAAGACGATGTTATTATTGGCACTAGAAAAGGGCTATCTATTAGATTCAAAGAATCCGGCGTTCGCTCTATGTCTCGCGCAACAGCTGGGGTTAAGGGAATTACTCTTCGCTTGGGTGATGCAGTATCTTCTTTTGACATTGTTGCGGGCGACGCTTCTAAAGACGCCTTATTTCTAAATATTCTTGAAAAAGGGTTTGCAAAACAAACCTCCCTTAAAGAATATAAAACACAAACTCGCGGAGGAAAGGGGATTATAACAGCGACTGTTACCGCTAAAACGGGAGAGCTGGTTTCTTCTAAGGTTATAACTGCAGAAAAAGAACTTATTATTATTTCAGAAAAAGGACAGATACTTAAAACAACAATTAACTCTGTCCGCAAAACTTCTCGAGCGGCTCAGGGCGTGCGTATTATTAATTTAAGCGCGGGAGATAAAATCGCGGGTGTTATTTGTTTATAAAAATTGCTATAATCAAACAACCATCATGTAAAAATGAGCTTTACTAGAAATCAATTTATTATCTTAGGGGCAATCGGATTTATAGTCCTCGTGGTTGCTATTATTATTTTATCTGGCATAGGACTTCGCCCTGAACGGGAAAAAATTATTTTAACTGTTTGGGGGATAGATAGTCCCGCTGTTTTTGAGGCGGCTAAATCTGGTTTTAGCGTAGAGCGTCCAGAAGTACAAATAATCTATACACAGTTTCCCGAAGAAGACTATGAAGAAGAATTAATTGACGCGCTTGCGGCAGGGCAAGGTCCTGATATTTTTTTCTTTCGTTCCGACTGGATGCATAGGCATAGAAATAAGATAATTCCCGCGCCACAAAGACTACTATCAGTTGATAGGTTTGCCGAATTGTTTCCTCAAGTAGTCGTTCAAGACTTTGTTTTCAACAATCAAATTTATTCTTTTCCTCTCTTTATTGACACATTAGCCCTTTATTACAACAGAGATATTTTTGATCGCAGAGGAGTTGTTTCCCCTCCTAGTACTTGGAGTGGATTTCAAAGCACGGTAGCTCGCGGTGTTGTTGCGTCGTTTGGCGGAGCGACGCCCCTGGTCGTCCGAGCGGGAGATATTATGAACGCGCTTCTGATGCAAGCAAACGCCAGTCGCTTACAAGAAGGGGAACCGATGCAAATATCGGGAACGCCGGGAGTCACTGCTCTTAATCTTTATACAAGCGTTAGGGTCCCGGCGGTAGAAACTTACACCGGGTTTGCTAACGGCACAATCGGAATGATAATAGATTATCAATCTGCTAAGCCTTTAATTTTAGCTCGCAATCCGCATCTTAATTTTGCTGTAGCTCCATTGCCACAGATACATCCTAATGTACCAATTCTTCCAGCAAGATATTATGGACTCGCTGTTTCTAATAGAGCTTCTTCGCCTGCGCTTGCTTGGGAGTTTATTTTTTATACTACGACAAACGTTCAAGTTGCCAGAAGTTATCTTACGGCCTCCGGTCGCCCGCCCGCCTTACGCAGTCTTATCCAGACTAATATAGATTCTCCTATTCACGGAGTTTTTGCCTCGCAAGCGCTTATAGCCAGAAGCTGGAATATGCCGGCATCCGAAGATGTTTTTGCCATATTTAATACAATGATACAATCAGTATTAAGAAGAACCGCGACTGTTCATGACGCTTTAGCTAACGCGGAAAGAGACATTAACGCTCTTACGCGTTAAAATAGAAAACTACAAATGAGCTCTGTCAAAAAAATAATTATTATCTTTGCTCTTGCCCTTATCGGGACAATTATAATATCTCCAACTACTTTAGCTTTTTGGCAGTGTGGTCAAGATGTTGATTATTGCGCCATTACTTCTTTTAATATTGATACTGGCATTACCCCTGTTTGTTTTCATGATCCTGAAAACATTGCTATGGCCGTTGGTTGGTGCGATTTTCTTCAAATAATCAGCAATGTCATAGGCCTGCTGTATGCGATTGTTATTCCAATCGTCATTATAATGATAATTGTTGGGGGAATTATTCTAATAACCGCGGGAGGAAATGAAAGTCGGATTAAACAAGGAAAAGGCTTTTTAACATCAGCCATAATTGGGCTTATAATTGCTTTAAGCGCTGGGATTATAGTCGGTATGATTATCAGGGGATTAGGCGTTGTTGAGGGCACTACGCTAATGCCTTGGCTTTTTTAATATAAAACTATGACTTATTTTTTTCAAAAAATAATAAATTCTTTTTTTGGCGCTAACTCTATTTTCGCGCGAGCCGCAAGCGATAGTATGCCGTCGTTTGTGATTCAGAATCCTCTTGCTATAGAAGGAGGATTACAAGAAATTCTTGCTTTAATTATTAATTTCTTAACGAATATAACATTTATTATTGCTCCTATTATGTATCTTTGGGCAGGATTTCAGTATCTCACTTCTGCCGGGGATGATAAAAAAATAAAATCAGCCAAAAACACCATAATATGGACGACTGTCGGCGTATTAATAATTTTAATGGCTGAAGGCATTATATATATTGTTCAAGATCTTTTAATGCCTCAAGAGACTACAATTCCTCAAGATGCTTCAGTACTCTATGAAGAATTTTAAAATCTTATTTATTTGACGGAACAACTCTTTGCTTGATAATATATACAAATATAATTTAAAAGGTCGTTTATTTTCAGAAAATTATTGAAATAATGAATAAAATCACACGTAAAATTGGAATTACTGCAATTACTTTAGTAAGTGCAATTGGTGTTTTGGGAGCTACTCCTGTACAAGGACAAGTCCCAGCAGCAAGAATTAGAGACATTGATCAAATTTACACTTTACTTGGGGCAATATCTGGTTGGTTGTTTAGATTCTTCTTCGTTATTGCTGTTATCATTTTGCTTTGGGGAGCTTTTGAGTATTTAACAAAATCTACAGGGGACAAAGCAGAAGGTGGTAAAAAAAGAATAAAATTTGCCTTAATTGCAATAATTATCGCTATCGTCGCGGGAAGTATCCCAGTGTTTTTACAGTCTATTCTTATGCTTCAATAAAATAACCCCCGGATTATCTCCGGGGTTTTTTATTGGAAATATTTTATTTCCATAAGATTTTGTGTAGCAAAATGAATCTAAAAAACATCGCGTTTAAGTCTCTCTAAAACTCTTTAAAACAATATTTTTAGAGACTTGTATTCTTTAAACTTCTCGCAAAAAGGACTCTCTTTGCAAGAATGTTAGTGCTCCCGGGAGGACTTGAACCTCCAATCCTTTACAGGAACATGGTCCTAAACCATGCGCGTCTGCCGTTTCGCCACGGGAGCAATTATGGACCCCATTATGAAATAGTTAAGAGTCGCAAGTCAACGCGCAGTGATTTTTTTTAAATCTTAAACTTTAAGCCTTTAGGTCTTTGTATTCGTTTTATATTTTTTAAACTTTTAAACCTTTAACCTCTCCCCGCAAAGCGGGGCTTAAACTTCTTACGGGGTGAACCTTTATTGTGCGAGAATTCACTCCACAGAACCCGTTCTTTTTCTTCTATGAAACGATTTATGAATATTTTTCAGCTCTCTATTCGTAAGATGGGTGTATATTTGCGTTGTTTGGATACTTGAGTGTCCTAGCATTTCTTGCACTGAACGCAAATCTGCCCCGTTTCTTAGCAGGTCTGTAGCGAATAAGTGTCTTAAAGTGTGTGGATGAACGCTCTTAGGAATACCTGCTTGTCGCGCGCGACAGTCTATTATTCGCTGTACTGTTCGGGGCGTTATACGCCCAGTTGCTCGCGGTATTTTAGAATGAGAAAAAGTTACAAACAAAGCCTCTTCCGCGTCACTCCTTTTGTCTAGATATGACTTAATTATCTCTTTTGCTTTATCCGATAAAAAAACCACTCGTATTTTTCCGCCCTTTCCTTTAATAGATATTTCTCCGCGGTCGGTATTGATATATCTATTCAAGGCGCATAATTCTGAAACGCGAAGTCCAGTGGAAAAAAGAACTTCTAGAATTGCACGATCGCGAAGCGCTTTTACCGAGTCTCCTTTAGGCGACTGTAACAACCTTTCTAAGTCATTATATTCAATAATATCAATCTGTCTTTTTGGCATCTGCGGCAATTCTATTTTTTCTGGTATCAAAGCAGGGATGTCTCTTTTTACAAGATATTTTAAAAAATTTCTTATAGCGATAGCGTAATATCCTTGGGTATTTTTTTTTAAATTACCTTGTCCGGCTAAATGTACCCGAAAAGCGCGGATAGATTCATTAGTGATGTCTTCCGGGCGTTCTATTTTAGAAAAGGCCATGAATTTTTTAAGAGACCTTTCATAAACATCCTTCGTGCGAGGGGAACGGTTCTTTTCTATTTGGAGATAATCAAAATAATCTTTAAGAAGCTTCTCTATGGGTGACATTATATTTAATTTATCATAAAATGTCGCAAAATAATAGAGTTTATTCTCTTTATTGTACAAAAACAGTAAGTCTCTTAATTAAAAGTTTAAAAATAAAATAATGCTTACAATAAAGGTGGCATAAACTGCGAGCAAAACATAGGCTTCTTTACTTGTTATTTTGCGATTAGTGCGAGCAAAAACCAAAAATAAAATACTAGCTAAAACAATAAAAACTCGGCTTAAAGCCAAAGCTCCCCAGCTGTGCGGGCTATCAGCAATATAAATTGGGTGGATAAGGGTCACAATACCCAATACTAAAGTCGCTGGAATAATAACGGCCCCCATTAGATTGCCCAACACCAACCAATTATCTCTTTGTTTAGCGGCGGCTATGGCGAAATAAGTTTCTGGTAAGGCGTTTCCAAAGCCAACAACTAAAATACCGATTAGCATCAGCGACACATTTAATTCTTTAGCAAAAAAAGTGGCTGAATGAATAATACCTTGAGCGGCTACAAGTAAAAACACAATTCCGAGGATGATTTTAACAAAATCTTTTAAAAGCCCTTTAAGATCACGTGTTAGCGAGACAAAATCACGACTTTCATACTCCTGATTAGTGAATCTTTCTTTTTTAGAAAAAAGCCAGCCAAGATAAAAGATAAAAAAACCGATAAGAATAAAGCCATCACTGCGACCAAGAACGCCGTCTGAAATAAGCAAAAGTGGCAAAATAGCCGCTCCGGCTGTGCAAAGAGCTGTTGTTTGCGCTGTGCGACTGGCAATCGGAAGTTCTTTTGCTGTGGAAAATAATACTCCTATTGCGACAGCTATTGTGAGAGTTACTAAGTTATTACCCGCTATATCTCCCAAAGAAAGATGAGGAATGCCTTGTATCGCTGAAGTAACACCGACAAAAAGATTTGGCAGGGACGCTCCTGCCGCCATAATAAAAAAAGCGACAACAAATTCGCGCCAACCTAAAAGCCGCGCCACTCTCATGAGTCCAGCTATTACCCATTCGCCCGAAAGATAAAGCAAGCCGCATGAAATAGTAAAAATTAAGAGATAAAATAGCCAATCCATAAACTAAGCATATTCTACATATTTTGCCAATAATTAACAATAAAACTTACGCTTGCAAATCATAAGCGCGCAGGCAACGCGCTAGTCTTGAATTAATTTTTCTATTAGAGTAAGATACTCTTAATGCTTACTAAAAAAGTTAAAGCTAACATAATTAAAGAAGCGCGACTTCATGAAAAAGACACTGGATCGGCAAATGTCCAAGTTGGCGTTTTAAGTCGGCGTATCACAGAGTTGGCTGATCATCTTAAAAAGAATCCCAAAGATATCCATTCAAGAAGAGGTTTATTAAAAATGGTTAGCAAGCGACGTAAACTAGAAAAATACTTAAATACCGCGGAACAAAAAAAGGCCGTCTCTCCTCGGCGCAACAAAAGACAAGAGGAGAAAAAAGAAACTAAGAAGATCTCTAAGTTAGCTCTCTCAAATGGCAAATAGTATCAACGCGGAGCAAAGAGTAGGTGTTTTTTTAGATATTCAAAATCTTTATCACTCGGCAAGAAATTTACACAGCAGTAGAGTTAATTATAAGGAGTTATTAAATTACATTATTGCTGGTCGTCGGATTATGAGAACAATAGCCTATGTTGTGTCAAGCGATCCGCAAACTGGGGAAGAAGTATTTTTTGAAGCGCTTGAAAAAGAAGGGATTGAGCTTCGCATGAAAGATCTGCAAGTTTATGCGAGCGGTGTTAAAAAAGCTGATTGGGATGTTGGTATGGCGGTAGACGCTATCAAACTCGCGCCAAGCCTAGACGTCATTGTTCTTGTGACGGGAGATGGAGACTTTATCCCTCTTATTGAATATTTACAAATAGGTATGGGTAAAATTGTTGAAGTTGTCGCCTTCGCTCGCACTACCTCTGGCAAAATAAAAGAAGCGGCGAATCGCTTTACGGATGTTGATAGTGTCCCTAAAGCCATTTTCAAATCAAAGCGTAGCCGACAATCAACCGCGACAAAACTCAGACGCGATGAATTAATAAAAAACACTCGCTCAAGCCAAGTCAAAATGAGTCAAAATTCAAATCAAAACTAAAACACAAATATATAAAATATGGACTTAAATAGAAAAATTTTTGAAACAGAAATTGCCGGACGATCATTAAAAATAGAAATTTCGCGTCTTGCTGAGCAAGCAAACGCGGCTGTGCTTGCAACTTATGGCGAAACCTCGGTTCTTGCGACCGTTGTGATGAATAAAGAAGATAAAGATGACGACTTTATGCCCTTGCTTGTTGATTATGAAGAAAAATACTATGCCGTGGGAAAAATATTAGGCAGTCAATATGTCCGTCGCGAGGGCAGGCCATCAGACAACGCTATTTTATCTGGCCGCTTAATAGACAGAGCTGTTCGTCCTCTTTTTGACGCGCGAATCAGAAGACCAATCCAAATAACGGCGACAGTTCTCTCTTACGATGAAGAAAACGATCCTGTTTTTGTTGCTCTCACCGCTGTTTCTGTCGCGCTTGGCGTTTCTGATATTCCATGGAGCGGCCCGATAGCTGGCATTTCTATCGCGAAACTTGGCGATTCTTTGTCTATTAATCCAATAGAAAGCGAGCTTACAGCGAAACACACTGATAAAAACTTTTTAAGCTTTATCGCCGGGTTAAATGGAGAAGCAAATATGATTGAGTTTGAAGGATATGAGGCCGACGAAACAGAAATTGTCGCCGCTTATGCCGAAGCAATGAAAGAAATTGAAAAACTTCTTGTATTTGAGCGAGACATTATCGCGAAAGTTGGCAAACCAAAAGCTAATATCGTATTTATTGAGCCTACTGAAGAATTTAAATCAGCTGTTTTTGCTTTTCTTTCCAGTAAACTTGAAAATGCTTTATTTCAGCAAGACAAAATCTCGCGAGAAAATGCGCTTTTTGACCTTAAAAAAGAAATGGTTGCTCATCTTCTAGAAAAAGGATTTACAGAAAAAGATTTATCTTTTACTGAAAGTCTTTTAGAGGCTTATACAAACGATATAGTCCATAGAGAAGTTTTAGAAAATAATCGTCGCGTAGATGGCAGAGCTCTTGACGAAGTTCGCGAGCTTTATGCTGAAGTGGCTTTATTACCAAGAACTCACGGTTCTTCTATTTTTACTCGTGGCAACACACAGTCTCTTGCGACTGTTACGCTTGCCACGCCCGGCGCTGAAAAGACCATTGAAAGCATAGAGCGCATCGGCAAACAACGATTTATGTTGCATTATAATTTTCCTGGTTATTCGGTAGGAGAAGCAAGGTCATATCGCGGACCTGGCAGGCGAGATATCGGTCACGGCGCTCTTGCGGAAAAATCGGTTAAAAGTGTAATTCCTACAACTGACGAGTTTCCGTATGCTATTCGCGTTGTTTCCGAAATTCTCTCTTCCAATGGCTCCTCTTCAATGGCAACAGTTTGTTCCGCGATATTGGCGCTTATGGACGCGGGCGTTCCTATTAAAAAACCGGTTGCAGGCATAGCGATGGGACTTATGTCGTCTTCTGACGGGAAATATAAAGTTCTTACTGATATTCAAGGACCGGAAGACCATTATGGTGATATGGATTTTAAAGTCGCAGGTACCAAAGAAGGCGTTAATACTATTCAGATGGATGTTAAAATATCGGGTGTCCCCTTAAGCGTTCTATTAGAAGGTCTTTTACAGGCAAAAAAAGCGCGTACTGAAATTCTTTCTGTTATGTTAAAAACAATATCATCTCCTAGATTAGAGGTTTCTAAGCATGCTCCGCAAATCGCTGTCATTGACATAGACCCAAGCCGTATCGGCGAAGTCATCGGCCCGGGCGGAAAAATTATTAATGGCATTATTGCGAGAACGGGCGTATCTATTGATATAGACGATATCGGCAAAGTATTTATCGCCGCCAAAGAAAAATCCGCGCTTGAAGCAGGAATAAAAGAAGTTTGCTCCATATTAAAAGAGTTTCAGGTGGGCGAAATTATAGAAGGTAGCGTTATTCGCGTTTTAGAGTTTGGCGCTATTGTTGATTTAGGCGGAGGTAAAGACGGCATGATTCATGTTTCCGAGCTTAAAGATGGATTCGTTAAAAACGTAACGGATGTAATAAATATGGGAGACTTTGTTCGCGCGAAAATTATTAAAATAAGTGAAGGCAAAATAGGACTATCAATCAAACAGCTTAAAGAAAAACAATAAAATATATCGTTGATTTCAATCAGCGATTATTCGCATAAAGCGAGAATAATTTTTTTGTTCGCATAAAACTGATGCGCTAACTTATCCACAGTGTGCAAACTATTGTATTTTGTTATAATAAATATATGAACGAACCAACAAATACAAATCAGCCTATGCGTCCGGATTTTAGCGGGTCCGCAGCGCCTAATTATAATGACAATTTATCTGGGCCAACACCGCTAAACACTGAGGGCTTTGGATCGGGCAGAGGGCCTGCTGTTTCTGGATGGTCTCCAGGGATAGCTCCTACTCCGGGCCCACTAAATGAAGTTGCCCCACTGTCTCCTGTTACACCAAATGTCGAGGCTTCTTCTTTCTCTCCGCTTAGATCACCTCTGCCTTCATCAATGCCTCCTATGAATAATTCTAGCGAACGTACAAATATAGCTCCTTCTACAATGTCTGCTCCCGTGCCTCCTCCAAGCGCTATTCAATACGAGATAAAAACTTTGGCTTCCGACGCGGAAGCTCTTAAAGCATCTGGCGGAGCAGAATCTCTACCACAAACCATGTCTTCTCTTCCTAATATAACGCAAACCTCACCGCAAGCGCCTGCTTCTTCTTTTGTTACTACTCCTACTGTTACTTCTGCCCCCACTCCCGTTTCTATGCCTACTACTTCCACTCCTGCTTCTGTGTCAGCTCCAACCCCATCCCTAGCTTTTATTCCTGTTCCTGTTTCTACTGCCGTCCCCATTCCCGCCACTGTTCATATCCCAGCTCCAGCTCCAATTCCTTCTCCTTCTCCTTCTGCAACGCCTACTGTTGTCTCCTCTTCTGTTATTTCGTCGGCTCCCACTTATGTTTCTACTCCTACCCCTGTCGCCACCACAGCACCAACTCCAGCACCAGCTCCCGCTCCACTTCCGCCTTCTACTCCTATTATTTCGCCAAACATAACACAGCCTGCTTCTTACCCCTCTATTCCTGTCTTAAACACAAATCCTGCGCCCCAAACTTTTTCACCGTCTTCGCTAAACGGAGAAGATTTTTTTAGTCCTGCCGTCGCCACTGTCACGGCGCCAGTTAAAAAGAAAGGAATTTCAAAAACAGTTTTTATTATCGGCGCCATAATTGTTCTTATCGGACTTGCTATGCTTATCGTTTTATTTGCAGCTCCTCTCTTTAGAGTTCCAACTCCTGCTCTGATAATTGATCCTCTTCCAGTTATAACTGTTGAAGCAGATCCTCCTCTCGTAGTAGAGCCAGAGCCACTACCAGCTCCAGTTATCCCTGTCTATGCTTCTTTCTTTTCTATCCCAGCTAACTTCGTTGAGAGACCCATTATAGAAAATATAACTCTTGAATCTCTAAAACAGGTTTTATTTGCTTCCTTAACTGGAGAACCTGCGCGAGCAGCGGCGAGAGATAGAATGATTAGAGAAGTAATCATCACTTCAGCAGGTACTCCTTTGGCATTTTCCACATTTTTGCCAACATTTTTGCCGGATATAAATGCTGGCGCAGTCTCTACAGTCTTTGAAGATAACTTCACTCTATTCGTTCACGAAAATCGTTTCATCGGATTTATCGCGCAAACTAAAATAGGAGCAACTCCTGCAGAACTTGCCTCCTTTACTGTTTCTCTCGAGGCATCACCCAATCTTAGTAACTTCTACGCCACAGACCCAGGAGCTAAATCCGCGTTTACGGACGGCACCATTAATGGTAATCCGGTTAGAAGAGTTACTTTTGCTACCGCGCCCGGTCAAGCTTTTCATTACGGTTGGTTTAGAGACGCTTTCCATAGAAACTATCTAATCGTTTCCATTTCTTACGAAGGAGAAGGTATAATAGAAGCGGTAAGACGGGCAAGGCTTCATTAGAAAAAATGTTTGACATTCGCATTTCTAAAATGCTAGACTACACTATAGCATCAGAAAGCCCCCCAGTTTTGGAGGGGCTTTCAAAAAATAAATCAAATGGACTTAAAACAAACTGTTATAATAATTAATCAAATTGCAAAAGAAAGAGGCATTGACGCGGCTCGTGTTTTAGAAGGAGTGGAAGATTCTTTAGCAACTGCTTATCGCAAAGAATACGGTCAAAGAGGAGAAATTGTCAGGACTAAAATTAATTCTGACACGGGCGAAGTTAATTTTTGGCAAATCAAAGAAGTAGTTGATGAAAGCGTTGTTCGTTTGCCGATCGAAGAAACTAAGAGCTTGGTTGTAGAAGATGTTAAGCTCCAAGAAGAGTCTAGTGAAAATACCGCATCCACTGAAAACAAACTTCCTTTATATCACCAAGAGCGCCACATATTTATCACTGAAGCGCGAGATATTAAATCTGACGCGGTGATTGGAGATGTGCTTGAATTTCCACTAGAACCAAAACTGGACTTTGGTCGCATAGCCGCCCAATCCGCTAAGCAAGTTATTTTGCAAAAGTTTCGCGAAGCGGAAAAGGAAGCTGTTTTTAGCGAGTTTAAAGATAAAGAAGGAAAAATTATCTCTGGCATTATTCACCGCTTTGATCGCGGTAATGTCCACGTTGACCTTGGTCGCATATCAGGCATTATGTTTGCGAACGAAACTATCCCGGGAGAACACTATAGCGCGAGCTCCCGAATGCGATTTTATATTCTTACTATACAAGAAAATAAACGCGGACAACCGGAGATTATTCTTTCTCGCGCTCATCCTCGTTTTATTGTTAAGCTTTTTGAACTAGAGGTGCCTGAAATAGCCGATGGTACGGTTTCAATCAAAGGCATTGCTCGCGAAGCGGGTAGTCGCGCTAAAATGGCGGTATTTTCAGATGTCCAAGGCGTTGACCCCATTGGTTCTTGCGTAGGACAACGCGGTACTCGCATTATGGCGGTCACAAACGAAATCGGTCATGAAAAAATAGATATTATTGAGTGGTCGGAAAATCCAGAGGAATATCTCGCCGCTGCTCTCTCCCCCGCCCAAGTTAAAGAAGTGCAGGTTTTTGGTAAAAACGAAGCAAGAGTGCTTGTCCCCGCCAATCAGTTAAGCTTGGCTATCGGTAAAGGAGGGCAGAATGTCCGTCTTGCGGCAAAGCTTACCGGATGGAAAATTGATGTCCGTTCTGAAATGAGTCCAGACGAAGAACAAGAAGGCGGCGTAGCAGAATCAGTTGAAGCAACTGAGGCAACTGAGGCAACTGAAGAAGCGTCAGAAGAATAGAAATTATCTCTCTCCGCTCTGTCATCCCCGCCCACGAGCGGGGATCCAGTTTTTTAAACCCTTAAACTTGAAACTTTTAAGCCTTTAACCTTTTAAACTTTCTGCGAAGCGGTCTTTCGCATAGCGAGCTTCCCTTCTGTCATCCCCGTGACACTTCCTTTTTGTCATCCCCGCCAACGAGCGGGGATCCAGAGTCTATAAGAAGTTATAGATTCCCGCTTTCGCGGGAATGACATCTCTTTTTCTGTCATCCCCGCCCACGAGCGGGGATCCAGTTTTTTAAACTTTCCGCGAAGCAACCTTTCGCACAGCGAGCTCTTGTACTTCATCTCTGTTTTATGCCACAATATCAACATGGACCCCATCAAAAACGATTATTTAATTCCCACTGTTATTGAAAAGTCCCCTTCAGGCGAGCGAGCTTTTGATATTTATTCCCGTCTTTTAAAAGACAGAATTATTTTTCTCGGTAAACCTATTAACGATGACATTGCAAACATTGTAATCGCTCAAATGCTTTTTCTCGCAAGCGAGGACCAGAAAAAACCAATTAAGCTTTACATTAATTCGCCTGGCGGTACTGTTACGGCAGGTATGGCAATATACGACACAATGAAGTTTGTAAAACCTCCAGTCGAAACAGTCTGCGTAGGCATGGCTGCATCTATCGCCGCTTTCTTACTTGCCTCAGGAGAAAAAGGAAGCAGGTTTGCTCTTCCTAATTCAGAAATTCTTATTCACCAAGTAATGGGAGGAATAGAAGGACAAGCAAGCGACATAGAAATCGCCGCAAAACAAATCTTAAAAACTAAAACTAAAATCAATCAACTTCTTTCTAAAATGACGGGACAGCCTCTTTCTAAAATAGAGAGCGATTCTGACAGAGACTATTGGCTCTCGGCCGAAGAAGCAAAGGAATACGGCATCATTGATGAAGTTGTCAAAAAAGCTAAATAAAGAAGAAGAGATTGCTCTTATAGACGAGCTTCTTAATCGAAGCGTTGAAGAAGTAATCCCGTCAAAAGAAGCTCTAAAAGAGATTCTTTTATCTGGCAAAAAACTCACAATCTATATTGGTACTGACCCAACTGGTACGTCTTTGCATTTAGGGCATGCGAAGCAATATATGATTTTAGAATCATTTCGTAAGCTTGGACACAAAGTAATCTTTTTAATAGGGGATTTTACCGCTCGTATTGGCGATCCAACTGATAAAGATGTTGCTCGCAAACAACTAACGCGCGCGGAAGTTAAGCGCAACGTTAAAACTTGGCTTAAACAAGTTTCCCCGATTATTGGCTTAAAAGACCGCAAAAATCCGGTTATCGTTAAATACAATCACGATTGGCTATCAAAACTTAATTTTGAAGACATTGTGAGTCTCTCTTCCAACTTTACAGTCCAGCATATGTTAAAACGCGATATGTTTGAGCGTCGCTTAGAAGAACAAAAGCCGATATATCTTCACGAATTTTTTTATCCTCTTATGCAAGGCTATGATAGCGTCGCTATGAATGTTGATATGGAGCTTTGTGGAAACGACCAAAAGTTTAATGCTCTTTGCGGAAGAACTTTACAGAGAAAATTAAATAACAAAGAAAAATTTGTGTTTATTACAACTCTCCTTGAAAACCCTGTAACGGGAGAAAAAATGATGTCTAAAAGTCTAGGCACAGGAGTATTTTTAGATACTTCTCCCACAAATATGTTTGGAAGCGTAATGGCACAAGCGGATGAAAGCGTGCCACAACTTTTTACCGACTGCACTTATGTTTCACTAAAAGAAATTGATGAAATGAAGTCAGGACTCAATTCTGGTACGCTTAATCCACGCGATGTCAAAGTACGACTTGCCAAAGAAATTGTTGCTATTTATCATGGCTGGAAAGAAGCAGAGCGCGCCGCGCATCAATTTGACTCCGTTTTTAAACACAAAGAACTTCCGTCTGATATTAAGGAAATTATAGTTTCTTTTCCATCTGTTGCTATAACAAACATTTTAATTACCGCTAATTTCGCTTCCTCTAAAAGCGAATCTCGCCGCCTCGTTGAATACGGAGGAGTAAAAATAAATGGCGAAAAAATCCAAGACCCCAAAAAACTAATTGTTATTCCCAAAGAAGGCATTATTATTCAGGCGGGCAAACGCAAGTTTGTGAAAATCAAGCAATCCCATCTTTAAGCTTCTCTGCCTTTAATCCTTCCGCAAATTTGTCATCCCCGCCCACGAGCGGGGATCCAGAGTCTATAAGAAGCTATAGATTCCCGCTTTCGCGGGAATGACAAGGAAGATTGCGGGAATGATCTCGCTACGCGAGATCTGGCGTAGCCAGGCACTCTCTGTCATCTCCGTGACACATCCTCTCTGTCATCCCCGCCAACGAGCGGGGATCCAGTTCTTTAAGCTTTTAAACTTTAAACCTTTAAGCTTTTATCCTCTTAATCTTTTCGCATAGCAAGCTTGTAGTCTTCCGTCTCAATTTGTTAAAATACCATTATGCGTCGCCAAAATATTTTACTTATAATTTTATTTATTTCCATTATTGTTTTAGTTGCCGTGGCGGATGTTCGCGCACTTGTTCCCGCCGAGGTCAGAAATTGGGATGCAGTCGGTCGCCTATTCAGTAGCTCTGGCCTCTATAAAGGAATTTTAACAGACGCTTCCGTCACGCCCATAAATCCTCACGCTTTTCAAGACTCAAAACTTTGGATTAATGTTGTTGATTTTTTCCGCGGCCTTTTCAATTTTGAAATAGATCGGCCCGAAGAGCTCACTCCCTCTACAGAATATTTGCGTGAAGAAAAAGCGCGAGAGCAAAAGCCTTTACCAAACGAGCCGCTAGTTATGTACGACCCCCGCGTAGAATATGAAGAAGCGGTTATCGGAGCGGTGGACAGAGCAACCCCCAGCGTTGTCTCTATTGTTGTGTCTAGATATGTACCCGTGCTGGAGCGATGTCCGGTCACCGATCCATTCTTTGGTCCCGGTTTTCGTCTTTATATTCCTTGTGATTTAGGCAGAACAGAAAGAGTGGAAGTTGGCGGCGGAACTGGTTTTTTCGTTTCAAGCGATGGCTTAATTCTTACGAACAGGCACGTAGTGGCGGACAAAAACGCCGAATATATCGTTTTTGCGGGCGAAGGAGCTCGTCATAACGCTAGAGTTATCGCCGTAGACGATGAGGAAGACTTAGCTTTATTAAAAATTGAAGGAAAAAACTTTCCGGCCTTGCCTTTGAGCAACTCTGATGCCGTCCGTCTTGGGCAAACAGCAATAGCGATAGGCAACGCTTTAGGCGAGTTTAAGAATACCGTTTCAAGAGGAGTGATATCTGGTCTTAATCGCACTGTTCAAGCTCACGATCCGCTTGGCAGAATCGTAACGATTGAAGATGTTTTCCAAACGGATGCCGCCATTAACCCCGGCAATTCCGGTGGTCCACTTATCAATTTAAGAGGAGAAGTAATTGGTGTTAATACAGCAATCGCCCGCGGAGCTGAAAACATTGGTTTTGCTATTCCTATAAACAAAGCTCGCGGACTTATCAACAGAGCCACTCTTCCTTAAGGTATTTTTTAAACCTTAGCTTTAAACTTTGATACTTCTCGCATAGCGAGCTTCTCCTCTGTCATCCCCGCCCACGAGCGGGGATCCAGATTTTTTAAACTTTAAGCCTTTAAACTTTGAAGCTTTAATCCTTTAATCTTCTCGCGTAGCAACTTTCCGCGCAGCGGTCTTCTCGCGAAGCGAGCTTGAGCTTTGACAGTCGCTCTAGAAATGACTAAAGTTAAGATAATATGGCCACTAAAATGACATCAAAAATTAAGCTTTCAACTGACATTAACTTGAAGGCTTTTGAAGACGCAAGAGAAGCAGTTATAAAATTAGAAACGCTTAGTCGGCTACTTACTCCAGCTGATTTAGAAACGCTAGAAATCTTATTGGATAAAAAGACTGTTAATTTGCTTTCTAAAAGTCTCAAAGAAGCGGAAAAAGGGAAAATTACGCCGATAAAATCCTGTCTTTAACTATAATGTATCAGGTTTTTATTACTCACTCAGCCAAGAAAGAAGCTAAAAAATTACCAAAACAGATAAGAGTCGCCGCTTTTGAAGCAATTGAAAAATTAAGAAAAAATCCTTACTTAGGAGAAAAACTTTCTGGTTCTTTATATTTTCTTTATTCTTTGCATTTTAAAAGCGGAGGCAAAGATTATCGTTGCGCCTATTCAGTTGATAATCAAAAAAAGATTATAATCATCCATTTTATCCAAATTAGAGAAAATTTTTATCAAAAGTTAAAGCGGTTGTTTAGATAAGTCTGCAGAATATTCCACAAAGCGAGATTCCTCTTCGCGAACCCGCCATTTGCATTCTTTAAACTTTTAAGCCTTTAACCTTTTAAGCTTTCCGCGAATTTTCCATCCCCGCCAACGAGCGGGGATCCAGGTTTTAAACTTTTAAACCTTTAAGCTTTTAAGCTTCTCGCAAAGAGGGCTCTCTTTGCGAGCTTGATACTTCTCGCGAAGCGAGCTTAAACTTTCCGCGTAGCGGTTTCTCGCGCCCACCAGTTGCCAACTACCACTCACAAGTCGTATATTATAAACTGTAATTATGAACAATAACGCTTTTAATCGTTTCACAATCAAAGC
>JACCDV010123776.1_pt1 | contig 21350 bp, 37 predicted proteins | sample 7446131 | NCBI WGS metagenome assembly JACCDV01 (sample SAMN15323448, study PRJNA562643) | freshwater metagenome | isolation source: river surface water | place: USA:Blue River Watershed | collected 2017-08-17 | reverse complement strand
GTTAGGCTAAGGTAAACCTGCGTTAGAGGAGAATAACATGACTGAAGAAGTAAAAAAGACTTCTAAAAAAGACGAGATTAAGAATAAGAACGTCATTATCATTAATCCCGTTATGCAGGAAGCAACAACCAAAAAGGTAGTAACCTCGTTTGGTCGAATGAATCCTCCAACCATCGGTCATGAGAAACTTATCTCTAAGGTAAAGAGTGTAGCTAAATCGCTTGGTGCTACAGCAGAAGTATACCTTAGCCATAGCCAAGACGCTAAAAAGAACCCATTATCATATGAAGATAAGGTCATGCTTGCAAAGGAAGCGTTTGGTTCTATCATCAAAAGCTTTGCGGGCAAAACCCTTATTGATGTTATGAAACGCCTCGATGGTACTTACGACGAAGTAACACTTGTTGTGGGCCAAGATCGTGTACAAGAATTTGAAGCATTGTTGAATAAGTATAATGGAAAGGAGTACAACTTCTCTTCCATCGAAGTCGTTTCTGCAGGCGAGAGAGATCCTGATTCAGATTCGGTCGAAGGTATGTCTGCATCAAAGATGCGTGAAGCTGCTAAAGAAGGCAATGCTCACAAGTTTAAAGGTGGACTACCAAAAAGACTTCAGCAACATGCCGACGACATATATGATATGGTTCGTGCTGGTATGAAGTTATCAGAAGAATCAGAGCTTGAAGAATTTGTACTTTCGCTTGATCAGCGTAGAAAACGTTCATTGGTCATGCGTAGATACGAACGTAAGATGCAGATGGCAAGAGAGCGCCTTAAGAATCGCATCGCCGATAATAAGAAACTCATCGCAAGATCTCGCAAAAAGGCAATCGAGCTTATTCGTGCAAAGGTCGCTGGAGCAAAAGGTCTTGAGTACAAAGATCTTTCACCAAGCGAAAAGATCGTGATCGATCAGCGCGTCGAGAAAAGAAAGAGGGCTATTGGCAAGATCGCTGCTCGTCTTCTTCCAAAGGTTCGTCAGGCTGAGCTTCAAAGAGTGTCAAGCATGCATTCACACAATGTGGTCAATGAGCAATTTGAAGCACTCATTGAAAACGATAAGTACTATGCAGGTCTGAGTTCATCTACTGCTGATAAGCGTAAAGCACATTTTGCTAAGCATGGTAAGATGGACGACAACAATCCCGATGCATACAAACCAGCACCTGGTGATGCAACAGCTAAGACAAAAACTTCTGTGCATACGCGTCGTTATCACATGATGTATAATGGCGATGGTCAACTCAAGTATGATCGTCGCTTCCGTGCATTCCGTCATATCGTTCGTCAAGAAGAAGTTGAAGTTCAATCAGACGAAGAACTCCTCAACATCATCGAACAAGCATGGGACCTTGCAGAACAGATCAATGAGTCGGTAGAACTCGATGAAGAAAAGGCGATGGAAGGTCTCAAGAAGAAAGCCGAAAAGTCAGGCATTTCTTATGGCACACTAAAGAAAGTTTTCGATCGTGGTGTTGCTGCATGGAGAACCGGTCATCGTCCTGGAACTACTCCTCAGCAGTGGGGATACGCTCGAGTTAACTCATTCATCACTGGTGGTAAGACTCGTACTACTGCAGATGCTGACCTTGCAAAGAATATGAATGAAGCGTTTGAAGACTTTATCGCCGAAGGCGTTAATGATCCTTCGATCTTCAAGGCAGTCTTCCTTGCTGGTGGTCCTGGTTCTGGTAAGTCATTCGTTGTTGGTAAGACTGCACTGACTGCACTCGGATTCAAGGTCATCAACTCCGATGATATCTTCGAACGTGCTCTTGCAAAGGCCGGCCTTAAAGCAACTCCAGAAGACATTTATTCCGAAAAGGGTCAAGCAGTTCGCGGTGAAGCAAAGGCACTCACTGGAAAGAAGATGGACCTTGCATTGAATGGTCGCCTTGGTCTTGTGATTGATGGAACCGGCAAAGACTACGATAAGATCGAAAAGCAAGCAGCTAAGCTTAAGAAGCTTGGCTATGAAGTCGCAATGATCTTCGTCAACACCGACCTTGATACTGCTAAGTCCCGCAACCGTGCACGTGCTCGCTCGCTTCCAGATGCTGAAGTCGAAACAATGTGGAATGGTGTGCAAAAGAACCTAGGTAAGTTCCAAAACTTCTTTGGTCAAAAGATGTTCATCATCGACAACTCAGAATCTTCTAACTTTGAAGGTGCAGTACTCGGAACGTATCGCAAGATTAGTTCATGGGCTAAGGTTCTGCCTTCGAATCCAGAAGCAAAGGCTTGGGTCGCTTCTCAGAAGAATCTCAAAGAAGATAAGATGTCGTTCAAGCATCACCTTGGAATTGGCGTCCCATTTAAGCACATTGCAAAAGATGCTGTTCGCCATCAAGATATTGACTTAGACGGTGACGTTGATCAAGACGACTTCAAGAAGACTGTGCCAGATGAAACCAACGCTGCGCCAGATATCACAAAAAGATATCAGAAAAAGTATGCCAATGATAAGAAGAGCGCACTGAAGCATATCGCATTCGAGCAATATCATGTTCAAACTGACCTTAACCCAGTGTTGGTGACTGACCCTGAGTCTGATAAGTCAAAGATTGGTCCTATTGCGCACAAGCATCTCAGAGGTGCACTCGCACGGGCAGACAGAACGAAGAAGCTTCGTGCTTATCATGAAAACTACGGTGCTGGATTTGAAGGCACCGATGATCTTGTGCAGAACTATAAGGCAGCAACTCCTGGTGAAAAGGGAACGCCTAAGAAGCCAAAGATCACTGATGGTATCAATGAAGCATTTGAAACCATGATGGAAGCTGAAGAGTCTGATGTCGAAATCACTGCTTCGAAGATGAAGGACTTTGAGAAGTTTGTTGATCGTATGTTCGAGAAGTTCAAGATTGACTTCGAGTTCACTAAGCACTTCGGTGAACGCATGAATGATGATCGTAACTCACCAAAGATCAAGCTCAAAGAACTCGCTGATTTGATCAAAAAGATCTATGCGAAGAATGGTAATCCACTCAAAGGTAAAGCCGGTGCAGAACTCGTCGTAAAAGATCTTCAGTCAGATCTTAACATGCCGATCGTAGTCAAGTACGACGAAAAGAACGATGAGATCGATATCGTAGCAAAAACCATCATGCGCAAGAAGAACTTCTCAACCCCTAACCCAGTCGTCAAGTACTGAGAGGAAATCATGAAAACATTTAAGCAAATTCTCGCAGAAGCAAAAGACGAAGACGATGGTGAGTACGGCCAAGAAGGCGGTATGGCAAAGTCTCAGTTGAGAATGATCATCGCGGCGTCGAAGAGACTACACACAATGCTAGCTGACGATGATGAGCTTCCAGGCCATATCGTTGCTAATATCGTCCTTGCAACAGATTACATCACCGGTGCTGCTGACTACATGGAGTCAGAGATGGCAGACGAAGACGATTTTAACTCAGAAGAATAAGAGGACATCATGACAGAAATCAATCAACTCTCAGATAAAGAACTTTCAGAGGCTCTGAACTTCCATCGTCGTCAGCGTAACCTGTCACGTGGTGTTAACGAGTCTGCTCACATGCGTATGACCCAAATGGTTCGTATACTTGAAGCAGAAGAAGCACGTCGTTTGAACGAAGAAAACCCAAACCACTATGTAATTTCAAAGCGTCAGAATGGTGAGTATGGTGTTTCACAACGTAGCGGAAACGATTATTCGTGGGATCATTCATTACACCATGGCACACACAAGACTGTAGATGCGGCTAAAACTTGGGCAGCTAAACATGCCGGCAAATATCCACATAAAATTGAAGTGAAAGAAGAAGCCGAGCAAATCGACGAACTTTCAAAGAATACACTAAAGAAATACAGATCTGCTGCGTGGAAGAGCGCAGGAGATCATTACGACGCAACAGCTGATGCCGAAACTGACGGTGAACATAATTATCACATGGGCAAAGGCGATAAGAGAATGAAGGGCTATGAACTGGCTACTGCAAAGACCGGTCTTAAGCCACATCAGACTTATACCGACTCTGGCATCAACACTATTCCTAACGCAAAGGTAAAAGCTACTACTTCTAAGGTTAAGAAAGAAGAAGTTGAACTTGATGAAGGCATTAAAGAAAAAATCAGTGGTGTAATTCGTCGCGAAAAGCAAAAAGAATATCCGCTACTTCAAAACCGTCGCGATGTTGCCGCTACTAAAGCAGGCGCAGCATATGCAGCTGGCGATCATAAAAAAGGTGATCGCTATATGAAATGGCGTGGCGATAACATGAAGAAAGAAGAAGTAGAAGAACTCGACGAGCTTTCAAAAGATACTCTGAATTCGTACTGGAAGAAAGCTGCAACTGCTCGTTATCCACTTGATGTGAAGGCACGTAAAGCTCAAGACCAGAAAACAAATCGCATTCGTTCAGGTAAACCACTCGCTGGTTATAAGCCTAAGGATGAATTGTCGGCCGATGAAAAGCGTACACACATGAATCGTATTCATGGTATGAATCGCGCTGGTAAGACGTTATTCCGTTCAGAAGAAGTCGAACTCGATGAAGATACAATGCCATCAAACGTTGCTAGCAGTTTGTCAGATCGTCACTTCACTGCAGCATTTAGCCATAAGAAGAATGGAAACATGAAAGGTTATGCTGCGCACCTCAAAGTGGCAAACCGTATTGAAGACGCAGTAATTCGTGCTGGCAGCCATATGCCCATCAAGTCAAAGCAGATTGAAACCGCATCTGATAAGGCGTTCAAAGAACATCCGCACCGTGCGGTAAAGACTGAAGAAGTCGAACTTGACGAAGCTTCATATCGCGACATTGGTGCACGTAATATGTTGAAGGCTGATCGTAAGGCTGAGAAAGAACTTGCAAAGATGCGTGCTCAACAAGCAAAGGCTAATGCAAAAGCAGCAGCTAAAGCTTCTAAGCCAGAAGAGTTCAAAGAAGAGACGAATCTTCGTATCACTAAAGTCTACAACAAGTGGCCAAAGAAAGCGACCTATGCAGTACACTCTCCTGATCGTAAGTACTACAAGGAGTTTGACTCAATGGAAGCTGCAAACAAACACCACTCGGAAAAAACAGGTAAGTAAGGAGTAGAACATGCTAGAGACAATTATCTATATCGGTATCGGCGCACTCATTGGCTGGAACTTTCCTCAGCCATTCTGGGCGAAAGCTTTACAGAACAAAATCGTAGGATACTTTAAGTAATGATCGGGTTCAAGACCTTTATCGCCGAGGCTGAATCGTGGGAAGCGGGCTACAAAAGACGCGTAGTCCGCACCACTTCCTCTGATCATAAAGAGAAGGGATACAACTGGCGTATCAAAGGTAAGGAACGCCCAGAAATCTCGATCAAACTCTACAAAGAAAAACCATCACAACAAGAATTCAATAAGCAGATGAAGCGTGTTGCAGGACACGAGTTCGGAGGATAAGATGCAAGGTTTCAGAGAGTTCCTAGAAGAAAAAGATCCTCGACTCGAGAGAGCAGGCGTAGCGGGATTCAATAAGCCTAAGGCAACACCAAGTCACCCAGAAAAAAGTCACATCGTGGTTGCGAAGAGTGGTGATCAGATCAAGACCATTCGCTTTGGTGAGCAAGGTGCAGAGACTGCCGGTGCGCCAAAAGAGGGTGAATCGGACCGCATGAAAGCAAAGAGAAAGTCATTTAAGGCTCGTCATGCAAAGAATATCGCGAAAGGCAAGATGTCTGCCGCGTATTGGGCCGATAAAGTAAAGTGGTAACTCATACTGAACTGAGTGATTGAATAAATACCATTAGCCAATAGAAGGAGAACAACAATGGCACTATGGGGAAAAACTGACGAAGCTGCTAGCGCACCAAAGTTCCTATCGACAGATAGCAATGCAACACCAAACATTGACAAAGACAACGCATACTTTGTTGACTTGACTGAAGCTGCGCTTGAAGCAAACCGCGATGCAGGTATTCGTACACCAGGTTGGAATCTTGTCCAGACCTATACTAACTCAGCAAGCGTAACACGCCGCCGCGTAGAATCGCTCGTACCAATGAGAGTTGCTAATACCGCAGCTGGAGACGCTGGTGTATCTGGCAGCGGGGATGATGCAGTCGTAGCAGACTCTTGATCTATAGACTAGAGGGGGAGAAATCCCCCTCTTTTACTGAGGAAGTGATTGAATGGATCTTAACGATAGTAGCTTTCTTTTGTATGCTGCAAAATCATATGATATTAAGAAGTCAGCTAGCGCAGAAGAATTTTACGAAGAGCTTAAGCGCTTTCAATATTTGAAACGTTTGCTCAAAAGATACGATGAAAGCGGTGATTTGAAGATTAGACTCATTCTTAATCACATAATAGTTTTATACAACTGTTTTGGTTCAAACACCACAAACATGCTATTCTTTAAACTGAAAGAATATCACAGTTACATTAAGCCGTTTATAGTATTTCTAAACTACATGCCCGATAGCATTGAATATGAGTCACTTAAAATAATGAACTCTGATATTCCTTTAGATCCAAACATAGTCAACGAGCTTAGAAAAATATGATAGTAGATCTGTATCTGGTGTATAGCTTCATTAAGCGGCTTACGACTCCATTCGAGTCATGGCCAGCTTATGAACAGGGAATCATCGATGCTGAAGGTAACATCCTTAAGAAACGTAAAGATCTTAAGACTGTTAAGGAAAGAGAAGCCTTCGGTACGTTTGATCTGATGATTCTCAAACTAAAGAAGCTGTTGGCTAAGATTCCTGGCGGTCAGTCTCGTATCGCTACCTATGCTGCAGCACTCTGGTTGATTAAAGAATCGAAGAACTATGATGCAGATAATCTAACAGAAGACACACTAGAAGAATCTTTTAACCCTTATATGGATTATACTAAAGAATCTCATGATGTCAACACAAAATTCGAAAAAATGCTAGAAGATGCTGTCGTAAATAGTGCCGGCAGCGGGGCTATAGCTGGTATTGGTGTAGGCCCACAAGGTGAACCCGGTGTATCAAAGGCAGCACAAAAAAGAATTCAAAAAGACAAGACGTCTGTTATGAAAAGATTTAATACATTTGGTAAGCTTTGAAGGAGATAAGAAATGAGCTTTGAATTTAAAGAAGAACACTTAGCGGCAATGATTCCTACGAACAAGAATGTTTCGTCATGGTATAAAGCAATGATGGAGATCTTTCCTAAGTACGAAATCAATACACCAAACCGTATTGCAGGATTTATTGCTCAGTGCGCACATGAATCAAACAACTTCAATAACCTTGAAGAAAATCTAAACTACAAAGAAGCTACTCTTCTTAAGGTATTTCCTCGTTACTTTGGTGCCGGAAAGCGTAATGCCGCTGAGTATGCAGGTAAGCCAGAAAAGATTGCTAACTACGTCTACATGGACGAGTTCCGTACTTCGAAAATGGGTAACGTGAATGAAGGCGACGGCTGGAGATTCCGCGGACGCGGTCTTAAGCAACTCACTGGTCGTGAGAACTATACTAACTTTGGTAAGTCGGTAGGTATGACCGCAGAACAAGCCGCAGATTACGTTGCAACTGAAAAGGGTGCAATTGAGTCAGCATGCTGGTTCTGGAATGCAAAGAAGTTGAACGCAATCGCTGACTCTGGTGACATCGTAAAGATGACGAAAGTCATCAATGGCGGTGACATTGGTCTTGCAGATCGCAAATCACGTTGGGAAAAGGCCCTTGCTATTCTCGGTGGAAAGGTGTCTGTTGCCCCATCGCCAGTGAATCCTCAGATCACAGATGCTGTTACTCAAGCAGTTAAGCGTGGTTCAACTGGTGAAACTGTGAAGAAACTTCAGGCTGCACTTGGTCTTAAGGCAGATGGTGTCTTCGGTATTAGTACTGAAGCTACTCTCAAGTCGTGGCAAGCTAAGAATGGGCTCGTAGCTGATGGCGTAGCCGGTCCTAAAACTCTTGCGAAGTTGCTAAGCTAAAATGTTAGGACTCAAGGCTTACCTGATTATGGGCGCTATTATGCTCACCATGGTTGGTGGGTTCTATTGGTATTACAAAGATAGTCAAGCCCGAATTGCCATCTTAGTGGCAAACAACGCAAAATTAGAGCTCGCGGTAAAGACCAATGAGGAAACTATCGCTTCTCTACAACAAAACTTTGCTGCAGCGAATGCTGAGTTGACACGTGTCAACGAATCGTTTGCTGCGGTGAGAGCACAAAACCGCGAATTGTCTGATAGACTATCGGAACATGATATTGCTTACCTCGCATCAAAGAAGCCGGCATTAGTTCAAAGAGTGATAAATGGTGCATCAGATAAAGCCGGTCGTTGTTTTGAACTATTGAGCGGTGCGACTTTAACAGATACTGAAAGGAATGCTACAGATGGTAAATCGTTTAACAGCGAGTGCCCTTGGCTTTTTGACACTCTTCCTCGTTAGTGCCTGCGGCAAACCACCTGTGCAAGAGATTCAGATATCGGCAAAACCAGTCGATAAGCCTGAATTGGTTCTGCCATATGCAGATCCCATCCTCATGCGTGATGTGCAATGGGTAATCATTACACCAGAAAACTATGAACAAGTTTTCAATGACCTCGCTAAGAAAGGTCAACCAGTAGTCTTATTAGGACTAACTGATAAAGGCTATGAAAACTTAGCATTGAATTTAAGTGACATTAGAGCTTTTATACAACAGCAACAAGCAATCATTCTTGCTTATGAAGGTTATTATAAACAAAGCAATGCAGCGATTGATGCTGCAAACGCAGAGATAAATAATATCAACACAAGCAAGTGAGGCAATCAAATGTCCGAAGAGTTGAATACGCTTAAAACAGACGTTGAAATAATCAAGCGTGATATTGGCGCTATTCAAAACTTTTCGAATAAGATTGATGAAGCCATTGAGAAAATGGCTGAAGTGTCTAACAACATTTCAAAAATGCTTATTGTGCATGACCAAAAACTTCAAAACCATGACCAACAGATTGATGGTTTGAAGGTTTCATTGTCAGAAAGAAAGTCTGACAATGAAAAGCAATTTGAACTAATACATAAGAGAATATCCGACATGAAAGATGAAAATCATGCAGAACGTGAAAAATATCATAAGGAGATTCTCGCTGCACTCAAGGAGATAGCTGCATCGCAGAAGGACCTTGATACACGTATTAGTGTACTTGAGAAATGGAAATGGTACGTCATGGGCGGGGCGGCTGTGATCGGTTTCGTCCTCGCTCAAGTACCTTGGGATAAATTTTTCGGCTAACGGCACTTTTCGGTGTACAACGTTGCAGACCTAAGTATAATGGTTTATACCAAATCAATGTATACTAAGGAAGCCCATGAATCTAGTGGATCTCAAGTACTGCGGTATACTATCCACTCGTTTGGATAGATACAAAGTCAAACAGTCTAACCCATACAAAGCCAACTTTCGTTGTCCTATCTGTGGTGATAGTCAGAAGTCTAAGACACTATCACGTGGTTGGTTGATCGAAAAGGATCAGACAGCGATATACCATTGCTTCAACTGTGGGCAATCGCATCCTCTGTGGAGGTTCCTGAAGGTTACAGATGTCGGCTTGTACAACGACTATGTTATCGACTCGAAGTTTGATAAGTTATCGACACGACCTCCGCAGGAGAAACCAAAGGGTCTCGAGAGTCTAACTACACCAGTTCCAAACTTCAAGAGATCCGGATCACCGCTTCTTAAGATCAAGAAGATGGGACAACTACCGGCCGATCATCCTGCTCGAGCTTATGTGAACAATCGTAAGATACCGACAAAGGCCCATCACAGACTGTACTACGCACCTAAGTTCAACACTTGGGTCAACAGTCTCATTCCTGACAAACTCCCTCAACCAGAACGAGATAAGCCAAGACTGATCCTTCCATTGATCGATCAGGATGGTGTCGTGTTTGGTTTTCAGGGTCGAGCTTTTGATAAGGAATCGATTCGATACATCACAATCATGCTTGACGAGGACAGACCAAAGCTGTTTGGCCTCGATCAAATCGACTTCGATAAGAAATACTATGTAGTAGAAGGTCCTATCGACTCATTGTTTCTGAGTAATGCAGTTGCCATGGCAGGTGCTGATGGAAACGCTACAGGTTTGCAGAATCTATCGAACGCAGTCTTCGTGTTCGACAACGAACCTCGTAACAAAGAGATCGTAGGTCGTATGGAAAGGATGCTTGATCGCGGCTATAAGGTATGTATATGGCCGGCAAAGATCAATGTGAAAGACATCAACGATATGGTCCTATCTGGATTCTCTACCGCTGATGTCGAGCTCATGATCGATCAGAATACTTACGAGGGCTTAGCTGGACGCCTTGCCCTCGCAGAGTGGAGACGTGCTTAAGCTGCGTCGTCTTCTTTATCATCTTTCTTCGAAGATCTTGTTCCGTTACCCGAAAGCATGATACCTGACAATGTACCAGTCAAGAACGTAGCGATTGGTTGAATCAGTTCAAAGAACTTCTGATCGTTTGGTGACACAAACATCGGTTGTGTTACGTGGATAAGTGAGTAAAGAACTGCAAAGATTGTTCCAGTAAGAGTGAATGCAAGGCAGACACCTACAATGAAACGTAACTTAGCGTTGAGTTCTTCAACTGTATCTTTCTTCGCGGCCATTATTGTACCTCTTCATAAAGTTGTTGTTCAGTTGTCGGAGTTTCAGCTGGCTTAATTCCAACTGCTTCTTGTGTTGCTTCAATTTCCGCGACCATAGCAGACATCTCTTCAGCAGTCACTGGTGCGCCATCAATTGTAACTAAGTCAACGGTACATGTGCCGGAAGCATTGCATATCGGTGGTTCACATTCTGGTGTCGACCAGTTTGCCGGATCTTGGCATGGATAACGATATACGTCTCCTGCAAAGAATACTACGCCCATACCGATGAGTAACGCCGCGACTGGCAAGTATTTGTACATTTCTAAGAATCCCATCTTCAGACCCATCCTTTCTCTGATAATGAAGATCATGGTATAGGTCAAACGTTGCAATATGTAGTTCTACGATTATTTATAAGTTGACATTTCTAACTGATGTGGTAGTATGGCTACTGGATCGTATACATAGAAAGTATGCATAGCATGAGGTGATTATGGCGGTTAATGCAATTTTAGCGTGTGACGTTGAACACGGCATTGGTAAGAATGGTGGTCTGCCTTGGCCACATCACTCCGAAGATATGAAGTGGTTTCGTGAGAATACCGAAGGTGGTATTGTAGTCATGGGACGTAAGACGTGGGAATCGATTGGTTGTAGACCACTTCCTCGTCGCAAGAATGTAGTTGTGACGAACTCCAAAGTGTATGGAGACTATGATGCGGTTTATCATGGCGACATGCAGAAGCTTCTTCAAGTGATTCAGTCAGACAATCCAGGTGTTGATGTATGGGTCATTGGTGGCGGAAACATCTACGAACAGGCATTGCCATATTGCGACAACCTGTACTTGACTCTGTTCCATGGAAAGTATGACTGCGATACGTTTGTAGATGCAGAACTATTCAAGCCATTTGAAAGACTCGTAAAAGATAGAGCATTGAAGGAATGTTCGTTTAGTGTATGGAGTCGACACTGAAAACGATTCTAGGCATTACATACAAGATTAAGTCAGTTCAACATTTTGGATACATCATAGAAAATGTGAATGACAAAAACGATATTCGAAGAATAAGTAAAAAAGGATGGGACGAAGCAAATGAAACAATACCACGAAGCCCTACAATACATCTTTGACAATGGCGAAGTATGTTCCGATCGTACAGGTGTAGGCACTCGGTCGGTGTTTGGTTATCAGATGAGGTTCGATCTGAATGAAGGATTCCCTGCAGTCACCACCAAGAAGCTCGCATGGAGAGCGGTGGTTGGCGAGTTACTATGGTTTTTGGAAGGAAGCACAGATGAACGGCGTCTTGCAGAGATTACTTATGGAAAACACCGAGTTGAGCTTGTTGACCGATCCACAATTTGGACCGCCAACGCCAACGCTCAAGGGAAGGCTCTTGGATACCTCAACAATGAGTTCACCAAAGAGCTTGGCCCAGTCTATGGAGCGCAGTGGCGTAACTTCAACGGTTCAGGCGTCGACCAAATCGCAAACATCGTTCGACAGATACAGACCAACCCTGACTCAAGACGAATTATCCTTTCTGCATGGAACCCTGTACGAACCGCCGAAATGGCCTTACCACCCTGTCACCTACTCGCGCAGTTTCGGGTTATTAACGGTAAGCTGAGTTGTCAGTTATATCAACGTTCGGCTGACATGTTCCTTGGTGTGCCATTCAACATCGCTTCATACGCTCTTCTGACACATATGATCGCAAAAATTTGTTCGCTAGAAGTGGCTCATTTTGTACATACCATCGGTGACGCTCATATATATAGTACTCATGAAGATGTTGTGCGTGAACAACTTAAGCGGACTCCGCGACCTTTACCAAAATTGAAGATGCCAGAACTGCAGTCACTTGATGTGCACAGCATTATGTCGTTGTGTGCCTCTGATTTTGAACTGGTAGGGTATGATCCAATGGATTCGCTGAAAGCTCCGATGGCTGTATAAGAAAAGAAGAAAGAGGAAGAAATGTTATTCGAAGAACAAATTTCACGTAAACCGGATTTGTATCCATGGACTAAGCAGTTCATCGATGCTATTTGGCAAGGATTCTGGACTCCTGATGAGTTCAATTTCCGATCGGACTACTCACAGTTTAAAACCGATCTGACTGAACAGGAGCAAGAAGTCATTGTAAAAACCCTGTCTGCTATCGGTCAAATTGAAGTTGCTGTTAAGACTTTCTGGGCAGATCTTGGTAAGAACCTTCCGCATCCTTCGTTGCGTGATCTTGGGTTCGCAATGGCTAACTCAGAAGTTATTCACAACCTTGCTTACGAAAAGCTTCTTGACGTTCTGCAACTGACTCATGTGTTCGAACAGAATTTGAACGAAGCAGTCATTAAGGGTCGTGTCGACTATCTTCGTAAATATCTTCAAAAGCATTATAAGAACGACACAAAGAAGCAGTATATCTATGCAATTACGCTGTTTACGTTGTTCGTTGAGAACGTTTCTCTCTTCTCTCAATTCTATATCATCATGCACTTCAATCGCAACAAAGCGGTGTTGAAGGATTGCGCTCAGCAAGTTCAATACACTCGTAACGAAGAGATGCTTCATGCTCAGGTTGGTATCAAGATCATCAACACACTTCGCGAAGAATATCCCGAACTGTTTGACGAAGAGCTCCAGAAGCGTATTGAGCATGAGTGCATCGAGTCATTGAAGGCAGAGTCAAAGGTTATCGATTGGATCATGGGTAACTACTCAGCGATTGGCCTAGATGCACCTCTGCTCAAAGCTTTCATCGCTAAGCGCATGAAGGACTCAATCGATGCAATCGGTTTTGACTCTTCCGCTATCGTATATGACGCAGAACTCGTGAAAAAGACTCTTTGGTTTGATGAAGAATTGTATGGTACGAATATGACTGACTTCTTCCAAAAGAGACCGGTCGAGTATTCTAAAGGCACAGCAATTACAGCAAACGATCTATTCTAAGGAGACTAACATGGGATTTGAATGGGCAAATGAAGACTCTCGTACCTTCCTCTCGAGAGGTTATATTGATGGAAACATGACTGTTGAGGAGCGTGTACGTGAGATTGCGAAAGCAGCTGAGCGTATCCTCGACAAAGAAGGCTTTGCGGATAAGTTCTATGACTACATGAGTAGAGGGTTCTATTCTCTCTCCTCGCCGGTGTGGTCGAACTTTGGGACAAAGAAAGGCCTTCCAATCTCGTGTAATGGCGTTTACATTGAAGACTCGGTCGAGAGTTTCCTCGACAAGTTTGGCGAAGTCTGCACTCAAAGCAAACTGGGAGCTGGTACGTCCGGCTTCCTTGGTTCTATCCGTCCTCGTGGCACTGACATCAAAGGCGGAGCAAACGGTAAGGCAAACGGTCCTGCGTACTATTTGGCGTTGTGGGATACCGGCGTTGATGTGATCAGTCAAGGTTCTACTCGTCGTGGTTCGTTCGCGGCTTATCTTCCGATTGAACATCCTGATATCATGGAGTTCCTCGACATCCGTGAAGTTGGTAGTCCTATCCAAAACGTCTCGATGGGTATTACCATCACTGACAAGTGGATGGAAGAGATGATCGCCGGTGATCAAGAGAAGCGTACTATATGGGCTCGTGTTCTTCGTAAGCGTAAGGAAACTGGTTATCCTTACTTGTTCTTCAGTGATACCGTGAATAACAACAAGCCTCAAGTTTTGAAAGACAAGAACATTCCGATCTGGGCTTCTAACCTTTGCTCGGAGATCGCTCTGCCTTCTTCTCGTGATGAGTCGTTTGTGTGTAACCTTGCCTCGATGAACTTGTTGACGTTTGATGAATGGGTTCAAACCGACGCAGTTGAAGTCATGACATGGTTCCTCGACGCAGTCATGGAAGAGTACATCGAGAAGACTACCGGCGTTAAGTATATGGAAGCATCTAATAACTTTGCACGTCGTTGGAGAGCACTTGGTCTTGGTCAACTTGGATGGCATTCGTATCTTCAGTCGAAGATGATTCCGTTTGAGTCGTTTGATGCTCACATGCTTGCGATCAAAATTAGTAAGTTCATTGACGATCGCTCGCTTATCGCAACGAAAGAACTCGCCGAAGAATACGGTGAACCAGAAGGATTGCTTGGATATGGTCTACGAAATCTTACACGTTGTGCTATTGCCCCTACAACTTCTAGTAGTTTTATTCTTGGGCAAGTATCTCCAAGTATTGAACCACTCGCGTCGAATTACTTCACAAAGGATCTTGCTAAGGGCAAATTCACCTACAAGAATCCATATCTTACAAAAGTACTCGAAGCAAAAGGAAAGGATACGGACGATGTTTGGCTCTCAATCCTCCAAAGGGGAGGATCAGTCCAACACCTAGACTTCCTTGATCAAACTGAAAAGGATGTGTTCAAGACTTTCTCCGAGATTGCACCAATCAGCATTGTTCAGCAAGCTGCAGCACGACAGAAGTACGTTGATCAAGCACAGTCACTCAACCTCTTGATTGCGCCTGAAGTTTCGGCAAAGGACGTCAATGCCCTGATCATTGAAGGCTGGAGACTCGGTGTTAAGACTTTCTACTACCAACGGTCTACAAACCCAGCACAGCAACTCGTAAGAGACATTATGAACTGCGCAGTATGCGAGGCCTAACCCTTGAATAAATGATGAATAAATAGGGCGGGAGCAAATCCCGCCCCATCTATTTCAAGGAGACGAACCATGAACAAAGAAGATCTGGTCTGCGAAGTATGTGACTCGGAATTCTCAGTCGAACATTATGAAGACGATGAAATATGCTTCTGCCCATTCTGTGGCGAGTCGCTCTTTAAAGATGAAGATGATGACGACGATTGGTCAGAAGAAAAAGACGACGAATGAGTTGGTCATTCGAAGGGAAGCCATTCTCTTCGGAAAACATCGATGGTCATGCTGGATTCGTCTATGAAATAACCGACACATTGAATGGTAAAAAATACATTGGAAAGAAGAAGCTGAGCGCTACACGAACTCTTAAGCCACTCAAAGGCCAAAAGAGAAAACGAAAGGTTGTCTCTGAATCTGACTGGATGGACTACTATGGCTCGAGTGAAGAGGTGAAAGCTTTGGTCGAAGAGTTTGGTCCTGAAAGGTTTGACCGTAAGATTCTTCGGCTCTGTAAGACTACCGCTGAGATGAGTTACTTTGAGATGAAAGAACAAATCGAGCGTGATGTACTGTTGAAACCTGATGAGTACTACAACGCTTTCGTGGGCGGAAAGATTCATCGCAACCACTTGAAGCATCTGATCAAATGACATGGTATCAAATCAAAGAAGCCAATCGCTTCTACTGGATAGTCAAAGGTCAACTCATTCCAGAGTCATGGTCTGAGAAAGACATTGAGTCGACGTATCACTCGTACATGGAACGTATCTGGGGCAATCACGAGAATGGTGTGCATGCGACTGGATTCGAGGCAGCATGGGCTGCTCGACAGGCGAAAAAAATTAACGAAAAGAGTGAAAAGCCTATTGACATTTACTGGTGAGTACCTTATATCTAACTAGTAAGGCAACGAAAGGTTAGACCATGAAGTTCGCGAATCTTATCGGTTACTCTGACATCACCCCCTTCGAAGTTGTTCGAGTCATCTCGGCCAAAACCATCGAGATTCGTGAGATGGACGCCAAGCTCGTCGAAGGGTGGAAGCCCGAGATCGCGATCGGCGGGTTCGTCGGTAACTGCACGAACAACAACACTCAAGAGTACACCTACAGCACTCGCGAAGGTTCGCCCATCGTTCGTGCCCGCTTGCAGAAAAGCGGCAAGTGGAAGTCGATCCACGGCGAACATCGTCTGGCTGACAAGCCCAAACGTTTCTATGACTTCAACTTCTGAAAATAACGGTTGACACCCCTGTCGAATCAGTATAGTCTGTTCTAGAACAAACGGAGTTGATCATGACTTACGACGTGTATGCGATGTTTCGTGAAGGTTCCTACCTTATCGCCACTTCCAATAGTGCAGATCATGGGTCTGACTTTGCAGAACGCGTATGCAAGGACATCGGCGTGTGGCCCATGGCGTTCGCCACACTGACTCGCGGCGAGCATACTCTTCGCGGTCCCATCTTCAGCCTCAACGATCTTAAAGCTCGGAGCAACTAATGACTGAGAAAAACATCGACTTTGGTGTACAGTACGATATCATCGACGAGATCAAACAACCTGAAGGTATGAAATCTCGGCTTATTCAGAGCCATCGTACTAAAGCTATCGCGATCCAGACATGGGGTTCGATGAGTGGTGAGTGGATTACTACTCAACGTTACAAAGACGTACAAGAGATGTGGGACAAGAGCAAGACGATTGCTGCGTCTATCGTTGCAGACAAAAAGAAAAAGCGGAAATAACTACACTATGTAGTTGACATTTGCTTTTGTCTGGTATAGACTATATAAGTAACAACGGAGATAGCCATGCAGATGCAAGATTACGACTTTATTGTTGCTCGCCTCGAAGGTCTCGTTCGTCGTGCCAAGATGTTCAACCAGTCGAAAGAAGACTTGATGATGAACATCGGGTTTGAAGTTGAGAACTTCCGTCTCGCTCAGCGTCTCGAAGAAGAAAAAATGATTGAAGGACTAATGGCGGCATGAGTATCGCTGAAAAAGTAGAGCGCAAAATGGCAGCTCTTGAACATCTGATGAATACACAGACTCATCTTGAGTTGCCCTCAGCTGTTGCTGAGTCTATCGAGTCTTTGTCATTGTACTGGGAACATATGTCAGATGCAGACAAAGACTATGTTGATTGTGCAAGTGATGCACTCAAGAACAAACGGAAGTGGGAAGTATGATCCTCGACGATACCGCATGGTCCATCACGATGAAGCGTATTCGCGCTGACCTCGAACATATTACAGATGAAATACATAAGATCAACTGGGCGGAAACGGTTAAGTCTGAGTTCGAACATAGCGTTGAAGCCGACATCTTCAAATGGTTGGAAGATACTGGTGGAGTGTACTCTCATCCGACATCTACGCGTCCTCGCTTCAAAGACGCGAAAGAACTGATCAAAGCTTATTGGAATGAAAGGCTGAACTAATGTCTAACAACAACTCGACGACTCAATCCGGTGGTATCGGCTTCTTTGGCCTCTTGGCCATCGTATTCATCACCTTGAAGTTGATGGGTTACATCACCTGGTCGTGGTGGTGGGTACTTGCGCCGCTATGGGCCCCGCTTGCAGTTGTGTTGGCGATCTTCTTGCTTATCATTATTTTTGCACTAGCGTTTGGTAAGCGCTGATATAAATATATCAAAAACAAGGTAACTACAATGAAAATCCTCACTACTCTAGTGTTTGCAGCTATGGCAACATCAGCTCAAGCTGACACAAAATACGTACGCGCAACTGTAATTGGCGTTGAGCCACTGTACGAAACTGTTGAGGTTTCTGTTCCGGTTCGCGAATGCTATAGCGTAAAGGTGCCTGGATCCAGACCGTCTACCGCAGATGTGGCCGCAGGTGCTATTATTGGTGGAGTGATTGGCAATCAATTTGGCGGTGGATCTGGTAAAGATGCTATGACCACTCTTGGAATGATCCTCGGCGCTGACGTTGCTAACAAGCAAGGTGGCACCCGTACAGAACAACAGTGTGTTACCAATTATACCACCTCGTATGAGGAAGAGATCACTGGTTATCTAGTTACGTATAAAGTCAAGCGTAAGGTCCTTGACTTTATCTCTGATCGTCGTTACAAAGTTGGAGACCGCATCAGGGTCGCCGTAGAAGACTGATCTAATAACGCTTCCGTAGTTCAATTGGATAGAGCAACGAGCTTCTACCTCGTGTGTTGAGGGTTCGAGTCCTTCCGGGAGCGCCAAAAATTCTGCCCTCGTAGGCCAACGGTAGAGTCAGGAGACTTAAAATCTTCAAAGTGTCGGTTCGAGTCCGACCGGGGGTACCAAATATGGAAGTGGGTGTCGGTACACAGGGAGGCCTTATAATCCTTCTAGCGCCAGATCAGCGTTCTCGACTAGGTTCAACTCCTAGCACTTCTACCATAAAATTGAGACAGTGATGGAAGACCTGAAACAATACCTTGACAACAACTATGGACAATGCAATCGATCGCTTGAGGGTTACTCTTGCTCTTGCCTGAAGAATGGTTGGATGGGTAAAGGCTGCTTTTCGTGGAAACCATTCAATGTCTCGACGTATGAAGAGCTGAGAGAAGCTCAGAAGAATCTTGCTCCTGTAGCTCAGCGGTTAGAGCTGGGCGCTCATAACGCCTAGGTCCGGGGTTCGAATCCCTGCGGGAGCACCAGAAAAAATTTTCAGAAAAGATGCACTTTTTTGTTGACATCTTCTAGAACCAGTGTATAAATAGTCTTAACAGAACAACTTAACCAAGGAATACTCCTTCAATGAAACCCGCAGTCGCATCAGTCTCGAAGCATAACCTGGTCCAGGTACCGGGCTATCGCTTTACCATGCGTTGTGAAGAACTCAATATTATGAACATGGAGGGGTACGGAGGCTGACAAGCTAGACGTACATGGTTAGAAAAAACCAACCCCTCCAGACGAAAGTCTCGGAGGGGTTTTTAATTGGTCGGGTGCCCGAGCGGCCTAAGGGAACGGATTGCAAATCCGTAAAGTCGTGAGTTCGAATCTCACCCCGACTTCCAAACTAACGGTTCGAAGCGATCGCATCAATCAACCACGCTCATTGAAAATTTAAGCATTGTTCCTAGGGGAGGCCCGATGATGGAACTGGAAACAGAAGTGATTCTGTTTTCACATGCACAACATCCCGTTGTAGCTACCGGGAAGTGGACTATATAGTCAGTGACAAGAAAACACGTTCGATTCGTGGTTGTGCAGTTGAAAACAGAATCAAGGTATTCTTCGGATTCCAAGTAGTTTTGATGCTGGATACGATCTGTATGCAACCTCATCATCTTGGTTTCCGCCTAATACCGTGTAACTTAGAACACCATCAGTATTGGTGTATCCGGCATAGAAACCAACGTGACCTTGCCAACCAGTGTTGTTTCTTTCAAAGACGACGACATCACCGAGTTGTGGTTCTGAAACAGGTGTTCCCCACTTAAGGAAGCTTCTTGCAAGAAGTGGGTATCTGCTTACGCTTTCAGATCCTTTAATGTCATGAGAGTTAAGTACAGAATTTACGAATGCTGCACACCAAGGTGTTGAGATTGGATCAACACCAAGGAACTGGCGTAGTTCTTTTCTCGAAGTTTGTTCATGCATTCCAACCATAGATGCTGCGGTATCTACCGGTACATATGGTGGAATCACACGACTGACAAACAACGAGTTCGAACAACCTGCTAGGGCGAGTATGAGGACTAAGTATTTCATACAGATATTTATAGAAATGAAAAATAACGGTTGACATTCCTGAAGAATGGTTGTAGAAGGTAATCATGAAACAGAGATTGATACACTCGGGTAACTTGAGTTACCTTAACAAAGTTCATCGTGGTTACGGTACACGACGTTACTGGATGAAGTTACTCAAACAATGGTCTGACGGTAAGATGACCGTCGAGTTCATGGAGAAGGAAGATGAAACGAAAACATAAGGAACTACCGAAGGCGCGAAATCCTTTCGTCCTTCATCTTTCCAAACGTCCTTCGGGCGCCCACGGAAAGACTAAGAAAGTTCAACGCCGTGATGAAAAGATGGCGCTGAAGCAGGACTGGACCCGTAGCTTAGCGGCCTAAAGCATTCGACTTTTAATCGATGATCCTGAGTTCAAATCTCAGCGGGTTCACCATTACTTTGATGATACACCACACGGTGAGGCACATCCTTTAAACCAAGCGGGTTTGAGTCCCGAGGCCAAAAAGTGGCGTATCTTCAAAATAATGGTTGACATTCCTGTATGACTGGTTTAGATCTTAACAGTAACCAAAGAGGAACTACCATGACCCATACCATCGAACTTGACCTCGCCTTCGAAAACGACATCAATGAACTTTATGAACTCTTCGCTAACACTAACATCGAGTTCAAAATTCTCATCGAGGAAGGTCCGGGTGGCGGTTGGCCGGTTTGCGAATTGACCTCTGACGAGGCCGCTCTTCGTACCTGGCTCCTCGAAAACTATTGTGACGAGGACGAAATCGACTACTATATGGGTTTCGAAGACTAAAAGAATACGGACCGGTAGCTGAGGTGGTTTTAGCGGCGGCCTCTTAACCCGCGACTACGTGAGTTCGAGTCTCACCCGGTTCACCAATACTATCCTGGTGTAGTGATAATGGAAGCACACTGAGCTGTGGACTCAGTAGAGTTGGATCGTAACCAACCGCCAGGACCAAATATGTTCACCCTTCGTCTAACGGCAGGACGTCTGATTTTGAGTCAGAAAATCTCGGTTCGAATCCTAGAGGGTGATCCAAATTAAAGTGTGTTTTGCTCGGTCGTGACAGAGTGGTAATGTGCCCGGCTGTTAACCGGAGACCCAAGAGGCGCTGGTTCGATCCCAGCCGACCGAGCAAAACACATTCACGGTACTGCTCTAACTTGAAGTGCAGCTAAGTCGCCCGAACACGAGGGTAGAGCCAAACGCATAAACAGGGTGTGGTGTAGTGGTAGCAGTTCCGGCCTTGGAAGCTTGAGGAGAGGGTTCGATTCCCTCCACCCTGACCAACATAATGCCTCGGTAGCTCATTGGTAGAGCGTTCGCCTGAAGAGCGGAGCGTAGGGGGTTCGATTCCCTCCCTTGGCACCATTACTATAGGAGAGTAGGCTAAATGGTAAAGCCGGCGGGGGTATACC
>JACCDV011085796.1_pt1 | contig 21353 bp, 19 predicted proteins | sample 7446131 | NCBI WGS metagenome assembly JACCDV01 (sample SAMN15323448, study PRJNA562643) | freshwater metagenome | isolation source: river surface water | place: USA:Blue River Watershed | collected 2017-08-17 | reverse complement strand
TTGATCAAGCTGATCAAATTAACCAGGGTCGAGACAAGTAACTCCCGTGTTACGTTTTTCCAGACTTCCTCGATTTTCTAGAACGCTTGTCACACTCTTCTTTACCGCAGCTTTTCTCTCGCCACTTCAATTCGTTGCAATCGCACCCGGTACTCCACAAGGAATCTATCCAGAGATCATCAAGGTAGCTAAGAAGAGCCAAGCGACAAGTTATCCCGTTGATGGCCAGTTCTATTTACTTACTATTCGCGTTACAGCACCCGGCTCATATGTTCCCGGGGTCGAGATGCTCTATCGCTGGATTCGTACCGATCAAGTTGTCCTACCAACAAGTGTGATTTATCCACCTGGTGTGACCTTTGAAGAGGAAGAGAAACAATCAAAGAAAGAGATGAAGGGTTCACAAGATTTTGCGCGAATTATCGCCCTCGATTATTTAGAGCGCACATATCCAGATCGTGGATTTGAAAAGTTAACCGCTGACGATATTTCGATCGCAGTTAAAAGGACCGGTGGTCCAAGCGGTGGAATGATCTTCACCCTTGCCATCATTGAATTGCTGACGAAAGAAAATCTCCTTAAGGGCCGAGCGATTGCAGGAACTGGCACCATTGAAAAGGATGGATCGATCGGGCCAATCGGCGGGATTGAAGAGAAGATCGTGGCGGCAAAACGCGCTGGGGCGGACCTCTTCCTGGCCCCTGTTGAAAATTGTGCAGAACTTTCTTCTATACCTGAGGGCATCACCGTCGCCGCTGTGGCAACGATCGATGAGGCAGTTGCCGCTCTGAATTCGAAGAGCCCCAAAGGGTGCGATAGTTTAGGAACATGAATCAACTGCGCAAACCGCTCAATATCACCATCGCCGTCGTCGTCCTTCTTGGCGCTGCAATCGTCGGGTCAAGTGGCTTCTATATCGACTGGCTCTGGTTTAAATCTGTCGGATTTACATCAGTCTGGAGCACAGTTCTTACAACAAAGATCATGCTCTTTGCTGTTGCAGGCATTCTCACATCGCTGATCATTAGCGCAAATATTTACATCGCATACCGCAAGCGCCCACTTTATGTACCGATGACAATTGAGGCAGATAACCTCGAGCGTTATCGCGCACAGCTTGAGCCAATTCGTCGTTGGGTATTTCTCGGTATCGCAGCAGCACTTATCTACTTCGGCGGAAGCTCAGGGGCAGTCTTCTGGTCGACCTGGCTCCAATTTAGAAACTCAACACCATTTGGTGTTACAGATCCACAATTTAATTTAGATATCTCATTCTTCGCCTTTGAGTTGCCGATGTATCAGGCGCTTATCGGTTGGGGAATCTCACTGATCATCCTCTCAACCATCGCTGCAGTAGCCGTTCACTACCTCTATGGTGGAATCCGCCCACAGGCTGCAAGCGAGCGAACAACAACTGCAGCACGTGTACAGATCTCAGTTCTTCTCGGATCGCTCGTATTGCTTAAGGCAGTTGCATATTGGTTTGATCGTTACGGTTTAGCGCTGAAGGAAAACCGCTTGATCACGGGTATGACATATACCGATGTGAACGCACTTCTTCCTGCGAAGGCAATCTTGTCTGCAATCGCAGTTGTCTGTGCGCTTCTCTTCTTTGCAAATATCTTCCGCCGCTCATGGCTCTTGCCAACAGCTGGTACTGCACTCCTTGTCATCTCATCTGTTCTCATTGCTGGTGTATACCCAGCAGCGATTCAGCAGTTCACAGTAAAGCCATCTGAATCATCAAAGGAAGCGCCATTTATTCAGCGCAATATTGATGCAACTCGTGCGGCGTATAACATCGATACTGCAGAAGTACAGAATTACGATGCAACGCTGACAACAAATGCCGGTCAGCTCTCAGCTGATGCAGCAACAATTGCAAATATTCGCTTGATGGATCCAATTGTTCTCTCAGCAACATTCCGTCAGCTACAGCAGCTCAAGCCTTACTACGCATTCCCAGATACCCTCGATGTTGATCGCTACAAGGTCAACGGCGTCTCACGCGACACCATTGTTGCCGTTCGCGAACTCAGCATCGAAGGAAACCCAAGCCGTAACTGGATCAACGATCACCTTGTTTACACACACGGTTTCGGATTCGTTGCAGCCTTTGGTAACTCACGTGATGCTGATGGAAAGCCAACATTTGCTGTCGGTGATCTTCCATCGACTAAGGGTCTTGGCGAGTTTGAGCCACGTATCTACTTCGGTGAGAACACTCCGAATTACTCAATCATTGGTGGAGTAAAGACCGATTCACCAGTTGAATTCGACTATCCAGATGATTCATCACCAAATGGTCAGAAGAATTACACCTACACAGGTAAGGGTGGCGTTCCAGTTGGAAGCACCCTCAATAAGTTGCTCTTTGCCATCAAGTACCAAGAGCAGCGCATTCTTCTGTCGAACTTGATCAACAAGGATTCAAAGATCATCTTTGATCGTAACCCTCGCGATCGCGTTGCCAAGGTTGCTCCATGGTTGACCCTTGATGGAGATCCATATCCAGCAATCGTTGATGGCCGCATTCAGTGGATCGTTGATGGCTACACAACAAGTTCTAGCTATCCATACTCACAGACAACAGGTCTTTCAACTGCGACATCTGATGCTCTGACAGCTAACTCAACCTCAGTTACTGCTCAGGCAAATAGAAACGTTAACTACATCCGTAACTCTGTAAAGGCGACAGTTGATGCCTATGACGGCACCGTCACCTTGTACCAGTGGGATGAGAAGGATCCAGTTCTTAAGACCTGGATGAAGGCCTTCCCTGGCACGGTTACCCCAAAGAGTGAAATCTCTGCCGGTCTCCTAGAGCACATTCGCTACCCTGCAGATCTCTTCAGAGTTCAGCGCGATGTCTTGAGTTCGTATCATGTGAAGACTGCAGGCGCCTTCTACGGTGGACAGGACTTCTGGCGCGTTCCTCGTGATCCATCAACATTTGGTGGAAATGCAAATGCGCAACCTCCGTACTACATGACTCTCAAGATGCCAGGAGCTAAAGAGCCTGCATTCTCATTGACCACTCCATTTGTTCCACGTGGTGGTCGTGAGAACTTGTCAGCATTTGCAGTTGCAAACTCTGATTCAGGTCCTGACTACGGCAAGATCACAGTCTTGCAATTGCCACGTTCTACAAACGTAGCTGGACCTTCACAGGTTGCATCGAACTTCGAAGCAAAACCTGAAGTTGCCAACTCACTCTCGCTCTTGCGCCAGGGTGGATCAGATGTGGTTCTCGGTAGCTTGCTAACACTTCCAGTTGGAAACGGTCTGCTCTATGTGCAACCGGTCTACGTTCGAGCAACATCGAACGCTGCTGCATATCCACTTCTACAGAAAGTCCTCGTCTCATTCGGAGATCAGATTGGTTTTGATGACACTCTCAAGGGTGCACTCGATCAAGTCTTCGGTGGAAACTCTGGAACGCAATCAGGTGGTGGCGATGTCACTTCCGGTGGATCTTCATCTGATGTATCGAGCGCGATTGCAAGTGCAATCTCTGCTTACAAGGATGGCTTAGCTGCACTAGCAAAGGGAGATTTCGCTGCATACGATCGCGCACAGAAGCGATTGAAATCAGCGCTTGATTCTGCTGCTAATGCAGATAAGAACTAGGTAAATACTTCTCAATTTGGTGGTTTACCTACCTACGATTAGGATTGTTCTACCGACGCGGGGTGGAGCAGCTCGGTAGCTCGCTGGGCTCATAACCCAGAGGTCGTAGGTTCAAATCCTGCCCCCGCTACTAGTACGTGTATGGCCTGTAAGGTTCGATGAACCTTCCGGGCCATTACACTTTTAATGAGCAATAAATAGATTGAATCAGCAGACCAATTAAGGGGAGCGACCATGAGTAACCAAGTCACCACAACAATCGCGATCGATCTCGAGAACCGCAATCGCGCAACCGTTTTCTGGCGCGGCATCCTCGTCTTTCCTGTCTGGGTCTTTGTCGCCAGCTTCACTCCAACTGCATTTTCAGATGATTCGGCGATGGCGATCGGGGTTACGGGATTTATTCTTCTGCCTACATTTCTCGCCCTTGTCTTCCGCGGCATCTATCCAAGTTATGTCTTGACCTTTAACCATGCGCTGACCGAACTTGAGACGCGTCTGGCTGCCTACATTCTTCTGCTCAACGATGATTACCCATCGATCGAACGCAACCCACGCGTTGCTGTTCTCTTCCCAGATGTGGAAGGCGGCGCAAAGCTCAGCCGCGGTCTTCCACTTGTGAAGTGGTTCCTGGCAATCCCGCTCTACATCGTTGGAGTTTTCTATCTTGTACTCACGATGATCGCCACTGTTCTTGCATGGGCGCTTACATCATTGACTGGAAAGTATCCCGAGTGGGCGGCAGAGATTGTTCTCGGCACCATCGCTTACTGGAACCGCGTACAAGGGTATGCATGGTTGTTGCTCACAGATGAGTACCCAACATTTAGCCTGAAGGGCTAAGCCACTTCATGAAACAATCGCAGAGTGAGCTCCGATTACTCTGAAGTGAGTGAGTGAAGTGAGTGAGCGAATGCGTAGTGAGTTAGCGAATGCGCAGTGAGTTAGCGAATGCGCAGTGAGTTAGCCACAACCAGGAGCGAGCTTGCCGCCATCGCAGCAGCTGCATACATCGGAGTGAGCGCTCCAGCGATTGCAATCGGAATACCAATCACGTTATAGGCAAAGGCCCAGCCGAGGTTTACCTTAATGGTGCGCAAGGTGCGGGTGGCAAGAGCGAGTGCATTGACCACGCCCATCAAACCTGGACGCATCAAGGTGATATCAGCGCTACCAATTGCTGAATCAGTTCCTGTTCCCATCGCAATGCTTAAATCTGCGGCAGCAAGGGCTGCGGCATCATTGATGCCATCGCCGATCATCAAGACAGTCTTTCCTTCCGCCTTGAAATCTTCAACAACCTTCAACTTCTCTTGCGGCAAAGTGTGTGCGATTACATTGCTTGCAGGGATTCCAACAAGGGATGCGATGTGAGCTGCGCTCTCTTTGTTATCGCCTGTCACAAGCCACGGAGTAATTCCACGGTTAATCAACGCTGTAACAGTCTCTGCCGAATCTACTTTGACTTCATCTGAAGTTGTAAAGAGAGCCAGGGCAACGCCATCCCATGCCAAGACCGAGACGCTCTCACCGCGGTTACGCGCCTGTTCAATTCCAGCAACGATCTGTGGGTCAAAGGGGACAGAGCTATGTGCAATCGCCTCTGGCGTTCCAATGAGAACAACAGGTGAGAATTGACCAACTGTGATGCGCCCGCCGACTCCAGAACCAGGTGTCTGTGTGAAATCTGTAAGGGGCGCCAACGTTGCACCGCGCGAAATTGCATATGCCGAAATCGCCTTAGCGATCGGATGATCATTAGCGTTTTCAAGGGTGAGCGCCGTTGAGAGAATTGTCCGCTCGTTGAGCGTTGCCGACATTTCAGATCCAAGTGCCTTCTGTGCGCTGGTTGGGATCAATACATTGCCGACCTTCATCACTCCGCTTGTAAGTGTTCCAGTCTTATCGAAGAGGACAACATCGACAGCCTTTGCAAGTTCGAGAACATGTGGCTTACGGAGAACAATTCCGCGAGATGCTCCGCGCCCTGATGCGACAACGAGTGCAACAGGAGTTGCAAGGCCAAGTGCGCAAGGACAGGCGATGACAAGAACTGTGATCGCAACTGAGATCGAAGTTGAAAGTGAACGGCCATCGCCACCATTGAGGGCAGCATCAAGGTAGTAATACCAAAGGAAGAAGGTACCGATTGCTACCAGGGTAACGATGGGTACAAAGACTGCCGAAATGCGATCTGCCAAGCGCTGAATAGGTGCCTTCGCACTCTGTGCCTCAACAACCATTGCTGTAATTCGGGCAAGCTCTGTATCGCTACCAATACGTGTGGCGCGAACAATGATGCGACCATTGTTATTCATCGATGCACCGATTACCGAAGATCCTGGCACTACATCAACTGGCATTGATTCACCAGTCAACATTGAGTTATCAACGGAAGAGTTACCTGAAATGATGATGCCATCTGTTGGAATACGAGCACCGGGCTTTACAACAAACTCATCGCCAATAACTAGATGTTCAATGGGAATCAATACCTCTAAACCATTACGGAGAACAGTGACTTCCTTAGCGCTCAACGAGAGCAATGATGTCAGTGCACTACTTGCGCGGTGCTTGGCACGTGATTCTAAGAAGCGGCCAAGGATAACAAAGAGAAGGACGCCTGCGGCAACTTCTGTGTAGACATCGCCATCACCGGTTGAATTTGCGTAGATCGACCAAGTAAAAGCTGCAATCGATCCCATTGAGATCAAGGTATCCATCGTTGGATGAGTCAGGTTTCGAAGAGCGGCTCGATGGATTGGCCAGGCTACAAAGAGAATAAGAGGTGTCGTTAAAGCAATTGCAACCCATGCTGTTGGCGAATAGAGCGGATGAGGCAGACCAAGGATGTCGAGAAGCTCATGGACCTGCATATCGATCCACATATGCCACTCCATCACCATTGAGATAGAGATTGCAGGTACGGCAAAGAGGATCGCCCAGAACAAGGCGAGGGCTGACTTTCTATTCTGTAGCGCAGGACCTTGGCTATCTTCAAGAAGAGTTGCACCGTAACCAGCTGATTTAATCTTGGAGATAATTGTCTGCGCAGGAATCTCTTCTGGCGCTAAGACGTGAACAGTTTCGCTAGCAAAGTTCACCGATGCGCGTACTCCAGGAACTGCGTTGAGCGCTCTTTCTACAGATGCCACGCATGAAGAACATGTCATTCCCGTGACAGAGAAAGTTGTTGCAACCAAAGTGGTTTTCTCGAGATCCACCTTGATTTCAGGCTCGCGGTGTCGCATCAAGTCGATCGAAATATCCTCGGCCACGTCTACCTCTTCCTACACATCAGTGCTGCCACTCTATTACTTTTTCGCCACTCACGCTTCTTTACCTCTATGGCCTCTTCACGCCTAGTTTTTGCTCATAACCTGTGTTATTACTTATTTAATCCCTCAAGAATTGCGTTATGGATCCAACCATTGGATGAGATCGCGTTTGGACCAAATGGTCCATCGATCCCATCAAGGGATGAGAACCTTCCACCGGCCTCGCGAACAATCAGATCGAGGGCTGCCATATCCCAGAGCGCTAGCGATGGTTCGATAGCGACATCGACTGCGCCTTCGGCAACGAGCATATGTGACCAGAAATCTCCCATTCCTCTGCTGCGCCAAGCGCTATCGAGTAACTTTTCAAATGCAGAGCGACGAGCGCCCCATCCTTGGAAATCAGAGTATGCAATCGATGCATCGCTAATTGCAGAAACCTTAGAGGCAGACAGCTTTCGCGAAAGAGATTGAGTATCGACTGTGTTTATTGCGGTCTCTTCAGAAGTCGCGCCAAGGCTGCCCTCAATGACATACGCACCTCCACCTTCGGTTGCATACCAACGGCGATAGAGAGCAGGGGATGAGACAACGCTTGCGACAACTTTCTCATTCTCAACAAGGGCAATCAGCGTTGCCCATGTTGGAACACCGCGCAAGAAATTCTTTGTGCCATCAATGGGATCAATAATCCAGTAACGATCCTTACCGCCTGAGCTACCAAACTCTTCGCCAACTACTCCATCGTTTGGATAATGCACTGCGATCGCATCGATGATTGCGCGCTCGACAGCTTTATCGGCATCTGTCACAGGCGTGTTATCTGGCTTAGTTGTAATCTCTAAATCAAGTGCGTGATATCGCGAGAGCGAGATGGCATCTGCGCGATCTGCCAGGGTTAGCGCAAATGCGAGCTCTGCTGAATACCGTGAAGCAGAGGAATCTCCGCTTGTAGTTGAGCTCGACATGGCACAAGTCTATCTTTGCCCGCTATTTACTCGCTCAGCGCAGGGTTCTTATCTTTTAACTCAAGGAGTGATCTCAGACTCGTCACGCGTGTGAGTCGCTCTTCATCGACAACGCCGCCCGGTGCCACCCACTCATTGAGTCGACACGATGGCTCGTAATGGCTGCAATTTGGCAGGCATCCCTGCGTTATCTCAGCAATATCTGCAAATGAGGCGATGATGCGATTGGAATCAAGGTGGGCCAATCCAAATGCACGAATTCCTGGCGTATCAATAATCCAACCATCCTGGCCTTCTAGATCTGACGATAGAGGAAGTGCTATCGCACTCGATGATGTGTGGCGGCCGCGTCCTGTAACAACATTGACCTCACCGGTGATGCGACCTGCATGTGGAACGAGAGCATTTATTAACGTTGATTTACCGACGCCTGAGTGGCCAACAAGTACAGAAGTCTTTCCGAGCAGAACACTCTTTACCTTTGCTAGATCGCTCTCGTGCGTTTCAGTCTTAGATGAAGAGGTCAGGATATGAACACCGAGTTTTCTATATTCCTCAACGAAATCAGGAAGCGGTGCCAGATCAGTTTTTGTCATCAAGAGATATGGCGTGATGCTCTCGTGAAAAGCGCAGACTAAGAAGCGATCAATCAGACCGCGACGTGGCTCAGGATTTGTCACCGCTGCAACGATGACTAGCTGATCGATATTTGCAACGATCGTTCGTTCAACCTGTGCTGCATCATCGACGGTACGGCTCAGCGAATTTCTACGTGGCTCAACAGCGACGATGCGAGCAAGTGTTCCTTCGGTACCGCTTACATCACCGACTAATTTGATCCGATCTCCGACAACCACTGATTTTGGTCCTAGCTCACGCGCCTTCATCGCAGTTACGATGACGGCATCATCTGTAATGCAGGTGGTGCGACCGCGATCTACCGTGGTGACAAGTGCGTAGATTGCTCCATCATGTGATGGACGATCTTTACTGCGTGGACGAGTTCTCCGAGCTGGGCGAATCCGAACATCGGATTCATCGTATGAATATGGTGTCATCGAAGAAGGTTTGACCAGAGTCCAGGAAAATCAGGAAGTGTCTTGCGCGTTGTTGCAATGTTTTCAACGAGAACATTGCCCACAACTAAACCAATCACGGCACCTGCTGTAGCAAGGCGGTGATCTTCGTATGTGTGAAAAGTTCCACCATGGAGAACACCTTGCGTTGGATCAATATGGAGCACGCTCTCTTCTTCGGTGACGCTACCGCCAAGTCCATTAATCTCGCGAGTGAGAGCTGCTAAGCGATCTGTCTCATGGAGGCGAAGATGAGCAATCCCACGAAGATGCGATGGGGAATCGGCAAGAGCTGCAAGGGCTGCGATAGATGGCGTCAACTCGCCGACATCATGGAGATCGATATCAATTCCATGTATTGATTGCCCGCCAGTTAACTTCAATCCAGCATCTGTAAATTCAACAGTTGATCCCATGCGAGTAAAGATCTCGCGCAATTGATCACCAGGTTGTGTTGTCGTACGTGGCCAGTCGGCGATAGTGATGCTGCCGCCACAGACCATCGCAAGAGAGAGAAACGGCGCTGCATTAGAAAGATCTGGTTCAATCACAAGATCAACGCCATGGAGATCACCGGGTGCAACGCTCCAACGCTGTGCATCGCGATCAACTGTTACCGTCGCACCGAAATCACGGAGCATCGCAACTGTCATATCGATATGTGGCATCGATGGAAGTTCGCCACCTTGATGAGTAACAGAGATTCCGTTGACCATACTTGGACCTATAAGTAGAAGAGCTGATAAGAATTGACTTGATTTACTTGCATCAATGGTGATCTCTCCACCAGGAATTGCACCAACGCCCTTAATGCTCATCGGCAAGCTGTAGCGACCTTGGTGATCGATTGAAATTCCTAGCTCTTCTAGTGCGCTAATGACAGGTCCTAGTGGTCGCTCATATGAACGAGGATCGCCATCGAATGCAATCTCACCTTGGGCAAGAGCGGCAAGTGGTGGAAGAAAACGCATCACAGTTCCGGCGTTACCAACATCGATTCTGGCAGGACCTTTCAGCGGTCCAGGAGTTACTAGCCAACTTCCATCTGACTCTTCAACAATATTGATACCGAGTGCTTGAAGACCGGCAACCATTAATTGACTATCGCGAGAGATGAGGGGCTTTCGAAGAATCGATGGGCTCTTTGCTTGCGCAGCAAGAATCAGCGCGCGATTAGTTACGGACTTAGAACCCGGAATTTCCACGTGAAGATCAACAGGGGTGCGGCCGCGAAAGATCGCAGGCCAGAGCGCTGTTGTCGGTGATTCCATCTTCTTAGTCTACCCGCCGTAGACTTACAGCCGTGTGTGGAAGATATGCCAGAACGCAAGGCGCAGATGAGATCTTCTCTGCCTTTGATCTCCAATCTCATGAGGTCGATAACTCACTTCCGCTCAATTGGAATATCGCGCCAACAAATGAGATTTACATTATTCGCGGGGCACGATCACTGACCACGGCATCGTGGGGGCTGATTGCTCCATGGATGAGCGATAACGCAGCAGCTCGCGCATCACAATCGCATGCAATCAACGCACGGAGTGAATCAATCCACGAGAAGCCAACATTTCGCGATGCATTTCGTAGAACGCGTTGCATCATTCCCGTTAATGGTTACTACGAATGGGCAACTGCGCTCGGTGACTATCCACCAAAGCAACCCTTCTACATCAGCCCTGACCCGACCGTACAGACACGTGCATTCTCTGTCGCCGGAATCTGGAGCCAATGGATTAGCCCAGCCGGTGCGAGCGTGACGAGCGCTGCAATTATTACCCGTGAAGCAGTTGGTGAACTTGCAACAATTCATAGTCGAATGCCGGTGATGTTGCCGGAAGATCGTTGGGATCACTGGCTTGATCCGAAAGAGCGCGACCCGCTAGTTGCCTTAGATCTAATGAAAGTTGCAGCGCCAGATTACGGACTTAAATCCTATCCAGTCTCATCACGCGTCAACGTTGTTGCCAACAACGGGGCAGATTTGATTGCACCGATCACATTGGGTGAACCGACAACGCTCTTCTAACTTCTGCTCCCGGAATTACCGCGCCGAGACTCGCACGCGTAACTGTGCCATCACTTTCCCCAGCGCAACCTCGCCGTAGCCTCACGACCGCCTGTCAGGAAATTCTAAGGAAGGTGAGATAGCCTAGAAGCGATGACATCAAAAGATCTAGTCCTAGAGAGCTCAGCCGATCGCACGATTCGGTTCGAGCGCGATGCTCTTGTCTTCATGGACCAGCTCTATGCCGCAGCACTTCGCTACACACGTAATCCTGAAGATGCCCGCGACCTTGTCCAAGATACATATATGAAGGCCTTCACCTCATTCCACCAATTTGAAGAAGGTACAAACCTTCGCGCCTGGCTCTATCGAGTTCTGACAACAACATTTATCAATTCATATCGCAAGAAGCAGCGCCAACCGATGATTGCCAATAACGAGCTAGAAGATTGGCAGATCGATCAGGCGCAGAGCCATACAAGCGATCTTGGAAAATCTGCTGAAGTAGAGGCGCTCGAAAATCTTCCAGATAGCGATATCAAGAACGCGCTCCAAGAACTACCTGAAGAATTTCGCATGGCGGTTTATCTAGCCGATGTTGAAGGCTTTTCATATAAAGAGATTGCAGAGATCGTTGGAATTCCTGCAGGAACTGTGATGTCACGACTGCACCGTGGTCGTAAATTACTCCGCGAAAAGTTAGCCGATTACGCGCGTGATCTCGGATATACAACAGATGGCGGCAAGAGCTCAAAGACCTCTTCAACTGCTTCTTCAGATAACTCTGCCATTGGCGTCGATAAGTCAGATAACTCTGCCACTGGTGTCGATAAGGAGGACGAGTCATGACCCTCTTTGGCGCAGAGCGTATCGGCTGTCCTGAAGTCCTTGCCTCACTTGTCTTCATCATTGAAGGGGCGATCGATCAGGTTGCACGCCCTGATGATGTGCGCAACCACATCACACTCTGTCCTCACTGTGCCCGCCAACTCGAGCATGAGCGAATGACACATACATATTTGGTTGATGCACTACGTCGATCATGCACAGAGAAGGCGCCGGCAAGCCTCTACGAGAGTATTCATAATCAACTCGCTGGCGCATCAGCTAATACAGAAGTAGTCACAACCTTCTCCATGACAGAGATTTCGATTGAAATTGATGAATTTGGCAATGTAGAACATCGTGAAATTCAGATTGAAGAGACCCATATTCAGCACTTTAATTTTGATGGCGACCAACCCCGCGAAGATGAAGGCGGAGGAAAGATTCAATGAAACCGGCAGAGGAAGTCATTGGCGCAGTAGGCCTATCAACCATGATCGTTCGCCCTGGAGATACCTGCGTTGCGATGGGAATCTCCGATCTACCGATACTTGCAAGCTCTCACATCATGCATTCAATGGAGAGCGCCAGCGTTGCAGCGCTGACTGAGTACTTGGAGCCAGGAGAGACGACACTGGTTGAAAAATTTGAGATCACGATCTTTGATTCTGTTGGAATTGGCGTAGAGATTCGTTGCACTGCTCGATGTGTAGATATCGATGGGCGAGAGTTACATTTTCTCTGCGATCTCTACGATGGAGAACGCCATATCGCACAAGGTCTGATCAAGAGAAAGGCGGTGGAGCGAGTTTCTTACCTCGCACGCACCGCCGCTCAATCTCTTATTAACTAGCGTTACTTCACAGCTAGCCTTACTTCACACCACACTCTTACTTATCTGCTCACGTTATGCGAGCTAAGAGTTCAGGTGATTACTTCTTAGTTGCCCAGAAGATCTCTGCGATCTCATCGATCTTTGCGATCAATGAATCTGCAACTGCAACATCTTGAGTTCCCTTTGTTCCTGCAGCGCCTGCAAGCTTTGTCGCCTCGTTGAAGAGTGAGTGCAACTGTGGGTATGCCTCAAAGTGCGGAGCCTTGAAGTAATCAGTCCAGAGAACCCAGAGGTGCTCCTTAACTGCATGTGAACGCTCTTCTTTGATTGCTACTGAGCGTGAACGGAAATCAGGATCTGTGTTGGCTGCATACTTTTCCATGCATGCCTTGACAGAGAGTGCTTCAATGCGTGCCTGCGCTGGGTCATAGACGCCGCATGGAAGATCGCAGTGTGCGTAGACGGTGATGCTTGGCTTAAAAATGTTTTTCATGTGTGGCAGACTACCGCGCGTGAGACTTTTTAGCACCGTGAAGGTAGATGGCCTTTCGATGGCCCCGGCCCTTATTCCAGGCGACGTACTTTATGTCCGCTGGTTCTCTAAGAAGGGTGCAAAGGCATCACGCCTTGCAGAAGGCGATATCGTCATTCTCGAACGCGATGAGCAGCCAGGGGTCTTCTACATTAAGCGGATCACTCAGATTGCAGCTGAAGGTATTTGGCTCAAGAGTGAGAACCCAAAGGGAACAGATTCAACAACATGGGGTTGGGTGCCACCTCACGCGGTCAAAGCCAAGCATCTCTTTCGCATCAAGAAGGCAAAGCGCGAAGAGTAGAAGTCAGCAACACCCATAAGGCGACAAGGTCGAGATTGCAGCACTGAGAACGACGTTCTGCCAGAAGTTACTCAGATTTAGCGAGTAAATGCCTCAAACATCAACGCTTTAGCCTCTTCCTCATGCAAGTGGTGGTTACCAGTTGCAGGAGAAGCCGTAGCGCGACGAGAAACGCGACGAAGTGTGCGTGAACCAAATCCACGACCACCGTGTGCTTCGGATGTGCGCAGTGCAATATGTGACCATGGGCCCTGGTTTGCAGGTTCATCTTGTACCCAAAGAAGATTTGCATTCGGATGCGCATCTGCAACTTCACGCATCTGATCGATAGGAAGTGGATACAACAGTTCAACGCGGGCAATTGCAGTGGTGTGCTCACCAAGGCGATCACGTTCTGCAACGAGATCGTGATAGATCTTGCCAGAACAGAAGATTAAGCGTGATGCATTCTGCACCTTGTTATCTGCAATAACTGGACGGAATGTTCCTGAAGTGAAATCACTCAGTGATGATGCAGCAGCCTTGAGGCGGAGCATCGACTTTGGCGTGAAAATCACCATTGGACGTCGAGTTGGGTTAGCCACATGCCAGCGCAACAAGTGGAAGTACGAGGCAGGGCTAGATGGTTGAGCAACTGTCATGTTCTGCTCAGCACAGAGCTGGAGATAGCGCTCAATACGAGCAGATGAGTGATCCGGTCCTTGTCCTTCATAACCATGAGGGAGCAGAAGAACCACTGATGAACGCTCGCCCCACTTCTGAAGAGCAGATGAGATGAATTCATCGATGATTGTCTGTGCGCCATTGCTGAAGTCACCGAACTGGCCTTCCCACATAACGAGCGCTTCTGGGCGAACAACGGAGTAGCCGTATTCAAAGCCCATTGCAGCGTACTCAGAGAGAAGTGAGTCAACGACGAAGAATTGGCTCTCATCGGTGATCAATGAACGAAGTGGTGTCCACTCTTGTCCATTCTCTTTATCGATAACAACTGCGTGGCGATTGCTAAATGTTCCGCGGCGTGAATCTTGTCCGGCAACACGGATTGGGTGTCCTGCCTTGAGTAGCGAACCGAAGGCAAGGAGTTCACCCATTGACCAATCGATAGTCGCATCGTTGAGCATCTCCACACGCTTTTGTAGCTGAGGGAGAAGCTTTGGATGGACGCTAAATCCTTCTGGGACAGCAACCTGTGTTGCAGCAATTTCACGAGCAAGTGCTTCAGGGATTGCAGTTGCAACCTCTTCTGCTGCAGGTGGAACTGGAACCTTAAAGTTCTCATCATGTTCTGGAACATGGTTATTAACTGAAGCAAAGACTGCCTCAAGTTGATTCTGATAATCGGTGGCAATCTCTTCTGCCTCTTGTGGAGTGATATCACCGCGTCCAACGAGCGCCTCTGTGTAGAGGGTACGTGTTGAGCGCTTAGCGTCAATCAACTTGTACATCATTGGCTGTGTGAAGCTTGGCTCATCGCCTTCGTTATGTCCGCGACGACGGTAACAGACCATGTCGATGACAACGTCTTTATGGAATGCTTGGCGATACTCAAATGCGATTCGTGCAACGCGAACACATGCCTCTGGATCATCACCATTCACATGGAAGACAGGCGCCGAAATAATTTTCGCCATATCTGTTGAGTACTGTGATGAACGTGATGCATGTGGAGACGTTGTAAAGCCAACTTGGTTATTGATAACAATGTGAATGGTTCCGCCGGTGCGGTAGCCCCTCAACTGTGACAACTGGAGAACTTCAGCGTTGACGCCTTGTCCAGCAAATGATGCATCTCCATGGAGAAGGATTGGCAATACAGAGAATGCATCCTTAATGTTGAGGCGATCTTGCTTGGCGCGAACGATGCCTTCAAGGACTGGGTTTACAGCCTCGAGGTGTGATGGGTTAGCAGCAAGATAGATCTTTGTTGTAGCCCCTGATTCAGCGGTGAAGACACCTTCTGTACCTAAGTGATACTTCACATCGCCTGAACCATGGACTTCATTTTCTGCATAGTGGCCTTGGAACTCTTGGAAGATCTGGCCGTAAGACTTACCTGCGATATTTGCCAACATATTCAGACGCCCGCGGTGTGGCATTCCGATACAGACTTCATCGAGTCCACGCTCTGCAGCAGCCGAGATGATTGCATCGGTCAATGGAATAACAGATTCGCCACCTTCGAGTGAGAAGCGCTTTTGTCCAACGAACTTTGTCTGTAGGAATGATTCAAAGGCCTCTGCGCTATTGAGCTTACGCAAGATACGTAGCTGTTCATCGCGCTCTGGCTTTGTAAAGCCAACTTCGACATGCTCTTGGATCCACTTACGTTCGACTGGATCTGAGATGTACATATATTCGATACCGACTGAACGGCAATATGAATCGCGCAAGATTCCGAGGATGCTGCGCAACTTCATAAACTTCTTTCCACCAAATCCACCAGTGGCAAATTCACGATCGAGATCCCACAAGGTCAGACCATGTGTCACAACATCAAGATCTGGATGTGAACGCTGGAGATATTCAAGTGGATCGATATCTGCCATCAAGTGGCCGTATGTGCGGTAAGCCTGAATCAGCTGCTGTACGCGCGCTGTCTTGTTGATCTCTTCATCGCGAGAGAAATCAAAATCCGCTGCCCAACGAATTGGCTGGTATGGAATACGAAGTGCGGTAAAGATCTCATCGTAGAAATTATCTGCACCGAGAAGAAGTTCATGGAGTCTACGAAGGAAATCACCTGATGTTGCGCCCTGAATAATGCGATGGTCATATGTGCTGGTAAGTGTGATGACCTTGCTAATTGCATTGCGCGCGATTGTCTCTTCGCTTGCGCCAGCAAATTCTGCTGGGTAATCCATCGCACCCACGCCGATAATCAAGCCCTGGCCTTGTACAAGACGTGGAACTGAGTGAACTGTTCCGATCGTTCCTGGATTTGTGAGCGAAACTGTTGTTCCAGCAAAGTCTTCAACGGTCAGTGTTCCGCCGCGGGCCTTTGCAACTGTTGCTTCATATGATGCCCAGAACTGTCCGAAATCAAGTGCCTCACAGCCCTTAATCGATGGAACAAGGAGTTGGCGTGATCCATCTGGCTTTGCAAGGTCGATTGCGATTCCAAGGTTGATATGTGTGGGGCGGCCGATTGCAGGCTTTCCATCAACTTCGGTAAAGAATGCATTCATCTCAGGCATCTGTCGAAGGGCCTTGATCATTGCATAGGCGATGATGTGGGTAAAGGAAACTTTTCCGCCGCGTCCACGCTTGAGGTGATTATTGATCACGGTGCGGTTATCGATCATCAACTTTGCAGGAACTGCGCGAACAGATGTTGCTGTTGGAACGCTCAGCGATCCTTCCATGCTTGCAACAACGCGACCGGCAACTCCGCGAAGTGGTTCAACAGTTGCTTCATCTGGTGTTGCCAATACTGGTGCCGGCTTTACAACTGCTTGCGCTGGAGTTGGTTGTGCCGTTGTCGAAGATACTGGTGTGACAACTTGTTGCGTTGCAGCCGGTGCAGGTGTTGCAACTGGCGCAGCTTCTGGAGGTGTTGGAGTTACTGAAGAAGATTGTGCAGATTTTGGAACTGGCGGTGTTCCACCCTTTGGCGCGCCACTTGCTGCGCCAGCGGATACGCCGACAGATGTCGAAGTCGCTGTCGGTGAGTATGTCTTAAAGAATTCAATCCACTCTGCTGTTACTGAAGATGGATCGCTCTGGTAGCGCTCATACATCTCTTCAACGAGCCAATCATTTGCTCCGAAGTCTTGACCTGGTTGCGTAGCCGACACTGGCGCGCTCCTTATAGATAAGTGAAAACGGTTCGTTCGTACGCCTAAGACTATCGGCTCAGGGCGGAGGCGATAAATCCCTGAAAGGGCGAGATAGCGCACACTCATGAGCCATGTGGACGCGTAGATCTCTGATTCTGGGATGGGACGGCTCTGACTTCGGGAGGTCAATGGCTGGCGCTGCTAGCGGAAGTCAGGTGGTGAGCCCGAAGCGTTCGCCAATGGTGCGCATGACGCAGTGGCCAATTCCGAGCGCCCATAAATCAGCCAGCGACTTCAGAGTGCGGGATCGGCCAGCCATTGGGAGAGTTCTCACATGAGCACATCAGAGCAGCCGCATCCAGTAGCCATCATTACTGGTGGAAGTCGCGGCCTGGGCTTTGAAGTCGCCCGCGGATTGGCAGCTCGCGGATATGAGCTCGCTCTGATTGCTCGAGACGCAGATCGCCTCGCTGCTGCGAGCAACGCCTTACGCGCAGAGTTTCCCAACGTTTCGGTGACAACCTTTCCAATCGACTTCGAGGTAACAACACCTAGTGCACTTGAGAAGGCTCGCACTGCGTTGGCCGAGGTAAAGACCAAGTTCCCGACGCCACAGGCACTTGTGATTGCACATGCTGTGATGAGCGAGAAGATGTCAAAGACATTGCGCACCACAGATGAAGAATGGCGTCGCGTCCTTTCAATCAATCTCGATTCAACATTTATGGTTGTCAATGAACTCGTTCCATCGATGGCAGATGCGCGAAATGGTCGAGTGGTTATCTTCTCTGCATGTCTTGGACGCATGTCAGGACCAGGAAACGCTGGCGGCTTAGCCCCATATCGAATTAGCAAAGCTGGCGTGAATGCGCTGGTGCGAAACCTTGCACATGAAACTGGAATGGGCGCTCGCGGATTACTCGTCGATGCAATCTGTCCTAATCATTCACGCACGGATATGGGTGGAGCAGATGCACCTCGTAGTGCAGAAGAGGGCGCTGAGACTGCGCTCTGGCTCATTGATCGAACCTTTGATGCGCAGAGTGCCTCACTTGAAGAGCGGACAACAGGCGTACTTTGGGAAGATCACCAGATCGTTCCTTGGTAATTACGCCAGGCATTCCTCACCTGCGCTAGGTTGCCAAAGGTTGCGTTGTAGAGAGCACCTTCTGATAATTCCAGTTAAGCCTTTGAAAAATTTCGCCTCACAGTTACCCTGAGTTCATGACAATTACAGTTGCGCGCTTACTGCGACATATGGCTTGGGCTAATCAAGAGACTATTAAGCACCTTCAGACTCTTCCTGAAGAATCTTTAAAAGCTTACGCAACTAATCCTGAGTGGTTTGTGGCAGAGATTGCCCACCACATCGTTGATTCAGCAGATCATTACGCATTAACCATTACTGGTGAGCCAGCACTAACAAAGCCAGGAGATCCTTGCATCGCCGATATTGAAAGCATTGCCGACCTTTCGCGACTAGCTGAGCAGGCAGCCCTTGTCGATGCTCGCCTTGTGGCAGCCGCTGATTTGGACGATACCTGGCTCGATCTTGAAAATGACAATGGAAAGTTTCAGCGTCTTCGTTCAACAGTTCTTTCGCAGGCTATTCACCATGCAACTGAACACCGCGCACATATTGCCAGCGCGCTAGAGGCAAGGGGTTTCAAGCCAGTTGATCTCGATGATATTTCTCTCTGGGATTACGAGAAGTACGAGACTGCCAACGGATTGCGCGACAAATAATTACTTCGCTTTATTCTCTCTCGATGCAATTGTGAGAACGAAGTAGAGGGTGGCAACGGCAAGGATCGCTAAAGGAATTGCAAGAAAGTAAAGATTGGCTTCCGCTTGATATTTCACGACTCCGAGTACGATGAGATTTGCAAGAACAGCGGGCGCTTTACCGAAATTCTTTCCGGCTTTATAACCACGACCACATTGGATAAGGCCAAGGCCACCTGCGATTGCAAAGAGGAGTACTCCCAGCAAGGGGAGAATCTCGCGGTTCTCGTGAGTGATTCCTAGAACGATCAACCACGCACCTAGCGCTAGTACTAGCGCTCCTTCGATAAAGAGAAGGGTGGCAGCGATTGATCTGCGGTCGATCTGGCGAGAAGGTGAAGTCATGAGCATCAGATTATCGCTACTTAATCAGAATCACTTGCCCCTGACATGGCGATAGATCCACAATATTTGCAGGATGGAATGCGAGATGAGCTGACTCGTTGCGCGGCTCCACCACTCTTCTACTCACATCTTGAACGTGTCATCGCTGGATCCACGCGGTCACATTCAGAGGTGACCTTGGTGGCTATATCAATCTCCGACGGAAGTAGCATCGACGAAATCGTCTCTATGGCACATGCCATTACCCAATCAATGCGAAGAGAGGATCTCTGTGGACGAATGGGGCACTTCCAATTCATAGTTGCTCTGGCAGGAGATAGTGCTGGCGCAGTGAAACTCGTAGAACGCATTGAGAGCACAGCTAAAACTCCATTCTCTTCCGCCTACGTAGAATGGATACAAGGAGAGAAACCGCTGCAACTGCTCTACCGATTAGATTGCGCAGTCGAGAACGTTTAAAGATATCCACACCTTTTCTGCAAGTGAAATACTGTGTCGGTTGGCTATCTACCTTCCGCTACATGGAGAGAGCAACCCCAACAGCAATTCCCACTCGAGTTAGTGACTATGTTGTAACTGAAAAAACAATCGAGAAGATGGATAGCGAAGTTACCTACGGGCCGATTTATTCTCTGATGAAAGATCCAACGATTGAGGAAATCTGGATCAACTCGCCCGAACGAATTTTCATCGCTCGGGGTGGAAAGAGTGAATTAACAAATCTGGTCCTCACGGCTAGCGATGTGAAACAACTGATTGACCGAATCCTGATGTGGAGCGGGCGTCGTATCGATCTTTCATCTCCATTTGTTGACGCACAACTTCCGGACGGCAGCCGTTTACATGTAGCAATCCCAGAGATCACCGCAGAACATTGGTCTGTAAATATCAGAAAACATCTGATGCGCAGTATGAGCCTTACGGACCTGGCTAAGCGCGGAATGATGAGTCACGAGATCGCATCTCTATTAAGTCGCAGCGTCAAAACCGGGATGAATATTCTCGTCTCGGGTGGCACACAATCTGGAAAGACAACGTTACTGAATGCACTCGTATCGCAAACTCCCGTCCAGGAACGTGTGATCACTATTGAAGAGGTATTTGAACTCAAGCCACTTCTTCCAGATGTGGTTGCCATGCAGATTCGAACAGCGAACCTTCAAGGCGATGGAGAAATTCCGATGCGCCGCTTGATTAAGGAAGCTCTTCGAATGCGTCCGTCTCGGCTCGTAGTTGGTGAAGTGCGCGAGGCTGAGGCGCTCGACCTGCTTATCGCCCTCAACTCAGGCCTTCCTGGAATGGGAACTATCCACGCTAATTCTTCGCGAGATGCGATCGTGAAATTGCAGACGCTTCCTCTGCTTGCTGGCGAAAACATCTCCCACAAATTCATTGCACCGACCGTTGCTTCCGCCCTAGATCTGATTGTCCAGGTGAACCTCAATAGCGAAGGTCTAAGAAGGATCGTTGAAGTTTCTTGGGTAACAGGGCGATATGAAAATGATCATGCAGAGATTGAATCTCTCTGGAAGTGGAATGGAGATGAATATGTAAGAGGTATTGCAACGTCATTTCCCCTAGATCAATGGTGGATTGCATGATCGCAACTAGAAACACTCCTGAGATTGTTCAGCTCAAAGATGGCTTAAACCAGCAACGCCAATCCCGCGGATTAAAGAGCGTGCAATCGGCAATTCCTTATTCGCTTTCTTGTTGTGGATCTTTCCTCCTCATCTTCTTTCTCACCGCCTCTCTGCTATTGGCATCGGCCTTCTCTCTCCTTGCGTTGGCATTTACATATGTAGTCCTTAGTGGGCGAAAAGGTAAGTTGGAGTTAGAGATTGCTTCTTCCTGGCCTGAAGTGATTGACCACCTCATCTCTGGAATCCAATCTGGCATGTCCCTTACTGAATCCCTGACAGAGCTCTCTACTCGCGGACCGGTGGTGATGCGTCCAATTTTCGCTGCCTTTAAGCGACAGGTGCTAGAAG
>JACCDV011245276.1_pt1 | contig 21362 bp, 16 predicted proteins | sample 7446131 | NCBI WGS metagenome assembly JACCDV01 (sample SAMN15323448, study PRJNA562643) | freshwater metagenome | isolation source: river surface water | place: USA:Blue River Watershed | collected 2017-08-17 | reverse complement strand
TTTGACTGAGGGTCAAAAGCTAAAAAGTTGTCAATTAATGCGTCAGAAATCTGATCCGCTACTTTGTCTGGATGTCCTTCAGAAACACTCTCAGAGGTAAATAAATAAGGCATATTCTTTTATTTAGATATTGTTTTAAATATATTAATAATTCCTAGTGATTACAAGTTGGTATAATAAATACGTAAACGCATTCTGAATTTAGAGTGAGAACCGCCCCCTAATCTAACTCTACCATTTGCAGCTTGGTTACCCAAACTTGTAGACAAATAATCTGTTGTTTGAATTTTGTTATAAGGATAAGGTTGAACAAATTTTATTGAATCGTTCACTGGTGCGAACAATCTAAAATCAAATAGAGAATCTGTTCTTGAAATCAATCCTTGAACATATCTACTCACATTAAAATTATAGGTAGCTACATTATTATAACCATGTAGTGATTTTGTGATTTTTTGCCCTCCAAACTGTGCTAATAACTGCGGATTAGAAGAACCTTGGTAATCATTCGGCACTGACCTTAATTGCTTAGTTGCAGTATCGTAAACACCTAAGAATAAAAAGTTAGGCGCTGTCATAAATCGATCTGTTGTAGCTAATCCAGCATCATCTGGCACTTGTTCTGCAATCAATTCGGCTCTATGAATTATTTTATTCTTGAAAGTTCTTAAACCAGGTACTTTAATCTTAACCATTGTCCCTGGACTTGTTTGTACATAAACTAAAGAGTCTTTTGCAAATCCATTTAAATGTCGAGCAAGTTCAGAAGCAGTCCTATTTCTTTGAATAAAGTTGGCATTTTGAGCCGTATAATAACTAAATCTAAAATGTGTCACAAGCGTATCTCTTACAACACTACCAGTAGCACTTGTAGAATAATACAATGCTAATTTAGTATTAGAATCCAATAAAGAAGTTCTGATTAAGGCATTATGATTATCAGAAGCATTTGTGCTCAATGCAAATCCAGGAAATGCATTTCTGAAAGTGGTATCATTTCTATAAGCACCATTTGAATCATACACTTTCAACAACTCATTCGCTACTGAATTATTGAGTCTTAAACGAATTTGTCTTGATGCATTTTCAAAACGATCATTTAAAGAATCATTGGCCTTTTTGAAATCAAAAAGAAATGAATTAGCAATCGAAATGCCTTTTCTGATTCCATAAGCATTTGGATAATTACTTGCATAATACTTTCCTACTTCCAAAGGCGTAGAAGGATCTATTTTGTTTACATAAATTCTAACAGGCTTTGTTGAATCCCCATAATAGCCTTTATAACTAAGAATCAAAACAGCTGAATCTACAATGATACTATCTTTTGTGCCTTTTATGTAGAAAGGATAAAAACTAGGCTTAAGCTGAAAAAACAAAGAGGCGCTCGTTTTTCCAAAAAGTTGATCGTTGGTGATATCTCCCAACATATGCTCATCTGTTGGATAAATTCTTAAAGAATCCTCCATTACAATTGTTTCCGTTTCAACATCAATGATTGTATCTTTTGTAGATATCGCGTCCTGTGCTAAAAAATCTAAGCCAAGTTCTGATGTACCAATTCTAGTACAAGAAAAAAGCAAAATTGATGCGAATGAAATAAAAGAAACCCTTCTTATTATATGTGTAAATGCCATGTATAATTACTTTACTTGCCTGCAAGTTCGTTGTATAAATCTAAATACTCTGTTAAATCAGAATCCCAGCCATTAAAAGGGACTACTTTCTTTCCTTTTACTGAAGCAAATTCTGAAACTAATTTTTTGTCAATCACATCGGATCCGAAACTAATCGCATCAGCATATGTAGCGCCACCGCGGAACATGGCTGAGTTAGATAATTCCTTAAATGACTCCAATTCCTTCTCCTTTACATTCGCGTTAATCAAAGCTTTACTTAAAAAATCTTTAGGAAACTGCTCTTCAAAAGTGTTTTGACCGATAGTGAAAACCACTTTAGAATTAGAGAAAACTGGTTCTTTTTTAAATGCCGTTTTAATATAAGCAGGTATCAAACCCGTCATCCATCCACTACAATGAATAATGTCTGGAGGCCATCCGAATTTCTTAACCGTCTCTAAAGCGCCACGGCAAAAGAAAATTGTTCTTAAGGCATTGTCATCGTACCAAGTTTCATTTTCATCATGAAAAATGTGCTTACGCTTAAAGAAGTCTTCATTTTCTAGAAAATAGACTTGTAATCTTGCATTAGGTAAAGAAGCTACTTTGATTTGTAAAGGATAGTCATCACTATCAACCTGAACATTGATACCCGACAACCTCACCACCTCATGTAAACGGTGCCTTCTTTCATTGATTATTCCAAATCTTGGCATAATACAACGTACTTCCAATCCACTGTCATTGCTTTTTATTGCGAGTTTATTGATCACCTCCGAAAACTCTGTCATCTCTAAATAAGGCGACATTTCTGTAGCGATGTATAAGATTCGTTTTTTTTCTGACATTCCTTTAATAGTTTAACTAAGTAACCTCTTCGAGTTGGCAAAGGTACGGATTTAAAGGGACTTAATAAAACCTCATATGAGTCCAATAATTAAGGCTTTTATGGGGTATTTTATAGACAATAGATTGTAAATTGCGGGCAACTGAAACGGTACAAAATGGGAAAGTTGCTTAAAATTGGGTTCTTTTTTCTATTAGGTATTGCCTTGATATGGTGGAGTTTACATCAAATTCCAGGCGAAGAATGGACAAAATTTACCCTTGCATTAAAACATTCTAAACTTTGGATTGTCTTCCCTGTCTTGATAATACTAGGCTTATCCCATTTTTTACGTGCCCTAAGATGGCGTTTGATCATGGAGCCCCTTGGCTACAAACCAAGCATCATCAATACCTACTTAGCGGTTCTAATTGGCTATTTAGCAAACCTTGCCATTCCCCGTTTAGGAGAAGTTTTAAAATGCACCCTTCTTGCTAAATATGAAAAAGTGCCCGCAGAGAAAATTGTAGGTACAATTGTAGCCGAAAGAGCATTTGATGTAATTAGCCTAGGACTTGTTTTTTTAATGGCTTTGGGTTTGCAGTTTAATGTAATCGAAGCAGGATGGAATCAACTTAAAAATCAAACAAATACACCAAGTTCCTCCCTCAATGATAGCAATTGGAAAGTCTATCTTATGTTAACAGTCCTATCCATTGCCATTGCCCTATTTTTTATTTTAAGAAAACGCATTCCAAAAATAATTACCTCAATTCAACAAATTGTTCGAGGCATCTGGGAGGGCGTTATTAGCGCAACTAAATTAAAGCAACATAATCTATTTTTTCTATACTCTTTTGGCATTTGGTTTTTGTACTTATTAGCGACCTATGTAGGCTTACATGCTACAGAAGGCACTGAAAGTAGTTTTGCGACAGCCATCAGTTGCCTAGCGTATGCAAGTATCGGTATGATCCTAACACCAGGGGGTATTGGGGCTTATGCTTATTTTATGGCCAAAGTATTAGAATTAAATGGAGTAGATTATACACTAGGACTTGCCAATGGTACTTTACAATGGTTCTCTCAATTTTTAATTGTATTGCTTCTAGGAGGTGTTAGTTTAATTTTATTACCAATCCTAAACAAACAAACAAAATAAGATGCGTGCTGTCGATCATATAGAAAGTAAAATAATGACCATTGAGCAAGCAAAGTCATTCATGCAGGCTTGTAAGATCACTGGCAAAACTGTGGCATTTACGAATGGCTGCTTTGATATACTGCACCCAGGTCATTTATTTTCATTGGCACAAACTGCTAAAGAGGCAGATTATTTATTAGTTGGCTTAAATAGTGACGCAAGTGTTAAAAGACTAAAGGGGGCTGAACGACCTATTAATTCAACTCAAAGCAGGGCAGCTGTATTAGCTAACTTAGTATTGGTTGACGCAGTGGTTGTTTTTGAGGAAGACACCCCATTAGATTTAATTAAAACCCTTCTTCCAGATGTGCTTGTTAAAGGTGGCGACTATACCATTGAGACCATTATTGGCGCTAAAGAAGTGGTAGCCAATGGGGGCAAAGTAATTATAAACCCAATTGTGGAAGGCTTTTCCACCACAAATATTATTGAAAAAATAAAAAAATAACGATGCAATTTTTACAACAATTACAAATTCAAAAAGAGAACGAAGGAACTTCAACTGGTGCGGCATGGATTAAAAGCAAAGGAGAATTAATCTTGTCTTTTTCCCCTGTAGACAACCAATTAATAGGTGCAGTGGGAACAACAGACAAAGAAGCATACGAACAAGTAATTAAAACTGCAGAAAATGCATTTTTAAGTTGGCGTAATTGGCCTGCTCCTAAAAGAGGTGAAGTGGTAAGACAATTAGGAGAGGCATTAAGAAAAGATAAAGCCGCATTAGGTCAATTAGTAAGCTATGAAATGGGCAAGAGTTTACAAGAAGGATTAGGTGAAGTACAAGAAATGATTGATATCTGTGATTTTGCAGTTGGACTTTCAAGACAACTTTATGGCTTAACCATGCATAGTGAAAGACCATCCCATAGGATGTATGAGCAATGGCACCCAATGGGCATTGTTGGAATTATATCCGCATTTAATTTCCCTGTAGCTGTTTGGAGCTGGAACGCCGCATTGGCATGGGTATGTGGTAATGTGACGGTATGGAAGCCAAGCGAAAAAACGCCATTATGTGGCAACGCCATTCAAAAGATTGTAGAAAAAGTGTTTGCAGACAATGAAGTACCAGAAGGCGTAAACAACTTAATTCAAGGAGGACGTGCCGTGGGTGAATGGATGAGTAAAGACACAAGAATTCCATTAGTATCTGCAACAGGATCTACAAGAATGGGCAAGGAATTAAATAAGGAAGTAGCAGGTCGTCTAGGAAAAACTATTTTAGAATTAGGAGGAAACAATGCCATAATTATCACAGAACATGCCGACTTGGATATGTCATTGATTGGAGCGGTGTTTGGCGCAGTAGGTACAGCAGGACAAAGATGTACAAGTACAAGAAGATTGATTATCCATGAAAAAATTTACGATCAATTTGTTGAAAAATTAGTGAAAGCTTATAAGCAAATTAAAATAGGAAATCCATTGGATAGTTCAAATCATATGGGGCCGTTAATTGATAAAGATGCGGTGAATATGTATTTAAATTCTATTGAAGCTTGTAAAAAAGAAGGTGGAAAATTCATTGTAGAAGGTGGTGTATTAGAAGGTGTTGGATATGAAAGCGGCTGCTATGTAAAACCATGTATTGCCGAAGCACAACCACAATATCAAATTGTACAACATGAAACTTTTGCACCAATTTTATATTTATTAAAATATAAAACAATCGAAGAAGCGATTGCAATTCAAAATGGTGTACCACAAGGTTTATCATCTGCGATCATGACCTTAAACATGAGAGAATCAGAATTATTCCTTTCGGCTAAAGGAAGTGACTGTGGCATTGCCAATGTAAATATTGGAACAAGTGGTGCTGAAATTGGAGGTGCATTTGGTGGCGAGAAAGAAACTGGCGGTGGTAGAGAAAGTGGATCAGATGCTTGGAAAGCCTACATGCGTAGACAAACCAATACCATTAACTGGAGTACACAACTGCCTCTAGCGCAAGGAATTAAATTTGACTTTTAATTCATCCTATGAATAGATTTGTCCTAACGTTTATATTGTATACTTGTTCCCTATTTGCTTGGGGACAGGATACAAAATTTTGGCATTGGAAAGACTTTGAACAAGATGGCGTTCACGGTGTAAGTTTATACAAAGCACAACAAGTACTCTCAAACTTAAAACTTAAACCCAATCAAGTAGTTATTGCAGTCCTAGATGGAGGTATAGATACAAGTCATCCTCAGATCAAACCATTCTTATGGAATAATTTAAAAGAAATTCCAGGCAATCAAATTGATGATGATAGAAATGGTTATGTAGATGACATACATGGTTGGAATTTTCTTGGAAATTCAAATGGTGACAATATTGACAAAGCAGCAGCAGAAAAAACGAGGGTTTACCATCGTTTTAAAAATGAATTTGGTCAAGATAAGATAGACAGTTCTAAATGGGATATAAAAAAAAGAAATGAATTCAAATTATGGCAGCAAGCGGCTGTTGAAATTGTCTTCTCTGAAGACGAAGCAGCGAATTTGGAATTTATCAAAATGGCTAAAAATGCGGTTGTAAAAATGGGCCTTATTCTTATTAAAGAAATGGAGGATTCAAATTTTACTGCCGAAAAATTGGAAACCTACCAACCTATTGGCAAAATTACCGCAGATACAAAAATTTCCTACCTAAGAACTTTACAAGCACTAGGGATTGATAAAACAAGCGGTTACAAAAACATTATTGAAGAACTGAATGAATATATCTCTGGCAAAGAACAAGCAGCTATTTCCATAAATACCCCACCTGAAGATCTTAGAAAATGGATCACAAAGGATGACTACAATAATTTCAATGATCAATTTTATGGCAATAATAATATCACTGGTTCAAATGCAAAACATGGTACACATGTTGCAGGATTAGCAGCTGGTATCCTAGACACTGTCATGACAAATTATACTACACCAATTAAAATCATGGGTGTTCGAGTTGTGCCTGATGGGGATGAATATGATAAAGATGTTGCTTTAGGTATCAGGTATGCGGTTAACAATGGTGCCAAAGTAATTAACATGAGTTTTGGCAAATCTTTTTCACCAGAACAAGCATGGGTTGATAGTGCTATTCGATACGCTGCATCAAAGGATGTACTCCTTATTCATTCTGCAGGAAATGAATCTTATGACTTAAATACAAAATCGGTTTACCCTAACCCCTACTCCCTAGTTTTTAATGACAAAGCTTCTAATATGCTTACGATTGGCGCAAGTAGTGACCCAGTCATTAATGCCAATATCTTAACGGACTTCAGCAACTATGGTAATAAGGTGGTCGATTTATTAAGCCCTGGTGAAAAAATCTATTCAAGTTTACCCAACCAAGAATTTGGTTTTCAAAATGGCACAAGTATGTCTGCTCCAATAGTGAGCCATATTGCCGGATTAATTCGCGCGTATTTTCCAAAATTGTCTGCAAAGGAAGTAAAAGAAATTCTTTTAGAGAGTTGTGTAAAACCTACAATAAAAGATACGCCTTCTCCTGTCTCAGATAATTTCATCAATAAACCAATTGCAGAAACTTGTATAACAGGAGGCATTATCAACGCAGCTTTAAGCATTCAAAATGCAGTTAATTATAGTTCAAGAAAAAATAAAAAATAAAATAAAAACCACCAATGTCTAGACCTAGCACAACTGAGTACGCGCCCTTTTTTCAAACCTATATCAACTATACTAGTGGTAAAGATTATGAGATTTTAGTAAAACAATACCATGACCGTCTGGTAGATTCTTGGAATGCAATTCCAACGGAAAAAGTTAAATACGCCTATGGCCCAGAAAAATGGACAATTCAACAAATGTTTCAACACGTGATTGACACAGAAAGGATTATGGCTTATCGTGCATTAGCGATTGCTAGACAGGATAAGACACCCTTACCTGGTTTTGACGAGAACAGTTATGCAGCAAATGGGGATGCAAGTCATAGAAATTGGAAGGATATGTTGATTGAATGGAGAACAGTAAGACAATCAACCAACTTACTTTTTGCCTCTTTCACTCCGGATCAATTAAAAACAAAAGGAAATTGTAATGGACATGATGTTACAGTGAATGCACTTGGATTCATCATTTTTGGCCATGCCCTACACCATTTACATATACTTAAAGAACGTTACGATATATAATAATTGATCATAAAAATCTTGATTCGAATTTCATTAGAAGTATTCGAAAATCTCTTATAAAAAAAGAACCCCTAATATGAATTAGGGGTTCTTTTTTGCCTTAAGGCCAAGTACTATTTTTGAATGGGAATTAGAGCACCCAATCCTAAATTATTTAGTTGCATAAATGTGTACTGCTAATTGAACTTGAGAATCAATTGCACCAACGCCGTAATTTATTCCAAATAAAGTTCTATCTAATGGGAAGAAAGCTTCAGCAAAGAAACCTTTTTCATCTGCATTTCTAACTATTGCTTCGAAACTGATTTCTTTAGTGATACCTTTTAAAGTTACTGCACCTGTTAAAGTTGCTTTTTCAGCAGTTGTGTACTTTACAGAAGTAATATTGAAGGTTGCTTCGCCAAATTTAGCTACATCAAAAAAGTCAGCAGTAGACAAATGTCCAGCTAATTTATCACCAGCACCATCAGTTACTTTCATGCCTGCAACATCTACTACGAAAGTTCCACCAACCAATTTCTTGTCTTCAATTTTCACTGAACCAGACTTCACTGGGAAATAGCCAGTATGGAAATCGTTCTTTTTAGAACCTGTAAAATCTACTCTACTCTTTTGAGCAGTTACATTAAAAGTTTCAACTTGTTTAGTTGAAGTTGGATTGTTAAAAGAAAACAATACCAATGTCGCTAAAGCGAATACAGAAGAAAAAATGCTCTTTTTCATATTTTGTTTGTTTATTTAAATTAAAAGATGATTCAAAATACTAAAACAAAAAGGAAAGCAAATTGTTTATGGTTTGTTGAATCAGTTTCAAAATTACAAATCAATGTTTAAACAACAAAATATATTTTTAGACCAATTTAGCCCTCAGAATCTGCACATTATCTATTATCTTCGCCAAAATTCCTAACTATGAACCTGCATGAATATCAAGCAAAAGAATTGCTTAAAAAGTACAACGTTCCTGTTCAAGAAGGTGTAGCTGTTGACAACGTTAAAGACGCTGTAGCTGCATATCAAAAAATTGCAACGGACACCAATAACAAATTCGCTGTAGTTAAAGCTCAAATACACGCAGGTGGTCGTGGTAAGGGTAAAATTAACGGATCAGAACAAAGAGGTGTTGCTGTAGGTAAATCTGCAGAAGACATCGAAAACTTTGCAATGAATATACTTGGTGGAACTTTAGTAACTATCCAAACTGGTCCTGCTGGTAAATTAGTTAGTAAAATCTTAGTTGCTCAAGACGTTTATTATGAAGGTCCTCAGCCAACAAAAGAATTATACTTATCTATTTTATTAGACCGTGCTAAAGGCATGAACGTAGTAATGTATAGCACAGAAGGTGGTATGGATATTGAAGAAGTAGCACATAACACCCCAGAAAAAATTTACAAAGAGTGGGTACACCCTGGTGGTGGCTTACAAGGTTTCCAAGCTAGAAAAATCGCATTCAACTTAGGTTTAAGTGGAGATGCTTTTAAAAACTGTGTGAAGTTTGTAACTAATTTATACAATGCATACGTTGGTTTAGACTGTGGTATGTTAGAGATCAATCCATTATTCAAAACCGCTGATGACAAAATCATTGCGGTAGATTGTAAGATGAATATTGACGATAGCGCTTTAATGCGTCACCCAGATCTATTGGCAATGAGAGATGTGACCGAAGAAGATCCAACTGAAGTTGAAGCTGGTGAGTTCAATTTGAACTTTGTGAAATTAGACGGTAACGTAGGTTGTATGGTGAATGGTGCTGGTTTAGCAATGGCTACAATGGATATGATTAAGTTAAGCGGTGGTGAACCAGCTAACTTCTTAGACGTAGGAGGTTCTGCGAATGCTCAAACAGTTGAAGCAGGATTCAGAATCATCATGAAGGATCCTAATGTAAAAGCGATTTTGATCAATATATTCGGCGGTATCGTTCGTTGCGATCGTGTTGCTGCTGGTGTAATTGAAGCATTCAATAAATTAGGCAATATCGACATTCCTATCATTGTACGTTTACAAGGTACGAATGCGGTAGAAGCTAAGAAATTAATAGATGAGAGTGGATTGAAAGTTCAGTCTGCAATCTTGTTGAGCGAAGCTGCTGACTTAGTGAAGCAAGCTGTTGCTTAGTTTTTAAACTGCTATTTTCAAAGAAAATAATAACAGTTTAAAAACTCTTTGATGACTTAAAAAAAACCCAACGAAATCGTTGGGTTTTTTGTTTGTTTTATCAGCTATTTTCAAAGAAAATAATAACAGTTTAAAAACTCTTTGATGATTTTAAAAACCCAACGAAATCCTTGGGTTTTTTGTTTTAATTCATACGCTCAATTCTTTGAATTTATGGCTTTGAATTTATATACTTTGAATGATCTTTACTTCAGATAATCCACTAAATGAATAAACATGTCCAGTGGATACTTCCACACATTCTATTCTTATACGACGTTTTTTTCCGCGTTTAAAAACACGCCCTTTTAAAGACTCAAATAAAGTTCCTTCTTGCAAGTTGGCAACAAATGCATAACCTTCTTTTTTTGCAGCATCATAATTCCTTAAAACCAATAACAATGCAGTCTCTCCATTCGCAGTGGCAGCAGGATTAAGCAATGTTTTTTTCAAAGCTTTTTTAATATCGTCTGGAAAAATACCTAATTGAATAAATTGAGCCAGTAATTGGCCATAAATCGATTTCCATTCCTTACCATGTGCTTCTACCCTATTTTTATATTGTTCAAAACAAAGTAGATGCCCTAATTCATGTAATAGTGTAATTAAGAACTCATATTTATTGAGATTTCCGTTCACAGAAATTTTATGATTGGCTCCCAAGAAAGGATGACGATAATCTCCCAAGACAGATTTTCTTGCCCTTGTAACAGTAAGATGTACTTTATATTGATGTATTAAGGCTACAACAGGCTCAAAAGCCCCCTCTGGCAAATAGGCATTTAATGCATTTAATGGATGTTCAACTTTTGCCAATGCTATTAATTTATGCTTCTTTATTACGTTTAGTCCAACCGATTTCAATCCAGGTATAGACTAAATATAACCCCATCGCTATAAAAAGATTATTCGTTCCAATGGGTGCTTTTTTTTGTGTGGCAAACCATAATGCAGCGCCACCAAAAACAATGAATTTCAACATCGTTCCTGTCATCACAGAACGTACCATGGCATTGGGATTATTTACATCCACCTGACTAATTCTTTTATAATTAAATAAAGCCATTGAAAATAACATCCCATTTACGACCATCACAAATACTGCATTAATGGGTAATTGAATGCCTGATTTTTGAGTTAACAAAACAATAGCCAATACTGAAAAAAATAATGCAAATACTGGACGGAATTCCTTTTTAAAATATAGATTCATTTATTTTTTATATTTAGTTTGTGTGTCTTTTACGATTTTGAATAATGAAAATACAATAAACAAAGAAGGTAAAATCCATAAGAAAAGTGGCTCCAATTGATTCATTTTTTGATCGATATACTTACCTAAAAAAATCAAAATTGTCAAAGCTACAGCCCATTGACTAGCTAGCCCTGCAAATTTTGCCCATTGAATATTGGAATTGATTTTTTCTTTCAAGTGAATGTTTTAGTCAAGTGAAGGCAAGCTCTCAGGAAGCACTAGTGGAATGGTATCCAATTGTTGCGGATTTCCCTCTGATAAAACTTTTTTAATCCCTTCTATATATTGTTCCTTAAAATGAACTGCTTGTTCTAAAGAATCCGTTCTAATTTTTAGTAACTCTAAAGCTGATCTACTTTCTTTAGTGCCATATCCTGGTATGTAATATTTTAAGGGAGTAAATGCAATTAAAGCAATCGTCAACCCTACTAAAAACATAAATGCAATACTAATACCTATATAAACTGATTTTCTAGTCAACCTAAAGGCAATTACTTCGTCATAAGTGTCGTCATTAGTCACTACCAATCGATAAGAATTGCTCCTTCGTTTAAAAGTATTGTTAATATCTAAGTTTGGCATAATCTTGAATCTATATAAAGGTACAACCTTTGCTTTATTTAAACAGAATATGACGTATTTTTAAGGCGTTTTTAACCCAATGACCCTAGAATTGAACTATCCTCATTTTAAACGCCTATTTTGCTTCATTACATTTGGTTTATTAACCCAATGGAGTACCCCTATATATGCACAGGATACAACAAAATCAATCTTAGATATCAACAACTCGAAGCTAGTTAAGAAAGCAAATCAATTCTTAGATAGCAATCAGAAAAAGATCAATAACTTCTTTAATAGTAAAATGGATGCAGCTAAGGATGGTTTGACAAAAAAAACAAACTCCTTAATCGACAAAACGGGAATTAATGAAATTGATAAGCCACTTCCCTATGAAAGACTATTAAACAAAAAATACACCCTTGGTCGTAGAGCATATCAAAATACCGTTTCTCAATTCAACTATTTATTTAATGCCGATGAGTCATTAAACGAAATAATTCAAAAAGCTAGAGATCTTCATGAAGATGATTTCACCGAACTCCTCCCATTTTACGATTATGATTTGAGCATTACCGCTAAGGAATCGATTGATTCCATCATTTATAGATGTAATGCAAATATCGTTTTGCATGATTTAAGAAGTAATTATGTAGATGACGCCTACTTAATGTTAGCAAAAGCCTATTTGTTTCATAAAAATTTTGACACCGCAGCAAGTATTTTACAATTCATCAACTATTCCTTTTATGATAAAGAAGCTGGTGCAGACCTACCCATTGGAAGTAATATAAATAAAACCGGAAAATTTAGTATCGCTTCTGTTGAGGATGGTCGTGCTTGGGAAAATAAAAATGTGAGAAATGAAAGCATGATTTGGCAGGCTAGAAACTACTTTGAAGCAGGCGAATTAAACGAAGGAGTTAGTTTATTAGAATTGCTTAAAACAGACGCTGGTTTTCCAAAACGCTTGCATCCCTTTTTGTATGAGCAATTAGCTTATGGATATTATCAATCTGGTAATTATCTAAATGCCGCTAATAATTTAATCAAAGGATTAGATAATGCCAAGGATATGCTTACAAGAGCAAGGTGGACCTTTTTGATTGCACAGATGTATGAAAAAGAACAAAAAATTGATCTAGCATACAATTGGTATAAAAAAGCTGGGTCAATTGCCTCTAATCCAATCATTGCTGTTTATGCAAGTATTTATAGGACAAGTATCGAAGCAAATCGTGGTGAAAAATCTTGGGAAACATTGGCAAACTCCTTAGAAAGAATGCTTAATAGAGATAAGTTTAAACCTTATGCGGATATCATTTATTATGAAATGGCACAATTGGCCTATCGTAATAAAGCAACCGCTAAATCCAATCAATGGCTAGTTGCTTCAATTCAAAAAAATGAATCAAACAATAAGCTTAAACAGAAAGCTTTAATTCAATTAGGGAATATCAATTATCAAATTGACCAATTTACGATAGCAAATATTGCTTATGATCAAATCAATAACCTATTAAAGAGTTATCCAAATTATGATCAAATCACTTTGAGAAAAAAATGGTTGGCTCAAATAGCAAGTCAGGATGAATTAATTAGAAATGAAGACAGTTTACAATGGATCTACACTTTTCCCAAAAAAGAACAAAAATCAATTGCTATAAATTGGCAAAAAAGAGTTGAGAAAGCGAATGAGCAATCTAAAAACCTATTTACTAATCAAGCGCAAAAAAACGAGTCGGAAGTAAGTAAAAATGATTTGACCAAAAATGCAGGCTATACTTTTAGTAATGCTTTTGCCTCAAATAATAAGCAAGCGCCTAAATCAGATTTTTATTTTGACAATCCACAAACAATTAGTGCTGGATCCTCGAATTTTATTAGAAAATGGGGGGATAGACCAAATGTTGATAATTGGAGAAGGAAAACAAGTATTCAATTAAATAGAAACAATAATACGAATATACTACTATTGGACAGCTTGAAAAAGGAAACGCTATTGGGCAATAGCACAAGTAATGATCAAATAAAAAAAGAAGGCTTTGCAAAAAAAGATAGTAGCGAAATACTAAAAATTAAATTAATTGAATCCGAAGATGAATATGTTAAGTCACAAATGATTTGGAATAAGCATGCCCTTTCCATTGCAAAAATATTTTTATACGAATTAAATGACTTCGAAAAAGCATTACCTAGGTATCAAAAAATCATTCAAAAAAATATTGATTCAGCTACAACAGAAAGTGCCTTACTAGACCTTGCTAGTCATTATATTCATGTTGGTCAGAAAGAAAAATCTGATCTTATAATTCAGGAGATTACTAGACAATTCCCAAATGGCATATATGTAAGTAAAAAGAAAGCGAAAGAACAGTTAGAAAAAATGGATAAAAATGCCACTGATAATTATAAAGAAAATTATTTTATAGCACAGATTGGCGATTGGGATTCCTTTAATTCTAAAATGGAAGACGCCCAAAAACAATTTAAGGGTACAAAATGGCAGATACCTTACCAATTTTTAAAAGTAAAGATGTACGCTCAACAAAGTTTAGATAGTTTAGCACTTGTTCAGCTAAATCAAATCATTTCGCTAACGAAGAGCGAACCTATTAAGGCAAAAGCTAGAGATATTATCACAGAAATAAATAATAGAAAAACAACAGAAGCTTATTTGGCAGCTTTGAAAATAACTAAACCAATCAAGCCGATACTTGTCGAAGAAATAGCAGAGAATCAATCTAAAGGTCCTTCTGAAAGTATAAAAAAAGATAGTGGTTCAATTGCCAACAATAAAAAGGAAGCCAACTTGGTGCCTAAAAAAGATAGTGCTGCGTCATTAGTATCTGAAAATCAGCTTGTATTTTCGAATGACAGCCTAGAACAACATTATATTGCATTACAAACATTTAATGTTGCTGCGGTATTTGTGAAAGAGATCCAAAATGCAATGAAAGACTTTAATACTGAGTATTATAAAAGATTAAACTTAAATGTAACTTATGTTCAGTTTACTGAACAATCACATCTTGTGTGGATTGGGCCATTTACGAATGCTTCCGAAGGTTTGCTATACTTACAAAAAGTGAAACCTCGATTAAGTACAGAAATTATTTCTTTCATTGCCAAAAATCAATATGACTTGACGTTGATAGGAAAATCAAATATTATTCAAGTCAATAACCAAGAACAGTTAGATCAGTATAAGCGCTATAAATCAACTTATTATTTTAAACCTTAAAAGGTAAAAAGTGAATTCAGAAAATAAAACAACAACAAAAGAAATTAAAAAAGGACCTAAAAATTGGGTAAAACTTTTTTGGAAATACTACCTAATTTCAGCAGGTATCTTCTTGTTGTTTATCCTATTACTAAATTTTGGATGGATTGGAGATATGCCCGACTTAGACGATATCGAAAATCCTACCGCATCTTTAGCAAGTCAGGTGTATGCACAAGATGGCACGCCAATGGGTAAGTTTTATTTAGAAGACAGAATTAGTGTAAAATATCGTGACATTAGCCCTTACCTATTGCAAGCGTTAGTAGCAACAGAAGATAAAAGGTTTTATGACCACTATGGTATTGACGGAGAAGGTTTATTAAGAGCTGTGGCATTCTTAGGAAGTCAAGGTGGCGCTTCAACTATCACTATGCAGACTGCAAAGAATTTATTTACAGACAACTGGGCAACAAAGAATAAACTCTTAAGAATTATTCAAAAAATTAAAGAGAGTATCATTGCCATCAAACTTGAACGCAATTTTACGAAGCAAGAGATCATTACTTTATATTTAAACACCGTACCATTTAGTGAAAACCTATTTGGCGTAAGCAATGCTTCAAGGTCCTTTTTTCAAAAAGAACCAGATCGTTTAACAATCGAAGAAGCTGCACTATTAATAGGTATGATCAATGCCCCAACAAAATACAACCCAAACAGGAATCCAAAATTGGCATTGGAAAGAAGGAATTTGGTGTTGAATAGAATGGCAGGCCAAAAATATATTTCGAATGAACAAGCTGAACAATTAAAAGCCTTGCCTTTGGTGACTAACTTTAAAAAGTTAGATGAGAACAATGGACTTGGCCCCTATTTCAGAAGTTACTTAGGTGAATACATGAAAAAGTGGTGTAAGGAGCATAAGAAAAACAATGGGGATGCATATAACCTATATAGAGATGGCTTAAAGATTTATACGACCATTAATCCTCGTATGCAATTGTATGCCGAAGAAGCAGTTGGAAGACATATGGCTTATTTACAAAAGGAATTTAATAAACAAGCGAATATCAAAACTGGTTCTGTTTGGAAAGACTTTAATAACCAATTAGAATTGGCGATCAAACAAACCGACAGATGGAGAAATATGAAGCGTGAGGATGTAGAAGAAACGGATATTAGAAAATCATTTGATGAGTCCTTACCAATGCGTGTTTTTGCATGGAATAAAAATAGATTCATCGATACCATCATGACGCCACTTGATTCTTTAAAATACCATAAGCAAATGTTGCAAACTGGTTTCTTAGCAGTGGATCCGTTTACAGGAGAGGTAAAAGCATGGGTGGGTGGTATTGACTTTAAAACATTCAAGTACGACCATGTCAACATCAATACAAGAAGACAGGTTGGTTCAACTATGAAACCATTACTCTACTCTTTAGCCATTGAAAAATCTGGTTTCACCCCTTTCAGTATTGTGCAAGACCAACAACAAAACTTCGAAGGTTATGGAATGGTACCAAATACACCAAAGTCTTGTACTGGGCAATCTATGCCGATGGCTCAAGCTTTAGCCGAATCAAGAAACTGTGCTACTGCTTATATTATGAAGCAGATAAATGGAGATGGTAATGAGGCTGCAAAAGAATTAGTCTCTTACTTAAAAAAGGCCAATATCCAAGCAGATATACCTGCCTATCCATCTATTGCCTTAGGTGCTTGTGAAGTTTCATTATTTGAAATGGTGCAGGCCTATACCATGTTCCCTGGTGGTGGGTATAATGCACAACCATTCTTTATCAATCGTATTGAAGATAAAAATGGCAATGTATTAGAAAGCTTCTCACCGCAAAGAAGAAAAGTGATCAGCGAATTAACTGCCTACTCAATGGTAAGTATGATGGAAGGGGTTATGACAAAAGGAACAGGTAGAAGCATGTATTCTTATGATATTGGCACTCAATCTGTAGCTGGCAAAACAGGAACAACCAATGATAATAGCGACTTATGGTTTATGGGTTACACCCCACAAATACTTGCAGGTGCATGGGTAGGTGCAGATGATCGATATATACGTTTTACAGACAATTATTTTGGACAAGGCGCACATGGCTCACTCCCTATATGGGCCTATTTCATGAACAAAGTAGCGAACGACCCCGCTTGTAATTTAGATAGAAATGCAAGCTTTTTGAAACCTGATAATTTAAGTACAGACTTTAATGTAAACTTTGTGGGCAGGGATTCAAGTATCGATTTAAGTATTCCAGATCAAGATGCTGAAGCGATAGAAGCAGAATCAGATTATAGTTTAATTTCAAACAATGAACCTGCGGTAGTCACTCCTGCAAGTTCAAGCCCCGCATCCAATAAACCAGTCGTACCCAAAAAATCAAATACGGAACCTAAACAAGCTACTACCCCTGCGAACAAACCAAAAGCAGTAATGCCAAAGAAAAAACAATAATTGATTTTAGGAATCAGGACACAAACCTAAGCAATTGGAAAATAGAAAATAAAAGACTGAACTTAGTTCAGTCTTTTATTTTTGCCTCAATGCATATTGAATTGTAAAATGATGGTAAGTGTTTCTTTGGAAAAAACCTGTGCCATATTGAAATAACATTCGTTTATAGGGAAATCCAAAACCAGCACTTAAACCATTTAAGCCATTGGGTTGATTGGGAACATTCAACTCAAATCTTCTAGAAAAATGATACCCTAGATCAAGTTCAAAATTTTGTCCAACATAAAATTGTGTTCCCAAAATAAGGTGATTAAACACATTTTGCATTGAACCTGGTTGGCTATACCCTTCTTGATTATAAAAATTTAGATCATAGTAGTTGTCATTCCATACAGAAAGCCTTTCAGCAGTAATTGAAAATTGTAAAGGTGCATTTTCTAATCTCTTGGACCATCCTAGAATCAAATTCAATGGCAGTTCTTCCTTTACTTGAAAATACTTAATTTGCGTTCCCACATTCTGTAATAAAATACTCCATTGAGATAAACCATTTGGTGCAAGATAACGAACACCCACATCCATTGCTAGACCACTAGACTTATAGGCGCCAAAATTAGATTGTATTAGTTTTATCTGTGTCCCAAAGTGAAAATGTTCTTGATAGGTTTTTGCAATCCCCACTTGCACCGCGTATTCGTTAGGACTTGTTATGCCAAAACTATTCCCAAGCATGTCTGTTTGTTCGATAGAACCATAATCCATATAATGAACGCCCCAACCAATGATCCAATTTGATTTTAACTTATTTGCACCATTTAAGTCATATTGTTGTATTCCAGCAAAATAGGGCTTCACACTCACTTGTATAATTTGATCCATTTTTGTGGTAAGTAAAGCTGGCTGGGTCATGGCAAGTCCTAAATCATCTCCAATAGAACTTATATTTAAACCACCTAAACTCGACGCTTTGGCAGTAGATGGTAATTTTAGAAATTGATAGGCCGCATTGCCTACTGTTGTTTGCGCGTGTAAGCGATTGACATTAAACATGTCTCCAAAGAGGCCGCAATTGATAAAATAGCAGCCAATAAAAAACCCTAGCTTATTGATGAATCTTTTGGAACACATGCAACAAAGCTAGGGTTTGGAATTTAAAAATCAATTAAACAAGCGCTAAATCTAGTACTTGTTGCATATTTTTCACATAATTGAACTTCAAGCCTTTTATAAATGCTTGGTCAATTTCATTTACATCTTTTTCGTTCTGCCAACAAAGTATAATCTCTTTCATACCAGCTCGTTTAGCAGCCAAGATTTTTTCTTTAATACCTCCCACAGGCAATACCTGACCTCTTAATGTAATTTCTCCTGTCATTGCTAAGAAAGGTTTTACTTTTCTTCCTGTATAAGCAGAACTCAATGCAGTCAAAATAGTGATACCTGCACTTGGGCCATCCTTAGGAACTGCCCCTTCAGGCACATGCATATGGACCGACTTTGTTTTAAATAATTCAGGATCAACCCCTATTTTTTTTGCATTTGCTTGTAAATAAGTCATTGCTGTACTCGCACTCTCCTTCATTACATTCCCTAAGTTTCCAGTTAACTTTAATTCACCTTTCCCTTCTGAAAGTAAGGTTTCAATAAATAAAATATCTCCGCCAACATAAGTCCATGCTAAACCAACAGCCACACCCGGCATATTGACTGTCTTATAAATCTCGTTACTATACCTTGGTTGACCCAAGATTTTAATTAGGTCTAACTTGCTTACCGTTGGTTTAATTTTTTGTTTATAGGCAATCTGCTTTGCTTGATAACGCATGATTGATGCCAATTGACGATCCAATTCACGGACCCCACTTTCTCTGGTATAGTCTTCAATAACTTTTTCCAAAACATTGTCCTGGATTTTGAAATTGTATTTCTCTAATCCATGAAGTGATTTTTGTTTAGGCAATAAATGTCTTTTTGCAATCTCTACTTTTTCTTCCACAGCATAGCCACTTAAGTCGATGATTTCTAAACGATCTCTTAATGCAGGTTGAATTTGACTAATGTCATTCGCTGTTGCAATGAAAAGTGTTTTACTTAAATCATATTCAGACTCCAAATAATTATCATAGAAACTATGGTTTTGCTCTGGATCCAATACTTCTAATAATGCAGAAGAAGGATCGCCTCTATGGTCTTTACCGATTTTATCGATCTCATCTAAGATCATGACAGGATTCGAGGTCTTTACCTTTCGGATGCTTTGAATAATCCTTCCCGGCATTGCACCGATATAGGTTTTTCGATGACCTCTAATTTCACTTTCATCATGTAAACCCCCTAAACTCACACGGGTATATTTTCTTCCAATCGCATGTGCAATAGACCTGCCCAAAGAAGTTTTACCGATTCCTGGAGGGCCTAAGAAACAAAGAATCGGACTCTTCATATCTCCTTTTAATTTCAACACCGCTAAGTATTCTAAAATTCGATTTTTTATTTTGCCCATACCGTAATGGTCTTCGTCCAATACTTTTTTAGCATTTTTTAAATCATAATTGTCATCGGTATATTCATCCCAAGGAAGATCTAATAATAAATCTAAGTGATTGTACACCACAGAATAGTCCGGTGTACTTGGATGCATACGCTCCAGTTTCTCTAACCCATTTTGAAATAATTTCTTTGCTGCTTCCGGCCATTTTTTATTTTCTGCCTTCTTTTTCATTTCAGCCACTTCGCGCTCATTAGGATCACCACCTAATTCGTCCTTGATACTCTTCAATTGTTGCTGTAAAAAATAATCTCTTTGTTGCTTATCAATTTCAGTTCTAGTCTTATTGGCAACTTTGTTTTTTAATTCTACAAACTGTAATTCTTTTTGCAAGAAAGCTACTAATTGCTCTGCCTTTTCAACTACGCCATTGATCTCTAACAAGCCTTGTTTTTCTTGTAAATCAATATTCAGGTTACTACCCACAAAATTGATTAAGAACATAGGACTTTCTATATTCTTTAAAATCATTGTCGCCTCAGAAGGGAAATTTGGAGACAAGTTTATAATCTGAGCAGCCAAATCTTTAATTGTAGATAATAAAGCTTCAAAATGTTTATCCTCTTTATTGACAGGTGCATCCTCAATTAATTGAACTTTTCCTTTGAAGAATGGGTCTTCCTCCACCATCTCTAATAATTCAAAACGCTTTTTACCTTGAATGATGATGGTAGTCCCTCCATCTTGCATTTTGATCATTTTAATGATCTTAGCTACTGTACCAATAGTACATAAATCTGCAGGAGTTGGGTCTTCAATATTTCCATCTTTCTGTGCTAATACACCCACTAATTTGTCCTTCGCATAAGCGGCTTTCACAGCTTGAATGCTTTTATCTCTTCCTACAGTAATAGGAATAACTACACCTGGAAATAATACGGTATTTCTTAATGGAAGGATTGGAATCATTTCTTCAATCACAATCGCTGGTTCATTCTCCATATCCTGCTCATTAAAAGTGAACAAGGGGATGAACTCGTTATCTTCCTCTGTTTTAAATAAAAATTGCTTATCCAATGTCTTAAATTTTATTATAGTCAAAATGACATAGGAGCCCCCATTATGGAACCCCAAATCTGTCTACCTATATATAGGCAATATTGATGCCAAAAGTTAAGTGATTATTTGAAAAGGATTGAAAAATGGCTCATGTAACACAAAAAAAAATCCTTTCCGAGATTTCGGAAAGGACCTTCTTGCAAGAAGTTATTTAAAAACTTCTAGAACTACTTAGTAGCAGCAGAATCAGTAGCAGTTGAATCAGTTGCAACAGCAGCAGAATCAACAGCAACTACAGCTGTATCAACAGTTGCAGCAGCAGAATCAGTTGTAGCTTCAGTAGAAGCACCACC
>JACCDV010727207.1_pt1 | contig 21369 bp, 19 predicted proteins | sample 7446131 | NCBI WGS metagenome assembly JACCDV01 (sample SAMN15323448, study PRJNA562643) | freshwater metagenome | isolation source: river surface water | place: USA:Blue River Watershed | collected 2017-08-17 | reverse complement strand
ATATGAGTTTGCATACGCCTAAAAAAATGATCGCTTGCGGTGATTTTCATTTTAATAACACTATGGTTGGTGAGAATGGGTTGAATAAAAAATTTGGGGAAGATCGCATTTCAATTTACAATCGATTGAAAAATAATCCCTGCACTTTTTTTTTCCAACATAAAATGCCAAGAAGAGAACTTTGGAGAAATAAAATAGAGTATGCTTTTTCTATATGCCCTCCAGGTAACGGAATCGATACTCATAGATTATGGGAAGACCTGATACTAGGGCTCATCCCGATAGTAAAAACATCTGAATTAGATCCACTTTATAAACAATACCCAGTAGTTATAATAAACAATTGGGAAGAAATTACCCCATCAAATTTAGAAAAGTGGTATGCAAAATACAAAAGCGAAATTTTCTCAGAGTCTATATTAAAAAAACTCAAGCAATCTTACTGGCTTGATAAAATTAATGAAAAAAGGAAACTCTGTTTTCAAAAGCGTTATAACCCCTAGCGGCTTTGTTTCCTAATTCAAAAACAAGTACAGTTTTTTAAGTTTTTAGATGAATTTTCAGCTAAAACCTTGAATTCACTTGAATTACTGATCTCACATTGAGTTGAGCATCTTATTCATGATCAATGATTTAACATAAATTTCATTTGAACAGGTTTCTTCAAGTTTTGATCTAAGTGATTCCCCAAGCACTCTTTTCCACCTTGAAAAAAGTGTCTCAATTTGGCTTCTTTGATTATATCCTGTTAGCTTTCCCCATATACTTTTTGCCTCAAGATCTTCTCCTAGCGCTCTTATAATCTTTATTGCGTCTTTTCTTTGATCTATACCGTTTTGAAGGGAAGATCCCTTTCTTGGAGGGGTCAAAAGCTGTTTGTTGTATCTCAAGCATTTTGTATAAAGTTCATGCTGATCAGCTATTCCATCAATCAAGACTTTTCCTTTTTTTCGGTTAAGACATCCCATGACTTCGTCAATTTGAGATAAATCGTGCGAAGAGGCTGCTGTTAGCTTGCTGTAGATGATTTCTTTTGTTTTTAAATCAATTGCTACATGCAATTTTCTCCATTTACGATGACCCCCATATTTCTCTTTTTTCCACTCACCAGATTCATAAATTCTTATTCCAGATGTATCGAAAACAATGTCGGTTATATTCTTTTTTATCATCCTTTTGGGATCTTTTTTCCCTCTTTTGCAAATGCAAGTATAGTGAGGTATTTGAGCCGAAAGCTTAAGCATTTGCAAAAGAGAAAGAGCAAAACCTTGAAGTTGTCTTAATGGTAGATGAAAAACAAACCTTAATATAAGCAAAGCTTCTATCCATTCATCTGAAAAAATGAATGGTCTACCAATTTTTTTTGTCTTTTTGGCTTTCCACTTTTTACAAGATTCTTCAGAAAACCAAAAATTAATGCTTTTACTATTTATTAAGAGATTTGTTATACTCAGACATAGTACTTTTCATAGTATCACCACAGGGGTTTTGTTTTAGTAGATAAAAACTTTACCTGTGGTTTTTTTATTTTATAAAGAATTGAGTTGAAAACGGTTTAGATAGTTCTCTCTAAAGGGACTTAGGAAACAAAGCCGTTAAGCGATGATAAGGGGGAGTTTTTGTGGGTTTTTTTTATTTTTTTGTTTTATTTACTTTTATATTAGTTGCTGAAGAAAAAAGTTTAATTGTTACCAGCCAGAATCTAAATAAAAAAGGTCTTGATTTTTTTTTAGAAAAGCTTCCTCCTGATTTAGTAAGTATTTACTCTCAGGATGAGGATTTTATAAAAGAATTCCCATTTAGCCAGTATAAAAAGATTGATGTCGATCAATCGGGCTCTTTTTTTATCGATGCTCCAAGTGATATTATTAAAAATTGCCTTCTGAAGAATAAATCATGGGAAGCTAACATAGCACATATTATAAAAAAATATGCCAAAAAAGGTTCTCTAGTGCTAGACATCGGTGCACATATTGGTACTCATTCCATAATTATGTCTCAAGCAGTAGGAGATGAAGGGAAAGTTATAGCATTCGAACCAAATAAAAAAATTTTTAGAGAGTTATGCTATAATTTAGCAGCTTCTAAAATTGAAAATGTGATCCCATCAAGGCTTGCAATAGGTAAAGCAACAGATATTATTAACACAATCACTCCTCTTTATTATAACGAGGGTGGGACGTTTGTTATTAAGGCTAATAAATTAGATGGTGCAACTGCACAATTGTGCCTAGATGATTTAGAATTAGAAAACATTTCTTTAGTCAAGATTGATGTTGAAAATATGGAAGCTGATGTCATAGATGGGGCAGTCAAAACCCTTAAAAGATGTAGACCTGTATTAATTGTAGAAATCCAAGGTAATCGTGAAAGGCCTAAGCTTCTTAAAGAAAATACACAAAAAATGGCTAAGTTAAGCCTTCGAAAGATTAAAAATTTAAATTATGAAATGAGCCTTATCGGAGGGTGCGATTATTTATGTATTCCTAAATAACAATTTCTACGAGCAATATAGAAATATTTGTTACCCATGAGAATACAGTTTCTTTACGAGAACTAACGCATTAAAATTTTTCATAAAGTAGTGAGGGGGTAGAGGAGACTATTGCTAGCCTCCCCCCTCGTTAGATCCCGTTGTGCCTAATTAAGGCAACGGGCTCAAGATATTTATCTTTCATTCGTTGATAGTCAGAATAACTTGTGGGCTATCTTTGCTGTGGGAATCGGATCTAATCCCCGAAATAAATTAAACTTTTCCCAGCGATAAAGCAACAAGTTTTCTGTAAATTTCAGGTGACCAGGCATTAAAAACAATTTTTGAATAAATAAAGGAGTTTATGGCAGAGTTTTTAACTCAAAATGGAGTATCCTATGGGTCAAAAAAAGGGCAAGATACCAGCACATATTGAACCAAAAATATTTCATCATCCTCAAGTTGAGTCATCTTGGATAGCAATTCTTGAAAAAGTTGATGATCCTCGAGAGATTTCATGCAATACGCGTCATTTGGTAACAACTATCTTGTTCATTGCATTTACAACTATTTTATGTGGGGCAGTCAATTGGGAAGAGATGCATTATTTGGCTATCGGGGAGGACTTTACTAAACCTGTGTTCAAGAAATTAGTGCACCATCTGAAATGGAGATAATCATGGGATCGCAAAAATTTTTTAAACTTTTTGCGATGTTATCTAACTTCTGATTTTTTAATCAAAGCAACGATCAAACCATTCCAATAACCATTAGGATCTCTTTGATGGGTATCGATTTCAAATTTTTTTAAAACTTGATACCCTAATTCTTTAAAAGCCCTAAAAGTTCCTGTTTTGACTTGCGGCCAACTCCAATCATCTACAATTGCTATAAACACATCATCAAGTAAATGATCATACATTTTAAACGCTTTATATTGATTTTCTTCGTTATGATCTCCATCATAAAAATAGACATCAAATTTTTTTCCTTTCAGTTTTTCAAAGGTAGATCTTGAGAAACTATCACCTTCTATAAAGCTAAAAGACTTTTTTAAGAAATTACCTGTATTAGCAAAAAACTCATTTTTAGGCCCGCTAAATTTTGACCAGTTATCAATCGCAACTGATAGATTAAAAGAATTGCCATAATTTGATGAGATAAATGTAGATCCTTTCCAAACCCCAACCTCGATATAATTTAGAGGTAAATTTTTAGAAATTTCACCGAGAGTGTTAAGTAAAATACGATTTTTTTTTTGAAGACATGCCATCAATTTTTAATACTTTCTGAGGCAATTTTGTAATGCCTTTTTCCGCACATTCGACAGAATAATCTATATGATTTTTTAAAAAATCAATCACACTTTCACTATTTTCAAAACTAAATAAATTTAATCCTACTAAAAAGGTCGCTAGAATTTTTTTCATGATAAGCCTCATTTTTTTATTTCATCTCTACTTTTAGATTAAGCTTTTAATTTTAGGGAACAATTTTTATTTTTGGGTAGAGCGTATAAAACTAGGCTGGTTTAGCATGCTCTTAATTTGAAGAGAAAGGCCTTATTTCCTAATTCTGTAAAAGAAATTATAATCAATATTCAGATCAATTCGTTTGTATGGGAAAAATAACCTGAGAAGACCTGCTTTTATAATTGATTTATTGATGGGCTAAAAACTTGAATCCAGCTTTTGTTGAGCTTAGTACAATCAGACTAATAAAGTAATATAAGTACATTACTGGTATTAAAAGTAGTGCGCCATCTGAAATCGAGATAATTCCATATAAGATTAAACCGTAAGTCAAATGTGTTTTGATAGGTGTTTTTTCAGCTATTTGAAAATACAGAAAAATAGGATAGATCGCTCCAAAAAGAAAGGTTATACATCCCAATATTCCAAAATTATCTAGTATGCCTAAATAAACAATCTCATAAATTCCTTCAAATTTCCCATTTCCTAAAAAAGTTGTTCGATTAAAAGCGTCTAATTGATTAGCTCTTCCTCCTAGATTAGAATCATATAAAAATGCAGTTGAAATTTGGAAAGAAAGTAGTAATTTTTCGGTAAAATAAATGGATGATACTATACTTAAAAAATTTAAACCCTTCTTCATGTGGAATTTTTTTATCAAGTAAAAAAGCTCTGCTATTAAAAGCCCTATCCATATCGTTCTCGAAAGAGTTAAAATTAAAGCTATTCGCGTTACCCAATTTTTAAAAAAATTTGTTTCTATTTCAAGATATAGGGGATAGAAGAAAAGCAAACAGATTCCAAATAAGTTCCCATTTCCATAGGTTGAAATGAGTTTAAATATCCCTCCTCGATCGATAAATTTTGATTCTTCTAAGGTGCCTGAATCTGAAAAGTTAATCGTTAACCCAGGGATTTCAAAAAACTCACCCGATAAAAATTTATATATCCAAAAGATGATTCCATACACACAAAGAAAAAAAATCGAATTTTTGATTGTTTTTTTAAATTTATATAAATCTAAATCGAAATTTTGATTAATCAGAATAATAAAAAAAATAAAAGGGAAAATGAAAAAATGGATCAAAAATGAAATAAAATAACCCAAATCTAAAGGAGGATTTAAACTGAATTGCACTAGGGATAGAATTTGAAACGGCACCCAAGCTAAATAAGCCTTAAATCCATAAGGATTAAAATTATCAATCCGGTGGGGTATATAAAATAAGCTTAATACTAATACTAAAGCATAGCCAAATGTAATCGGTAAATCATTTATCTTGATTCCTGCTTTTGGAAAAATAAAATTCAATAAAAATGTGAAGATCAATAGGTTAGAAAATATTTTCTTAAAATAATGATAAGGCATTTGATCTTGAAGAGGGTTGATTGCTTTTTATGCTAATTGGATTCTTGAAAAGATTCTATTTACATAGTGTAATAGCTTCCAAAAGAAGATCAATATGAATCATCAAGTTTTAAAATTTTTTAATTTTATATGGTTAGGCATTGGAATTTTTTCTAGCGGATTTTCGTTCGAACAGTATCTTTTGCCTATTTCAAAAGAACATCATCGATTGGAATCGATTCAGGGAATAGATTTTGTTTATGTAATCAATCTTAAGAAAAGACCTGAAAAATGGGCTAAATGTTTAGAAATTTTAAACCAAAAGCATATTCATGCACAACGTGTTGAAGCAGTTGATGGTTGTTTAATAAATTTACAGCATGTTGCTGCTTTAACTCCTCGGTTGAATACCTATTTTTTAGAAGAATGTAAGCCAGGATTTTTTGATGAAGATTTAAATTGGTGGAAGTACGATAAAAAAAAAATCCAAGAATTAAAATCTCAAGGTAAAAAATTTGTATATTCAAAAATCAATACTAAAGGGCATCTAGGTGCAGCATATAGCCATCTAACAATATTAAAAGATGCTATTGAGTCTGACTACAAAAATGTCCTCATATTGGAAGATGATTTTCAAATTGAGGGGGATCTTAATTTGATTCATCAGCTGATCAAAGAAGCTGATGAAAGATTAGCCGATGGTTATTGGGATATCATTTTTTTAGACAATTGGCATATTTTAGAAAATCAAGGAATCGTAAGTCTCTATAAAAAGCCTTATCTTTACCCAAATGGGGTTTCTTATGATCTAAATATGAAAAGAAGGGTGTTTTCAATTTCTAAGCACTTGAATTTAATCCAATCAAGATATGGGCTTTATTCTATGGTATTATCTAAAAATGGTGCGAGAAAACTTTATAACTATTTTAAAGCTAATAAATTGTTTTATCCTATAGACGCAGAGATTAATAATATTCCTGGAATTGTACTCTTAGAAGTGAAAAATCATTTAATTACATGCGATCGTTCTATTAGTGATACATCCAGTCAAAAATGAGCTCATTATCGATCAATAACGAGCTTTAAATATTTCAGGAGTTCTTTTCTAAGATATGTGCTGACAAATAGCGAGCAAGCTGCATCATGTCGATTGGCTCTTTCTGTCGAAAAATCTTTTCTAAATTGCCATCAGGTTTAATAAGTCGTTTATTTTTTTTATCTTGAAGGTTGTGCTCTTTAATATAATCCCAAACCTTTTTAGTGATGTCCGGTCTTGAAGCAGATTCAACACCAATAATAGCTTGTAATTCTTTGGAAACTTTATAGCCAGATTGAGGTTTTTTGGTTTTTTTTGCGGGTTTAGTTTCTGTAGATTTGGATGTTAGCTCTTTAGCGGCTTTTTTCTTCACCGTTTTTTTTGTAACTGCTTTTTCCCTGGGTAAATTGGAATATTTCTCAATCACTTGATCGACGCTGTTTCCGATAACATTACACTCTGGATAAGTGGAGCAAGAATAAAATACTTTTCCAAACCTAGATCTTCTAGCAACTAATTTCCCTGGGCATCCCATCGCTGGGCATTCCGGTAAGTCTTCAGGAGCAGTTTCCCCTTTTCTAGGGACATTTACAATTCCCTTACATTCGGGATAGCGGATACAGCCAAGAAAGATCCCAAACTTCCCAGAGCGGACCTTCATTTCAGATGAGCATTTTGGGCATTTTTGATCCCAATCAAAGCCTTCTATGAATTCTTCTTTATTAAGCTCTAATTCTTCAAGCGGAGCTGTGTAGTCGCAAATCGGATAATTGGAGCATCCATAAAAATATTTGTTTCTAGACCAAACTTTTTGTATAACATGCCCACATCGGGGGCAAATTCGATCAGTATCAACGCGCGGAACAAAAGCTTCTTTTTCTGCTATTTCAACAGAAGGGATAAATTCCTTCCAAAATTTTTTGATAAATTTCTTCCAGTCTTTATTGTTTTCAGCAATTTTATCCAGCTCCTCTTCCATTTCAGCAGTAAATCGAATATCCATCACCTGCTTAAAATTTTCTTCAAGCATTTGGCAAATGACCTTCCCGAGTTCCGTGGGTTTCAAAGCAGATTTTTCTTTGACGGTATATTCTTTGCTTTGGATCTTATTCATAATTGTAGCGTAAGTTGAAGGGCGACCGATTCCCGACTTTTCAAGTTCTTTAATCAAAGAAGCTTCTGTAAACCGAGCTGGCGGTCTTGTAAATGATTGATTAGATTCTATGCCAAGTAGTTTCAAGTAATCATTTACTGATAAATCTGGTAGCAGGCTAGATTCAGACTCTTTAGATGAATCGGTTTCAAGGTCATGCTTTTCTTCATAGAGGATTAAAAAACCTTGGAATTTGATTTGAGATCCAGTTGCGCGTAACATCATGGACTTGTCTGCTAAAATATCGACCGTGACGGTATCGTAGATAGCAGGTTTTACTTGAGATGCAACAAATCTTCTCCAGATTAGCTGGTACAATTTAAATTGATCGGCAGTTAAATAATTTCTGATGGATTCAGGATCTAATTCTAAGTTCGTTGGACGAATAGCTTCATGAGCGTCTTGTGCTGAATTTTTAGTCCCATAAAAGTTAAAATCATGAGGAAGATATTGGTCCCCGTAAGTTTTTTTGATGTAAGCTCTGACATCTTTGATAGCTTCAGGGCTTACTCGAACAGAGTCTGTTCTCATATAGGTGATAAGACCTTCAGCGTTGCCGCCAGATAGTTCTACCCCCTCGTATAAACTTTGAGCGATACTCATCGTCCTAGAAGCGGAAAAACCATAATGCCTAGAAGCTTCTTGCTGTAAAGTTGATGTAATAAATGGGGGATAAGGATTCCGTTTTTTTTCTTTTTTATCGATTTCAGCAACTTGATATTGAGCTTTTTTAAGTCTAGCTTCATACCTTCTGGCTGTCTCTTCATTTGAAATGAGTATGAAATCTTTTCCTTCTACAGCCTCTTTTTCAATTTTTTTCCCTTCAATAGAAAAAAGGTGCGCTTTAAATGCTTTTTTTTCTTTGGCTCCTTGCAAATCAACTTCAATAGTCCAGTATTCGATAGGTTTGAACGCATCGATTTCTTTCTCTCTATCGACCACAAGTTTTAAAGCTACCGATTGCACTCTTCCAGCTGATAGGAATCCATCGCGCCCTTTTTGTATTTTACGGTGTAGAATAGGGGAAATTTTGTATCCGACTATTCGATCTAAAAGTCTTCGAGCTTGCTGTGCATCAACCAATGAGATATCAATATCTCTAGGGTTTGCTAAAGCTTCTTTAACTGATTCTTTTGTGATGGCGTTGAAAGTGACGCGTTTATATTTTGTGGATTTAGGTAATATTTGCGCAATGTGCCATGCAATAGCTTCTCCTTCACGATCGGGATCGGGAGAAAGATAAACGACTTCCGCCTCTTTTGCAGCTTTTTTTAATTTTTCTATAACTTCTTTTTTGCCTTCAAGAATTTCATATTGAGGTTCAAAATCATTATCTACATCGATCCCAAATTTCTTGGCAGGTAAATCCCTAATATGCCCAAGAGAGGATTCGAAGCTGTAGTGGCTTCCTAAAAACTTTCTCAGCGTTTTGATTTTTGTAGGAGACTCAACAATAATTAAAGCTTTTTTCATTCTCTTAAGGCCTTAAATTTTAGAAGTTTCAAGTTTCTATCTAGTGATTATAGCAAAAAATATAAACAAAAAAATAAATTCTTACTGATTTATTCAAGCTAAAGTTGAAAGAAGATACTCTCAAATATTCTTTTTGTTCAAGGATATAGAAAATCTCGTTGGATAAACCATTTTTTTAACTTTGTCTTTAGTTGAATTATTAATCCAGTTTAATTATAAACTTTTGAAACAAATTTCCAATTCCTTCCTTAAAATCAATGACTGATAAAGAATTAATCGATCTAAGTAACTTAGATTTGTTCCCTTTTGAAAAAGAAACAGACGAAGAATTTTTCGAAAGGATTAATCAAACTAGCCAACGATTTTCTTTTTGTTATTCTAAAAAAAATCTTAGGTTTTATGAGTTAGCCTGTACCCTAATTGATGAGGGAAATGCGGTTGTAGAACTAAATCCGATTTTTTTAAAACAAAAGTCTTTTTTAGGGGTTACTGTTGAAGAAATCATCGATCATGAGAAAGTACATTTTCATCGCAGGGGCTTTCGAGGGAATAAATTTGAAGAGTCTCTAGCTTATTACTTATCAAAAAGTCGCTTTAGAAAAATTTTTGGGGCATATTTTCGGACTCCCTATGAATCTTTATCGGTATTGATTGGCTCTCTAGTGATCCCGTTTTGCAGTTGGCTAGATTTTTTTTCTTCAGAATCATTAATTTTATTTGTTTTTCTTTTAATTATTTTGGGGGTTAGATCGGTTGTAACTTTTTTTAGAATTCAATCATTAATTAAAAAATTGGACCTTTTATTTAACCAGAATGGGTTTAAAATCATCCTTAGATTGTCAGAAAAAGAAATTTTGATGTTGCATGATAAAACACAGCATCAAATTAAAAGGTTTTTTGAAGAGAATAGGAATTTACTGAGAGTAAAGCAAATTTTATTGGCATTTTTAAAATGATAAAAAAGGATCGATTTGCAAGCTTTCAATTTTTAAATTATTAATTTTTATTTTTTGACCTTTATAAAGCATGTAAGGCGCTCTTTTCCCTTTTTCATCTAGTAAAAATTCAAATCGAAAATGGAATGGATTAACAACAGATCGATTATTCATATGACCGACCTGCTTGAATCCAACTTCAGGGTTGTATCCTGCCAAAAATTCACCGATGGCGCAGCTATCAAAAAGGCTGTTGAAGATATGATAGTTTTTACTGAATGGTTTTTTATCTTTAGGTTTATTCCCATCCAAAGAGACTAAAGTTGTCTCTTCAATATAATCTTCAGGTAAAACTGGAAGTGAGTCGATTACTTCTTTTCCGTATTCTTTTTGGAAATTGCCAAGAAGTTTTTCCGGTTTTGGGAAGTTGAGAGCTTCTTGAAGGATAAAACGGGTTAATTTTTCTAAAGCAGATCGATCGTGAATGTAAAAGATAGAATGAGAAGCGCAATCTTCGTTTTCAAAAGCGGTTGCTAATTTTGGATAAAAATTTTGAAAAATTTTGAAATGTTCTTTGAGATCGGTGTAGATTAAGGTGTCCATATCAATAAAAAATGCATTTTTAATGTTGAAATGAGCGATTAGATCATGAACGACAAACCATTTATGAAAGGGATCTTTTGATTCATCTTCACGATATAAAAAGCGTGATTTGCACGCTTTAGCATAATGTTTATGAACGGAAGATTTCCTTATAGATTCTGTAGGAGTAAATTGAACGCCTAGCTTCTTTAAATTTGACAGATTTTTAGAGCAATTTTTAAGCTTATCTAGAAAGTATATTTTAGTTGCTGGGTTGAATGTTTTTGCTTGATTTAGAATTTTTTCACAATGTTCGAAAGACAATTCGGCATAATTGTAAAAAATTATCGATGGCTCATCTTTCGTAAAAGATTTTATAGAAAGTATTAAGAAAATGCTGAGTATTTTAAAGAAGCGCATAATGGATCTCGTTAATTATTAGCTTTTTTAGCACTTTAATCAGTTCGGCTTTTCTATAAAATAATTTTTTTAAAAATTTTTAGTCAGCTTCGCGAATTTCGCAACTAATGTTTTTAATTCTCCTAGCTCATGAAAAAATACGTCATAGGTAAGACCGAGAGAGCCTTGGTAAGATTTTTTTACTGTTCCAGTGCCGAAAGTTTTATGTAAAACTTTTGTTCCAGTAGTAAAAACGAACTCATCTTCATTACTTTGCAAGCTCTCTTTTTGATGCTGACGTCGATTAGATTCTGTCATATCGTGAGGAATTTCTTCTAAAAATCTTGAAGGCATCATCATGCGGGGCGTTCCCCAAAGCAGCCTATATCGAGCTGATGATAAATGTAATAGTTTTTTGGCACGTGTCATTCCCACATAACACAACCTTCGTTCCTCTTCTAAATCTTCATTTTTTTCTTTGCAGTTGATATGCGGAAATAGATCCTCTTCCATACCCACCATAAAGACGATCGGGAATTCAAGACCTTTGCTGTTATGAAATGTCATGAGTTTAACAGAGTCTTTAGGGTGCTTTTCATCTTCTTGGGAACCTTTAAGACTAATTTCCTCTAAAAATTCGTGGAGTCCCTTATTTGGGAATTCTTTTTCAAATTCTGAAGCTTTGCTTAAAAGTTCTTCAATATTGGCTTTTCGGTCTTCATAAGTTTCTGGATCCGATTTCAAAAATTCTAAGTATTTGAACTCTATTAGAGTTGTGCTGATCAACTCTTTAACGGAGGATTGGATCAGTTTAAGAGCCTCGTTTCGAGCTTTTAAGAATTCATCGATCCCGATAGCTTGTTTTGGAGTGAGTTTAACTGCATGAAAGAGCTTCCCTTGGATATATTGTTTGCATACTTCAATAATCGGGGTTTTGGATTTTTCTGAATAGTCTAGTAAGTTAGCTAATGCTGTTGGCCCTATGCCTCTTTTGGGGATATTGATTATGCGTTCAAAAGAAACAAAATCATTTTCATGGACCAGTAATCTCAATAAAGAAAGAACATCTTTGATTTCTTTTCTTTGATAAAATGAGATGCCTCCGATGATTTGATAAGGAATTCCCCATTTTAATAATTCATCTTCATACGATCTGGATTGGGCATTGGTTCTGTAAAAAATAGCTATTGAGGAGTAGGGGCTCTTTTTTTGAAGAGTTAAATATTCAATATTTCTCAACACCCATCTTGCTTCTTCGTGATCGTTGTCTGCATAAAAAACTTGAATTTTCTCTCCTGTTTCACTTTCAGAAAAAAGTTTTTTTTCATATCTTTTTTTGTTCCATGAAATCAAAGTATTGGCAGCATTTAGAATGGTTTTAGTGCTTCTGTAATTTTGATCAAGCGTGATCATTTTTGCTTTGGGAAAGTCTTTTTCGAAATGTAAAATATTGGAGATATTCGCCCCTCTAAAGCTATAAATTGATTGGTCTGGATCCCCGACGGCAAACAAATTTTGATGTTTTACAACTAATAGCTTAATTAGCTCATACTGAGCTTTATTGGTATCTTGGTATTCATCAACAAGAACGAATTGGTAACGAGTTTGGTAAACCGAAAGAACTTCCGGGAAATTTAAAAAAAGCTTTACCGTCAATAAAAGCAAATCATCAAAATCTAATGCGTTAAAATCTTTGAGTTTGCATTGGTAGTCGTTGTAAAGATCTAAAAAAGGGCTTTTGAGTTTGAAAGAAGGGTTTGCTATCAGATCATCCGGGAGTAATAAATCATTTTTAATGGCTGATATAGTTTGTTTGACCTCTTTAACAGACATTTTCTCTTCATCAATATTGCGATTCTTCAAGCATAATTTTAAACAATTTTCGCTGTCTTGTTGATCGAAAATGGTGAATGAATTCTTATAGCCAAGATAGTGAATAGATTCTCTTAAAATTCTTGCGCAAAGAGAGTGAAACGTGCAAGTTAGTACTATCTGATCTGTTGACAATTTTACCCTTTGCGCCATTTCAGCTGCTGCCTTGTTAGTAAAGGTTAAGGCGACAATTTCAGAAGCAGGTACGCCTATTTGGATAAGATGGTTCATTCTCTCTATGACAACTCTTGTTTTTCCAGACCCAGCTCCAGCCAAAACTAAAAGAGGTCCCTCAATGTGTTCGATGCATAGTTTCTGTTTATCATTTAAGTTCATCAGGATTATCCAAAAAAATGTTTTCTAAAATTTTATCATGGAGATTATCTTGTTGCAATCGAACTTTTGGGTGGATGAAATGAGATTTTTTTTTCTGTTTTTGTGCTTTTTAAATTATCTTGATTCTGTAGAACTTGGTATTGATTATTTTTTTTCAGAGCCCTTGGCAAAATCTATTCAAGGAAAGCGTATCGGGCTCATAGTGAATCAAACGAGTATGAATCAAAAATTAGAGAGTACCGCTTCCCTCTTTTTGAAACATCATTTTGTAGTTAAAGCGTTGTTTAGCCCCGAACATGGAATTTATGGTCTAAGTAAAGCCAGTGAAAAAATTGCATCAGAGGAAAGTAAGGCGATCCCAATTTATAGCCTTTACGGAGAAAGTCGCAGGCCCACTGAAAAAATGCTTCAGGAAGTAGATGTTTTGGTCTATGACATCCAAGAGATTGGTGTCCGTTCATATACGTTTGCCTCTACTTTGTTTTATGCGATGGAAGAAGCAGCTAAGTTTAAAAAAAAATTGATCGTTTTAGATCGGCCTAATCCACTTGGTGGAGTTATGGTAGACGGAATGATGTTAGATGAATCATTGCGTTCTTTTGTCGGTTATATCAATGTCCCTTATTGCCATGGAATGACAATTGCTGAATTGGCACAATATTTCAATCAAGAGTATCAAATCGGAGTGGATTTAGTTGTTGTGCCAATGAAAGGTTGGGATCGGGCGATGACTTTCTCAGAAACTAAATTGCCTTGGATTCCAACAAGTCCAAATATCCCTGAACCTGATACTCCATATTACTATGCTACCACAGGCTTAATCGGGGAGCTAGGTCTTACAAATATCGGTATAGGATATACGCTCCCGTTCAAAGTAGTTGGAGCTCCATGGATCGATGCCGATTCTTTTGCTAGTCATTTGAATTCGCAAAAATTACCTGGTGTTAAGTTTGTCCCAACTCATTACAAGCCATTTTATGGGCAGTTTAAAGAGCAAGTATGTCATGGTGTGTTAATCAAAATTTTAGATGATAAAGTTTTTAAACCCACAACAACACAAATGCTTTTACTTGGAATTTTAAAATCGCTTTATCCGAAGCAAATTCAAGAAGCCCTTAAAAAAATTTCAAAAAGTTCTAAAGATATTTTCTGCAAATGTTCTGGAACTTCAGAAATTTTAAATATTTTGGAACAAGAAAAGTATGCCTGTTGGAAGTTGATCGGGTTTCAATCTCAAGAAAGAGAAGCTTTTATCTTAAAAAGGAAAAAATATCTCATCCCAGCGTATAACTAACCTTGTGGTAAAAAATTAGCACTCAAATATTTTATTTGCTAATCAAGTTGACAAAATAAGAATACGTTTCCTATAATTTCTGATTTACAGATTAAATAATTTATCTTTTAGAAGGAGAACTGCGATGTCAATGACTAAAGTGAAACCTCTTGGAAATCGAATCCTTGTAAAACGCGCGGAGCCAAAAGCTTCCAAAGGTGGTATCTTATTACCCGACTCTTCCAAAGAAAAACCTAAACAAGGTGAAGTGATTGCGGTAGGTCCAGGAAAAATAGGCGATTCTGGCCATTTAGAAAAGATGCAAATTAAAGTTGGGGATAAGGTCATTTTTGGATCTTATTCAGGAACTGAAGTAAAAATTCCTAACCATCATGATGAAGGTTATATCATTATGGCAGAAGATGAAGTATTAGCGATTGTTCAAGAGTAAAAAGGTTTAGAAAGATGCCAAAATTATTAAAATTCAATGAAGAAGCTTTAAGAAACTTGCTTAAAGGTGTAAAAACTTTGGCAAAAGCTGTTATTGTTACGCTAGGGCCGCGTGGTAGAAATGTTGTAATCAATAAAGGGTTTTCTACACCTCTTTCGACTAAAGATGGAGTGACAGTTGCCAAAGAAGTCGTTTTAAAAGACAAGTTTGAAAATATTGGGGCTCAGCTAGTCAAGGAAGCTTCATCCAAGACTGCGGATATTGCAGGGGATGGAACTACAACAGCTATTGTTTTAGCTGAGGCAATTTTTGCAGAAGGGGTAAAAAATGTGATTGCTGGGGCTTCTCCAATCGACTTAAAAAGAGGGATTGATAAAGGTGTTGAAGTTTTAGTCAAGGAACTTAACGGTTTAAGTGCTAAAGTTACAACAAGAGAAGAGATTAAGCAAATTGCTTCTATTTCCGCTAATAATGATTCAGCTATCGGGGAAATTATCGCCCAAGCTATGGATAAGGTTGGATCTGATGGTTCAATCACGATAGGCGAAGCTAAAGGCATTGAAACTGTTCTAACGGTTGTAGAAGGAATGCAGTTTGATAAAGGGTATTTATCCCCATATTTTATTAATAATTCTGAGAAAATGTCTGTAGAATTTGCATCACCTTTGATATTCATTACCGACAAAAAAATTTCTTCAGCTAAAGATGTGGTCACGGTCTTAGAAGCAGCGCAACAAAAAGCCTCTAACAAACCGATATTAATCATCGCTGATGATGTGGACTCTGAAGCTTTATCGACGCTTGTTATCAATAAGATTAAAGCTGGGTTGCAGGTTTGTGCTGTTAAAGCTCCAGCATTTGGCGATCGAAGAAAGGCTATTTTGCAAGACATAGCTATTATTACAGGTGCGACATTAATAACTGATGAGTTGGGTTATCAGATTGAAGATGTTGCTCCCGATCATTTCGGCTCTGCAAAAACAGTTAAAATTTTCAAAGAAGAAACTACCATCATAGATGGATCAGGGGACTCTGCTGCGATCTCTGATCGCATTCAACAAATAAAAAATGAATTAGCTGCCTCTACTTCTGATTATGATAAAGAAAAATTGGAAGAAAGGTTAGCACGGGTGGCTGGCGGTGTAGCTGTCATTGAAGTTGGTGCTCCTACGGAAGCTGAGTTGAATGAAAAAAAAGCTCGAATCGAAGATGCATTGCATGCGACAAAAGCAGCTGCAAGGGAAGGGATTGTTGCAGGTGGTGGTGTCGCTTTAATTCGCGCTTCAAAAGCTTTAAACGGATTACAGCTTCCCCATGATGAGCAAATTGGGTTAGAAATCCTTAAGAAAGCATGCTCAGCGCCTGCGATTGCAATAGCATCAAATTGCGGCATGCAAGGAAATCTAGTAGCAGAAAAAATTGCAGAACACCACGATAAAAATTATGGCTACAACGGTCTTACCGATACTTATGAAGATTTAGTAAAAGCTGGGGTGATTGACCCTGTTTTGGTGACTAAAAGCGCCCTGAAAAATGCGGCTTCTATTTCTTCTTTGCTTCTTACAATTTCAGCTATGGTGACGGATAAACCTGAGCCAAAAGCCAAAGGAATGGCTCCAGGTATGGAAGGCATGGGCGGTATGGGCGGTATGCCGATGGGCATGGATGACATGATGTGATAAATCAGATTTTCTAATACTCGCATAGAAAAGCTAATCTGATATGGATTAGCTTTTCTCCATATAAATCCCGGCCCACTTGTCCAATTCATCAATTTTTAATATTTTCAAACCTTTACTATTGTAGAAGTGTATAGCTTCTTCTAGTCCATCGATCAAAATCCCAGATCCATACCATTTTTTTTGCTTTTCAAAAATTTTAGGCATAGACTCAAAAACTTGTTTTTGTTCACTTAAAATCATATTAATTAGGATTAGTTGATCATCAAATTTTAAATATTCTTCTTTCAATTCCTTAGAGATTGTCATCGGTTTGAAATGATTTAATTCGATATTTCCCTCATGATGAGATATCGCTTCAGGATCGATTTCTACGCCGATTACAGATTCGATTCCCAAAGCCAATGCCGTTATAGAAAGTATCCCGCTTCCAGAGCCTATATCTAGAACTGCTTTTGGTTTTAAAACGGATATAGCCTCCATGCAAAGTTTTGTTGTTGGATGACTGCTATCTCCAAAACCAGGACCTGCTTTGAGTTTAAAAAAATGATTTTTAAACTCAATCTCGATACTAGAAGATTCCCATTGGGTATCCCAGTTTACCCTTTCATCATCGCAAGACAGTAATTTTAGGTATTTTGGCTCCTGAGGCAGTTTGGGTGAAAACCCCCCGATGATGATATCGCGATTTTCTTCAAGTTCATAGATTCCTATAGCTTCATGAGATTTCAACCAATTGATACCAAGTTTGATTTTGGCTGGGTGACTCACTTTAAAACGATAATGCATAATTTTATATGAAATTTAAACAAGGATAGGTTATGATACTCCAAAATCAATTATTGATCCTATCTATTTGCACTGGTAGCTCAATGGATAGAGTACCCGGCTACGAACCGGGCGGTTATAGGTTCGACTCCTGTCCAGTGCGTTTACTAATACGAGCTTCTTAATTACAATTTTGTGTATGATTTGAACCTTCAAAAGGTGAACTATGCGTATTGAAGTGTTGACAAGTGGGCCATTTGAGACTAATTCGTATATTTTGATTAGTAAAATGAATGACGCAATATTGGTTGATCCCACTTTTGATTCATTCGATTTTTTTATAGAGATTTTAACTCAGCAAAATTTAACCCCTCTTGCAATTTTTTTAACCCATTCTCATATTGATCATATTGTCGATGTCCCAAAGCTAAAAAAAGAATTAAATATCCCTGTGTATATCCATGAGCTTGATCAAGGAAATCTTAAACATCCAGGTTCAGATGGCCTGCCGATCGGAAGTGGTTTTCAAGGAGTCAACCCAGATGTTACTTTCAAAGATGGGGATATATTAAGACTTAAAGATTTTCATATCGTTATTTTACACACGCCTGGACATTCTTTTGGCTCTTCTTGTTTTTACTTGCCAGATGAGGGGGTTCTCATTTCAGGAGATACACTTTTTAAAGGAACTTATGGAAATATTTCTTTCCCTACTGCAGAGCCTATAAAAATGAAAGAATCTTTGAAGAGGCTTTCTTTATTGCCTAAAGAAACCGTTATTTGGCCAGGACACGGAGACCCAACGACCATTGAAGAAGAAGAGTGGCTAAATCACTTAGATGAATTTTTTTAAACTTACACAAGGATCAATATGAAATTAATGATAGGTCAAAAAGCTCCTTCATTTGAAGCAACGGCTGTTAAAGAGGCGCAGTTTATAGAAAAATTTTCTTTATCTCAGTTTTTAGGGTTTAATGTAGTTTTTTTCTTTTACCCGTTAGATTTCACATTTGTTTGTCCGACAGAATTGCACGCTTTTCAGGAAAAATTGCAAGAATTTGAAAAACGAAATACCCAATTGGTCGCTTGTTCTATCGACAGCCATTATAGTCATGCAGCTTGGTTGGAAACACCCAAAAAACAGGGGGGCATTTCAGGGATTAAATATCCCATCATTTCAGATATCAATAAGACGATAGCTAAAAGTTTTGGTGTGTTGAATGAAGAGATGGGGGTTGCTTTCCGAGGATTATTTATTTTAGATTCCAAAGGGATCGTTCGTCATCAGCTGATAAATGATTTACCCATAGGGCGATCTGTCGATGAAGTATTGCGCATTTTAGATGCAATCACCTTTCACGAAAAGCATGGGGAAGTTTGTCCTGCAAACTGGCATACAGGGGAAAAAAGTATGTCAGCAGATCAGCAAGGATTAAAAAATTATTTTGCTTAAGCTGTCTGTGATCGCATGGTCAGATAGTCGTATAAATCTTGAGGGGAAGTGATAAAAAGGCTTCCTCTTTTTTCACATAAACGAAACGTCGCTTCAATGATGGTATCATTGCCTACTCCCGGCATGCAAATAGCTGATAGATGTGTATTAAGTGTTACTTTTTCCAACAGTTGGATCCCTTGAATATAATCTTCTAAGCTAAATCCTTCTTCTTGAACCCTCAAAAATATCAACTCTCTTTCCGATAGCAGTGAGCGGATCGCAAAATTGATTCCAAAAGTATGTTCTGGTGGATGGCCGAATATATCGCAAAGCTGCCCCATAGTCTTGATGTGTATAGGTGTTTGAAAAGATCCTTTTTCAGCTTCGCCGAATAAAGCAATTAAAGAGGTTTTCATAGAATCCCCATATTATAATTAAAGCTAAGACTTGATTACTCTTAATTTTTTGAATAAGGGGATTTTCTTTTTTTTTCAAATGGACTTTTTTAAGAAACAAGAAATAAGCTTTTAATTCAATCCAGAGTACCTTCCATGCTTTTTTAGCTCGTTTTCAATTGCAAGCAATCTATTGTATTTACAGATTCTTTCAGATCGGCAAAGAGAGCCCGTTTTAATTTGTCCCGCGTTAACTGCAACGGCTAAATCTGCTATGAAATCATCTTCTGTTTCACCAGAGCGATGGGAAATGATAGTTTTGAACCCATGTTTTTTGGCCATATCGATGGTATCAAGTGTTTCTTTAAGCGTTCCGATTTGATTAAGTTTGATTAATATAGCGTTTGAAGCTTTAAGTTCGATTCCTTTTTTTAAATAGATGGGATTGGTGACATAACAATCATCGCCTACAATCTGAATTTTATTCCCAAGTGTTTTCATCAAGTCGACATATCCATTCCAATCATTCTCATCATGGCCATCTTCGATAGAATCAATAGGATATTTTGAGGCAAGTGTTTGTAAAATTTTTGTTTGTTCCTGAGATGAAAATTTTTTATAATCCTCTCCGCGTATTTTCTGTTTCAATTCATAATAACAATTTGCATCTTTGTCGTAAAAACTAGATGCGGCCGCATCAATGGCGATTGAAACATCTATGCCTGGTTTGTAACCTGCAGTTTCGATAGCTAAAATAAGATAGTCCAAAGCGCTGTCAATAGATGGAAAATCGGGCGCAAATCCACCTTCATCTCCAACGTTGATACTATAATGATGTTTTTTTAATAGGATTTTTAAATGTTGAAAAATTTCAGAGCCCATCCGTAACGCTTCATGAAATGTTTCAGCTTTTTTTGGGCGAATCATAAACTCTTGAAAATCCAAAGAATTATCGGCGTGTAATCCGCCATTGATGACATTCATCATTGGAATTGGCAGCTGATATTCTGTTTGGTGCCTTAAATAGCGATAAGCTGGTAAGTGATGATGTGAGGCTAATGCTTTGAAAATAGCAATTGAACATCCTAATATGGCATTGGCTCCAAGTCTACTTTTATTGGGAGTACCGTCTAAGTCGATCATTTTTTGATCGACATTTCGATGATCAGAAATTTCCATTCCTTTCAATAGATGCGCAAGTTCTTTATTTACATTAGAAACTGCTTTTAAGACTCCCTTTCCTAAATATCTTTTAGGATCGTGATCTCTTAATTCTATGGCTTCATTTTCTCCAGTAGAAGCCCCCGATGGAACTTTGAAAGTGCCATGAGCCCCGCTGTCTAATAAGCAATCTACCTGAACTGTGGGTTGTCCCCTAGAATCTAAAATTTCTTGAGCGTGGATAGTTGTTATTTTTGGCATAAAATTTTGAACTCTTTTGAGATGATTGACCTTGTTCCTTTAGAGACCTTAAACAGTAAGCTCATGTTAAAATTAAAATCAGCTTTTAAACAAGAAAAAAGCGGCAGCTTATATCTTCTTAAAGCCAAGGCTAGAGGTTTTTGACTCTAGCGATAATCTAAAGGATTATCTTCCGTCATTAAATTGACATAAGATTCGTATCGAAAAGAGGCAATTTTCCCTTTTTCTACGCTTTTTATTACAGCGCAATCAGGTTCATTTTGATGCGTACAGTCGCTATATTTGCAAGAGTTGCTTTTTTCTTTAATTTCAGGGAAATAATTTTGAATTTCTTCTTTTTTTAAATCCCACATTCCGAAACTTCTAATCCCTGGAGTATCGATACAGAAGCCCCCACATTCAAGAGGAACAAGATGAGCCTTTGTGGTAGTGTGAGATCCTTTCATCGTTTTTTCAATGATTTCTTTTGTTTTGAAATTGTTTCCGGTAAGGATGTTAATCAACGAAGTTTTTCCTACGCCCGATTGCCCAGAGAATACTGAAGCTTTTCCTTCCATACATTTTTTCAACTCTTCTAAACCTTGATGAGTGACAGTGCTGACGGCAATCGTTGAATATCCCAAATTTTGATAGGTTGAAATAACATTTTCAATTATTTCTAAAATTTCAATGTGGTTTTGGATCAAATCTACTTTTGTGATGAGAATAATCGGTGTCATATTCCCTCTCAAAGCTGCTATGATATAACGATCGATTAAAGCTGTTTTAAGCCCTGGGTGGACGCATGAAACAGTGATCAAAACTTGGTCGATATTGGCAGCGATCAATTGCATTTTTCTTCTGCTGAAGTTGTCAGCGCGATAAAGT
>JACCDV010332345.1_pt1 | contig 21373 bp, 21 predicted proteins | sample 7446131 | NCBI WGS metagenome assembly JACCDV01 (sample SAMN15323448, study PRJNA562643) | freshwater metagenome | isolation source: river surface water | place: USA:Blue River Watershed | collected 2017-08-17 | reverse complement strand
GCTGAAAGGGTCACTGCCCGCCAGCGATTGCTCGGCCGCCAGCGTGTGTGCCACCACAGCGGCCGCAGCCGCCTGCACGCCCACCGGGTCCTGCTTGAACAGGACATCGCTCTCGCGCTGGATCAGCGCGGTGTCGAGCTTGGCGGTGGCAAACGAGTCGCTGCGCACGACATGGCGCAGGAACTGCACATTGGTGTTCAGGCCCACGATGTGGGTCTGCGCCAGCGCGGTGTCCAGGCGGGCCAGCGCCTGCTCGCGCGTGTCGCCGTGCACGATCAGCTTGGCGACCATGGAGTCATAGAAGGGGCTGATCGTGTCGCCCTCGCGCACGCCGTCGTCAAAGCGAATGTCTCCACGCTCAAAACTGACCGCCTGCGGCTTGCGGTACACCTGCAGCGTCCCGGTGGCGGGCAAGAAGTTGTTGTCCGGGTTTTCGGCGCAGATGCGGGCCTCGATCGCATGGCCCTGCATGCGGATCTGTTCCTGCTGCAAGGGCAGCGGCTCGCCGCTGGCCACGCGCAACTGCCACTCCACCAGGTCAAGGCCGGTGATGGCTTCGGTCACGGGGTGCTCGACCTGCAGGCGTGTGTTCATTTCCATGAAATAAAAACGCATCGACTCGGGCTGGTCATAGGCGGCCTGTTCGACGATGAATTCCACCGTGCCCGCCCCCACATAGTTCACCGCCTTGGCCGCAGCCACAGCGGCCAGGCCCATCTGCTGGCGCAGTTCCGGCGTCATGCCAGGGGCCGGGGCTTCTTCCAGCACTTTCTGGTGGCGGCGCTGCACCGAGCAGTCGCGCTCGAACAAGTAAACGCAGTTGCCCTGCGTGTCGCCAAACACCTGAATTTCGATGTGGCGCGGGCGCTGCACATACTTTTCAATCAACACCGCATCGCTGCCAAAGCTGTTGATCGCTTCGCGCTTGCACGATTCGAGTGCCGCCATGAAGTCAGCCGACTTCTCGACCGCGCGCATGCCCTTGCCACCGCCACCGGCGCTAGCCTTGATGAGCACCGGGTAGCCGATGCGATCGGCCTCGGCCTGCAACAGGGCCGGGTCCTGGTTGCTGCCGTGGTAACCGGGCACCAGCGGCACCCCGGCTTTTTCCATCAGCTGCTTGGACTCGGCCTTCAGACCCATGGCCAAGATGGCCGAGGCGGGCGGGCCAATGAAGACCAAACCGGCTTCTGCGCAGGCGTTGGCGAAAGCTTCGTTCTCGCTCAGAAAGCCATAGCCCGGATGCACCGCTTCGGCGCCCGTGGCCTTGGCGGCGTCGAGGATGCGCTGCCACTGCAGGTAGCTGTCCTTGGGCGCCGAGCCGCCCACATGGACCGCTTCATCGCAAGCCTGCACATGCTTGGCGCTGGCGTCGGCGTCGGAATACACAGCCACGGTTTTGACACCCATGCGGCGGGCGGTGGCGGCCACGCGGCAAGCGATCTCTCCGCGATTCGCAATCAGGATTTTCTTGAACATGTTCTGTACTCCTCAGGCCAGCCAGAGAGGTTGACGCTTGTCGAGGAAAGCCGAAAGGCCGTCCTGCGCTTCGGGGGTGGCGCGCAGCTGCGCGATGCGCTGGGCGGTGTCTTCGACCACGGCGTCGTTGATCGGCTTGTTGTCCACGGCGCGGATCAGGTCCTTGGCAGCGGCTTGCGAGAGCGGGCCACCCTGGATCAGGGCATCGACGATCTCCTGCACCTTGGCGTCCAGTTGCTCGGGCTCGACCGCTTCATGTACCAGGCCCAGTTCACGGGCGCGCAAGGCATCGATGCGCTCGGCCGACTGGAAGTAACGGTAGCTCTGGCGTGCGCCAATGGCCCGTACCACGTAAGGACTGATGGCGGCGGGGATGATGCCGAACTTGACTTCAGACGTCGCAAACACGGCCTTGGTCGATGCCACGGCGATGTCGCAGGCAGCGGTGAGGCCTGTGCCGCCACCCAGCGCCGCGCCCTGCACGCGGGCGATGGTAGGCTTTTTCATCTCGGCCAGTACGCGCAGCATGCGGGCCAGGGCACGGGCGTCGCGCAGGTTGTCTTCCACGCCGTTTTGCGCGGCGCGCTTCATCCAATTGAGGTCGGCACCGGCCGAGAAGCTCTTGCCACGGCCAGCGAGCACGACCACGCGCACGCTGGCGTCTTGATCCAGCGCTTCGCAGGCGGCGGTGAGTTCGGCGATCAGGGTTTCGTCAAAAGCGTTGTGCACATCGGGGCGGTTCATCCACACCGTGGCCACACGGCCGCTGCGTTCGATTTCGAGGGTCTGGTACATCGTGAACTCCTTACATGCGGAACAGGCCGAACTTGGTCTCGGGGATCGGCGCATTGAGCGAAGCCGACAGGCCCAGCGCCAGCACACGGCGGGTGTCGGCAGGGTCGATCACGCCATCGTCCCAGATGCGGGCGGTCGCGTAATACGGGTGGCCCTGGTCTTCGTACTGCTGCTTGATCGGGGCCTTGAAGGCCTCTTCTTCCTCCATGCTCCACTGGCCACCCTTGGCTTCAATGCCGTCGCGCTTGACGGTGGCCAGAACGCTGGCCGCCTGCTCGCCGCCCATGACGGAAATGCGGGCGTTCGGCCACATCCACAATAAGCGAGGGCTGTAAGCGCGGCCGCACATGCCGTAGTTGCCCGCACCAAAGCTGCCGCCAATGATGATGGTGAACTTGGGCACCGCTGCTGTGGCCACGGCCGTGACCATCTTGGCGCCGTTGCGGGCAATGCCTTCGTTTTCGTACTTGCGGCCCACCATGAAGCCGGTGATGTTCTGCAGGAACACGAGCGGCGTCTTGCGCTGGCAGCACAGCTCGATGAAGTGCGCACCTTTCAGGGCCGACTCGCTGAACAAAATGCCGTTGTTGGCGATGATGCCGACCGGCATGCCTTCGATGCGGGCAAAGCCGCAGACCAGCGTGGTGCCGAAGCGCGATTTGAATTCATCGAACTCGGAGCCGTCGACGATGCGGGCGATGATCTCGCGCACGTCAAAAGGCTTGCGGGTGTCGGTCGGAATCACGCCGTAGAGTTCTTTGGCGTCGTACTTGGGCGGCACGGGGGCGTGTGTGGCGATGTTGGGGGCTTTTTGCGCGTTCAGGTTTTTCACGGCCTGACGAGCCAAAGACAAAGCATGCAAATCGTTTTGCGCCAGGTGATCGGCCACACCCGACAGGCGGGTGTGCACATCGCCACCGCCCAGGTCTTCGGCACTCACCACCTCGCCGGTCGCGGCTTTCACCAAGGGTGGGCCACCCAGGAAGATGGTGCCTTGATTTTTGACGATGATGGTCTCGTCGCTCATGGCGGGCACATAAGCGCCACCGGCCGTGCACGAGCCCATGACCACCGCGATCTGGGCGATGCCTTGCGCACTCATATTGGCCTGGTTGAAGAAGATGCGGCCAAAGTGGTCGCGGTCGGGAAAGACCTCGTCCTGGTTGGGCAGGTTGGCACCGCCCGAGTCCACCAGGTAGATGCAGGGCAAGCGGTTTTGCTGCGCGATCTCCTGCGCGCGCAGGTGCTTCTTGACGGTCATGGGGTAGTAGGTGCCGCCCTTCACGGTGGCGTCGTTGCAGACGATCATGCAGTCCACGCCATTGACGCGGCCGATGCCTGCGATGACGCCCGCGCAAGGCGCGTCGTTGTTGTACATGTTCAGCGCAGCCAGCGGCGCGACTTCGAGGAAAGGCGTGCCGGGGTCGAGCAGGTTCATCACGCGCTCGCGAGGCAGCAGCTTGCCGCGGGCGGTGTGCTTGGCGCGGGCGGCTTCACCTCCACCCTGAGCCACCCGCTCCAGGTGGGCACGCAGGTCATCGACCACGGCCTGCATGGCCTGGGCGTTGGCAGCAAAGTCGTTGGATCGGGGGTTGAGTTGGGATTGCAAAACGGTCATGGTGCTTCCAGTGGAATCGCTCGTAACCGCCAGCATAAGGCGTGACACCTGATTTGCAGCTGCCAAGCAGGTTGCAAATTCTGCCAAAATACACCCCAGCATGAACACCACCGCTCAGCCCACACGCGCCGCCACACCCATTGCCTTCATTCAGGCGATGGTTCAGGCCTACGAGCGACGCGGCCTGGACCCCTCTGAGGCACTAAAAAAGGCACAAATTGCGCCAAACTTACTGCAAAAATCCAACGCCCGCGTGACGGCGCTGCAGATGGAGTGGATGAGCGAAGCCGCCATGCGGGAACTGGACGACGAGGCCCTGGGCTGGTTCAGCCGTCGACTGCCTTGGGGCAGTTACGGCATGCTGGTGCGTGCCTCGTTGACCGCGCCCAACCTGGGCGTGGCGCTGGCGCGCTGGTGTCGCCACCACAATTTGCTGACCGAGGACATCCGGCTGGTGCTGACGCAGTCGGGCGGCGTGGCCCGGCTTGAACTGCATGAGTCACGCGATCTGCAGGATTGGCGCGAGTTCTGCACGGTGTCGGTGCTGCGCAATGCGTTGGGCGTGGCTTGCTGGCTGACCGATTCGCGCATTCCGCTGATCGCGACCGACCTGCACTTTGCACCGCCACCCCATGTGGACAGCTACCGCGTGTTGTTTGACGGACCGGTGCGTTTTGAGGCCCCGCACAGCCGACTGCGTTTTGATGCGGGTTACCTGCAGCTGCCGGTGCGTCGCGATGAAGCCGCCCTGCAACGCATGCTGCAACGCGCCCTGCTGCTGACGGTACGCCCCTACCGACGCGATCGGCTGCTGGTCGAGAAGGTGCGCCAAACACTGGCCGAGCACCCCGAGCACAGCCGCAATGCCGACGACCTGGCCGCCTGGTTGAACCTGTCGCCCCGCACACTGCACCGACAGCTCAAAGAAGAAGGTGCCAGCTTGCAAGCCCTCAAGGACAGCGTGCGGCGCGACATGGCAATGGATTTACTGCTGCGCACGAGTCGCCCCATCAAACAAATCGCAGCGGAGGTGGGGTTTCAGAACGAAAAGAGCTTTATGCGTGCCTTCAGGAACTGGACGGGGCAGACGCCGGAGGCGTTCAGAACGAACGGCTAGCGCCAAGGACCCTCAAGTCAATCGCAGAGCGTGCATACCCGTCAGCACCTGCTGAGCGCCCGCCTGCAATAGCGGCTCATGAGCAGCACCAGTCGGCGCATAACCCCAGACAATAGCTCCCGCAGCCACACCTGCCGTGACGCCCACAGGCGTGTCCTCGATCACCAAGCAGTGTGCAGGATCCACCTTCAAATGTGCTGCTGCAGCCAGGTACACATCCGGGTAAGGTTTGCTACGGGGCATCTCATGGCCGCTGAAAATCCGGCCCACAAAGAAGTCGTGCAAGCCGACCTTGCGCAGCATCATTTCGACCTTGAATCGGTCAGCGCCCGAAGCCACGGCAATCCGGCCTTCGCAGTGATCATGCAAGTGCGCCACAGCTTCATGAACACCGTCGATCGCAGTGATCTGGGCATCAAGCCGCTGGTTGCGGCGCTCGAAAAACTGCTGCAGCCATTCGTCCGTGAGCGGCGCGCCGGTGTTCGCCTCGATCAACTCTCGACGGCTTTTGACGGTGTAGCCCACAAAGCGCTGCATGCACTCTTGCAAGCTCATGCGCCAGCCCTGCTCTTCGAACATATCGCGCAAGACACCGCAGGTGATGGCTTCGCTGTCGACCAGCACGCCATCGCAATCAAAAAGAACCGCTTCGAAATTCATGACAGCCATGATACGTGCGACTCAACGCACATCGCCGTCTACGTAGTACCAGAGGCCGTTTTCCCGCACGAACCGGCTGCGCTCGTGCTGGCGCACGGCGCGCCCGCCCACGCGAAACCGCGCCACGAATTCGACCTCGGCGGCGTACTCGCTGGTCGTGTGGTGCTGCTTGATCTCCAGCCCCAGCCACTTGGCCCCCGCTTCCAGTTCGAGCGAGGCAGGCCGTGTGCTCGCGTGCCAGGTGGTCAGCAGGTAGGGCGCATTGCCATGCACAAACGCGCTGTAGCGCGAGCGCATCAGGGTTTCGGCATCAGGCGCAGCCGGGTCACCACGGTGAGCCATCGCACAGCATTCAGCGTAGGCCCGAACACGGCCCTTGTTGTCGGTGCGCCCGCAGGGGCAGGGCTCGGCCATCAGTGGCCTTTGCGCGCGGCGCTTTCAGCCTTGTGCTGCTCCAGCGAGACGATGGGCGAGCCGGATTTTTTCCAGGCTGCAAAACCACCGTCGATGTGGGCGACGTTGGTCATGCCCATGTCCATCAGCGTCTTGGTGGCCAACGCACTGCGCCAGCCTGCGCCACAAAACAGCACAAAGGTTTTTTCTTCGTCACCAAACACCGGCTTGTAGTAGGGGGACTCGGGGTCCACCCAGAACTCGAGCATGCCGCGCGGTCCCAGGAGTGCCCCGGGCACTGTGCCATCACGCTCGAGCTCACGCGGATCACGAATGTCTACGATCTGCACCGATGGATCCGCCTGTCGCTGACGCACCTGTTCGACGGTGAGCGTGGTGACCTGGGCCATGGCCTCGTCGACCATGATGCGAAATCCACGGGTAATCGGCATGTCTGTCTCCTTATGCGGCGTTCAAAGTCCGCGTTGAATGATGATTTTCTGCACGTCACTCGTACCTTCATAGATCTGGCAAACGCGCACATCGCGGTAGATGCGCTCGACAGGGAAGTCGCTCACATAACCGTAACCGCCCAGGGTCTGGATGGCGGCAGAGCAAACCTTCTCGGCCACTTCGCTGGCAAATAGCTTGGCCATAGCGGCCTCTTTCAGGCAAGGGCGACCGGCATCACGCAGGCTGGCGGCGTGCCAGATGAGCTGGCGTGCAGCTTCGAGCTGCGTTGCGCATTCGGCCAGGCGGAAGCCCACGGCCTGGTGGTTGAAGATGGACGTACCAAAACTCTCGCGCTGCTTGGCATAGTCGATGGCAACGTCGAGCGCACTGCGAGCCATACCGATGCTTTGCGCGCCAATGCCGATGCGCCCCCCCTCCAAAGCCGACAGGGCAATCTTGTAGCCCTCGCCCTCGTTACCGATCAGGTTCTCGGCGGGAATACGGCAGTTGTCGAAATTGATCTGCGCGGTGTCGCTGCTGTGCTGACCCAGCTTGTCTTCCAGGCGCGCGACTACATAGCCCGGCGCGCTGGTCGGCACCAGGAAAGCGCTCATGCCTTTTTTGCCTGCACCTTTATCGGTCACGGCAATGACGATGGCCACATCGCCGTGCTGGCCGCTGGTGATGAACTGCTTGACACCGTTAATGACGTACTCGTTGCCTTCCTTGACAGCAGTGGTGCGCAACGACGAAGCATCCGAGCCCACATGCGGTTCAGTCAGGCAAAAGGCGCCCAACAACTCGCCCTGCGCTAGCGGCGTAAGCCACTGCTTTTTCTGCGCCTCGTTGCCGTACATCATCAGGATGGCATTGACCGGGCAGTTGGTCACGCTGATGGTGGTACTCACGCCACCGTCACCGGCGGCGATTTCTTCGAGCACCAGCGCCAGCGTCAGGTAGTCCAGACCAGCGCCACCCAGTTCTTCGGGCACGCAGATGCCGTAGGCACCCAAGGCGGCCAGACCCTTGTGCGCCTCTTTGGGGAAGTGGTGCTTCTTGTCCCACTCGCCCGCGTGGGGCCACAGCTCGGCACGTGCAAAATCGCGCACAGCATCGCGGATCATTTCCTGGTCAGGGGTCAACAGCATATGAACTCCTGATCAAACCAGTTCAAGCGCCACCGCCGTGCCTTCGCCACCGCCGATGCACAACGTGGCCAGGCCTTTTTTAAGGCCCCGCGCCTGCAGGGCGTGAATCAGCGTCACCATGATGCGGGCGCCCGAAGCGCCGATGGGGTGGCCCAGCGCGCAGGCGCCGCCGTTGACGTTGACCTTCTCGTGTGGAACCTTGAGGTCGGCCATCAAGGCCATGGGTACGACCGCAAAGGCTTCGTTGATTTCCCAAAGGTCAACGTCTTCGACCTTCCAGCCCGCCTTGTCCAGCGCCTTTTGTGAAGCTCCGACCGGAGCGGTGGCAAACCACTCGGGCTCTTGCGCGTGGGTGGCGTGGCTGACGATGCGCGCCAAAGGCTTGCAGCCGAGTTTGGCCGCCGTGCTCTCACGCATCAACACCATGGCAGCGGCGCCGTCGTTGATGGACGAGCTGGCGGCGGCGGTGATGGTGCCGTCTTTCTTGAAGGCGGGCTTGAGCGTGGGGATCTTGTCGATCTTGATCTTGCCCGGGCCTTCGTCTGTAGCAATCACGGTCTCGCCTGCGCGGGTCTTGACAGTGACCGGCGCGATTTCCTTGGCAAAGCCACCGCTCTGGATCGCGTCCTGCGCCCGCTGCACGCTGGCCATGGCAAAAGCGTCCTGCTGCTCGCGCGTGAAGTTGTACTTGGCCGCGCAGTCTTCGCCAAAGGTGCCCATGCTGCGGCCAGCCTGGTAAGCGTCTTCCAGACCGTCAAGCATCATGTGGTCAAACAGGCGGTCGTGGCCAATGCGGTAACCGCCACGGCCCTTGAGCATCAAGTAAGGCGCGTTGGTCATGCTCTCCATACCACCGGCCACCAGCACATCATGCGTACCGGCCACCAGCATGTCGTGCGCAAACATGGCTGCGCGCATGCCCGAGCCGCACATCTTGGACAGCGTCACGGCCCCAGCGCTCTTGGGCAGACCACCCTTGAATGCCGCCTGGCGCGCAGGGGCCTGCCCCTGCCCAGCCATGAGGCAGTTGCCAAACAGCACTTCTGTCACGAGTTCTGGGGAAATGCCTGCACGCTCGACAGCGGCATGAATGGCGACGCCGCCGAGATCGTGGGCAGCCAGCGAAGAAAAATCGCCCTGGAAGCTGCCCATGGGTGTACGGGCAGCGCTGACAATAACGATGGGGTCAGACATGAAACTCTCCGATTCAACAAAACATGCCGCACAACCCCATGCAGGTCACACAGCGGAAAGAGCCCCTCCGCGCGGGTAGCGCTTGAGAGCATTACGAAACACAGTCATGACTTCGGCAGGCTGACTCATGCTGACGCCCAAGTCTTTGACCAGTCCGTCCTTGAGGCCGTAGCACCAGCCGTGCACCGAGACTTTTTGCCCCCGTGCCCAGGCGTCCTGCAGCACATTGGTCAGAGCAACGTTGCCCACTTGCTCGATGACATTCATCTCGCACAGGGCATCTTCCTGCTCCAGCACGGACAGATGATCCAGACGGCGGCGATGGCGGATCTTGACATCGTGCACATGGCGCAGCCAGTTGTCGGCCAGGCCAACGCGTGCACCACGCAAAGTGGCCAAGACGCCACCACAACCATAGTGACCCACCACCAGGATGTGCTCCACCTTCAGGAAATCCACCGCGTACTGAATGACCGACAAGGCGTTCAGGTCCGAGTGCACCACCACGTTGGCGATGTTGCGATGGACAAACACCTCACCCGGGTCCAGGCCCGTGATCTGGTTGGCAGGTACGCGACTGTCCGAGCAACCGATCCAGAGGTACTTGGGGTTTTGCTGTTGCGCCAGCTGGGTAAAAAAGCCAGGGCGGTCATGCTCCGTCTGGATAGCCCAGCGCCGGTTGGCATCTATAAGGTCTTTGAGAGGTGTGGTCATGCGTCAATGTTACCGACTGCCGAACGCCCTGGGGTACGGCAGGGTTTCATTTTCAACAGGTCTCAGCAAACAACTCCCGACCAATCAGCATACGGCGAATCTCCGATGTGCCGGCACCGATTTCGTAGAGCTTGGCATCGCGCCACAGGCGGCCCAAGGGGTACTCGTTGATGTAGCCGTTGCCGCCGTAGATCTGTATGCCTTCACCCGCCATCCAGGTGGCTTTCTCGGCGGTCCAGAGGATGACCGAGGCGCAGTCCTTGCGCACCTGACGCACATGGTCGGCGCCCAGCATGTCGAGGTTTTTGGCCACCGTGTAGGCAAAGCTGCGGGCCGCCTGCAGCACCGTGTACATGTCTGCGACCTTGCCCTGGATCAGCTGAAACTCACCAATGCTCTGGCCAAACTGTTTGCGATCATGGATGTAGGGGATCACGTTGTCCATGACGGCCTGCATGATACCCAGAGGCCCCCCTGTGAGCACGGCGCGTTCGTAGTCCAAGCCACTCATCAACACCTTGGCGCCCATGTTCAGGCCACCCAGAATGTTCTCGGCGGGCACTTCCACGTCCTGGAACACCAGCTCGCCGGTGTGGCTGCCGCGCATGCCCAGCTTGTCGAGCTTTTGCGCAATCGAAAAGCCCTTCATGCCCTTTTCGATCAGAAAGGCGGTCACGCCGCGTGCGCCCAGCTCGGGCTCGGTCTTGGCGTACACCACCAGGGTGTCGGCGTCGGGGCCGTTGGTGATCCACATCTTGGAGCCGTTGAGCAGGTAGTAACCACCCTTGTCCTCGGCCTTGAGCTTCATGCTGATGACGTCCGAGCCCGCGCCGGGTTCGGACATGGCCAGCGCCCCTACATGCTCGCCGCTGATCAGCTTGGGCAGGTATTTGGCACGCTGCGCGTCGTTGCCGTTGCGCTTGATCTGGTTCACGCACAGGTTGGAGTGGGCACCGTAGGACAGGCCCACCGAAGCGCTGGCGCGCGAGATTTCCTCCATGGCCACCATGTGGGCCAGGTAGCCCATGCCCGCGCCACCGTATTCCTCGCCCACGGTGATGCCCAGTACGCCGAGGTCGCCCATCTTGCGCCACAGGTCCATAGGGAACTGGTCATTGTGGTCAATCTCGGCGGCACGGGGAGCAATTTCGGCTTGCGAAAATTCGCGCACGGCATCGCGCAGGGCGTCGATGTCTTCACCGAGTTGGAAGTTCAGGCCTGGCATGTTCATGAGGAAAATCTCCTTGAGTATCTGGTCAGTAAGTCTTGGGCACGGGGGCCAATGTTTGTTGCATGACTGCGCAGGGCGACGCCTTGCCTTGGGGGTCGATGTGATCGACTTCGGCGGTCGTGACGATGATGCGCTTACCCGCCCTGACCACGCGGCCAATTGCACGGATCTCGCCGCCCTGGTAGCTGCTGAGGAAGTTGATCTTGTACTCAACCGTGACCACTTCCATGCCCTCAGGGGCTACGGTCAATCCCGCATAACCGCCGGCGATATCGGCAAGTGCTCCCATGGCACCACCATGAAACCCGTCCTGCTGCTGGGTCACTTTATCGCCATAAGGCAGCGCCAACTCCACCAAACCTGGTTCGACGCGCACCAAGCGCACATCCAGATGCTGCATCATGCCCTGACGAGCCAGACTGGCAGCGACGCGCTTGTATTCGGGGGAGTTCACGGCGTGGACTTAAATGTTTTGAGAGGCCTCAAATGTAATTGACGTTTACGTAAACGTCAATCATTGCTTACCCCTACCCTTTGGAACCCACAACTAATCAGGCGCGGCTTTTATTGGCCTTGTTGAGCAAGGCCTTGGTGTCTTTTTCGTGGGTTTTGACTTCGTCCAGCGTCGCTTGCAAATCGGCCAGCTGGGCTTCAAGTTGTTGACGATGTTCGGCCAGCACCACCAAGAACTTCTGCAACTGGGGCACGGTGTCACGCGGACTGTCATACATGTCGATCAGGTCTTTGGCCTCGGTCAGAGACAGGCCCAGGCGCTTGGCCCGCAAGGTCAGCTTCAGACGCGTACGGTCACGAGGTGAGTAACTGCGGTTGCGTCCGCCAGGCCCAGTGCGCTCAGGCTGGAGCAAGCCCATGTCCTCATAAAAGCGAATGGCTCGTGTGGTCAGATCAAACTCTTGCGCCAGATCGCTGATGGTGTAGGTGATGGCCATGTGTGCAACGTTGTTGGAATTGACGTTACGTTAACGTCAACGACACGCATCCTAACCCAAGACGCGTGCTGACCTCAACGCCATTGCGACAGATCTACCTGTCGCAGCGAGCGTCTACGCTCCTGGTGGTCCGGCAAGATGCGCTCCACCCAGGCCCAGAAACGTGGGCTGTGGTTCATTTCGTGCAAATGCGCCAGTTCATGCACCACCACATAGTCCACCAACGACAGAGGCAAATGCACCAAGCGCCAATGCAGGCGAATATGCCCATCCTGACGCGCACTTCCCCACCGCGTGCGTGCATGACTCAAGGACAAACGACTCCAGCGCACACCCAGCAAGGGAGCGTGGTGATTCAAGCGTTGCGTCAGCAGCTGCCTCGCCTGTGTCTGCAACCACTGGGCCAATACCGACTCGACATCAATGCCCTGTGCATCCCTCGGTAAAGGCAGGCTCAACTGACGCTGGGCTTCATGCACCTGAACCACATCTGCACCTAACTGAACAACCCAGTCCTGCCCCCACAACTGAAAAACCGAGCCGTGCTGAAACACGGGCGCAACAACAGGCGGCTGCTGTTGGCGTTTGCGCATGGTCTCCAAATGTCGCAGGATCCAGGCTGCTTTTTCCAGCAGAAAGGCTTCGATTTGCCGAACGCCCACCCATCGAGGCGAGCGCACCACAAGCCCTTGTAAGGTCACGACACATCCCATGGTGCGACGCCGCGTCCAGTCAAGTCGGTACAGCACGTGCTCGCCCTGCAACACGATGTGCCGGTTGGCTCCCTCTGGGGCAGGCCAACGCAGCCCCCGCTCAGCGCTGGCGAAGTCCAGCGCCAGCTGTTCAGCCGGCATAGGCCTCAGGGTCCAGGCGGCGCATTTCGGACTCAATCCAGGCCTGCACCTCGGCCATCAGTTCATCTGCCTGCCGTCCATCACTGGCAATCGGTTTACCAATGGAGATATCGACGATGCCAGGGTGTTTGACAAAGGCCTTGCTGGGCCAGCAACGCGCAGAGGTGACAGCAATCGGGATCACAGGCACGCCTGCGGCAATGGCCAGACGGGTCCCCCCGGTTTTGTATTCGCCAACCTGGCCACGCGGGATGCGCGTGCCTTCCGGGAACATGATGACCCAAACACCTTCCTGCATCAGGCGGCGACCTTGCTGGACTACCTTGGCAAACGCACGAGCTTTCTGGCTGCGATCAATGTGGATCATGTCCATGCGCGCCATGGCCCATCCGAAAAAGGGAATGCGCAGCAACTCTTTTTTGAACACATAAGCCAAGGGGTGCGGCATGATGGCCGGCATCACAAAGGTCTCCCATGTGGACTGGTGCTTGACCAGCAACACCGCCGGGTCCTTGGCACCCTGCGGCAGGTTTTCCATGCCCTGCACACGGTTTCGGATACCCAAAATCCAGGTGCCCCCCTTGACGGCCGTACGCAACCAGCCCGCACAAATCCAGTACAAGGTGGTGCTGCTGACCACATAGGAAACCAACACAACAAACAAGGCCCAGGGCACGACTGTGACGCCCATCCACAGCAAATGCAAAACAGAGCGAATGAAGTTCATGCGTCAACCTTTGAGCCGGCGTCCTGGGTGTGCAGCAAATCATCCACAAAAGCGGACAAATCAGCATGGACGCGCGTGTGAACTGGAAAGCCCGCGGGTAAAGGAGCCGCAGGGTCTAGCGCAGCGTATCGCCCGGTCAGCACCAGATGCGGCTGCGCGCCTGCGGCTTCCGCGGCTTGTGCATCACGAACGCTGTCGCCCACGAAAGGCACACCTTGCAGGCTGATGCCGTAACGCTCGCCGATTTGCTCCAGCAGTCCTGGCTCGGGCTTGCGGCAATGGCAGGCTTCGTCTGGAGCGTGTGGGCAATAAAAAATAGCATCCAGTCGCGCCCCCACACGGGACAGGGCTTTGGTCATGGTGTCATGCACAGCATTGAGCGCCGCCATGTCCAGCAGACCGCGGCCCAAACCCGACTGGTTGGAGGCCAGCACTACGTGGTAGCCGGCATGGTTCAAGCGACCAATGGCTTCCAGCGCGCCGGGCAGCGGCTCCCACTCTTCAGGCGATTTCACAAACTGGTCACTGGCACGGTTGATGGTACCGTCGCGATCAAGAATGACCAGCTTGGTCTGCATGGCGACTCCTGCTTCAGGCCGCCAGACGGGACAGATCGGCCACGCGGTTCATGGCCAGATGCAGGCTCTTGAGCAGGCCCTGGCGGTTCAGGCGCAGGTCGATCTCTTCGGCGTTGACCATCACATCGTCAAAGAAGGCATCGACCGGCCCATGCAGTGCGGCCAGCGTCTGCAGGCTGGCGGTGTAGTCGCCTGCCTCGAACTGTGCGGTGGACTCCGGCACCAGCTTGCCCATCGCGGCGTGCAGGTTCTTTTCGGCGTCTTCCTTGAAGAGCGCAGGATTCGCATGCGCGTCCACTTCACCCGCCTTCTTGAGGATGTTGCCGATGCGCTTGTTGGCGGCGGCCAGGGCCGGGCTCTCGGGCAGGGCGGCAAAGGCACGCACCGCAGCCAGGCGCTTGGCCACATCGGACAGGCGCTGCGGCTGCAGCGCCAGCACGGCGTCCACTTCCTGGGCGCTGAAGCCCTGCTCGCGCAGGCCACCGGCGAGGCGGTCGTAAACGAATTCGGCCAAGGCGGCGCTGGCATCGGTGATCTTGTCGCCAAACACCGGCGCGGCCAGCGCCAGCAGCGTCGACAGGTCGATCGCCAGTTCCTTTTCGATCAACATGCGGATCACCCCCAGCGCATGGCGGCGCAGCGCGAACGGGTCCTTGTCGCCGCTGGGCAGGTTGCCGATGCCGAACATGCCGACCAGGGTTTCGAGCTTGTCGGCCAAAGCCACCACCACACCCACAGGGTTGCGCGGCAGCTCGTCACCGGCAAAGCGCGGCTTGTAGTGGTCTTCAATGGCCTCGGCAATCTCGACCGGCAGGCCGTCGTGGCGCGCGTAGTAGCCGCCCATGATGCCCTGCAGCTCGGGGAACTCGCCGACCATGTCGGTCAGCAGGTCGGTCTTGGCCAGACGCGCGGCCTGCTCGGCCTGTTTGGCCAGCAGATCACCGCCGACTTGCTGGCCAATCGCCTTGGCAATCGCGCAGACACGCGCCATGCGCTCACCCTGCGTGCCCAGCTTGTTGTGGTACACGACCTTGGACAGGCCTTCGACGCGCGATTCGAGCGTCTTCTTGCGGTCCTGATCGAAAAAGAATTTGGCATCGGCCAGGCGTGGACGCACCACGCGCTCGTTGCCACCGATCACGGCCGACGCATCGGCTGGGCTGATGTTGCTCACCACCAGAAACTGGTGCGTCAGCTTGCCTGCAGCGTCCAGCAGCGGGAAGTACTTCTGGTTGGCCTTCATCGTGAGGATCAGGCACTCCTGCGGCACATCGAGGAATTCTTTCTCGAACTGGCAGGTCAGCACATTCGGGCGCTCGACCAGCGCCGTCACTTCGTCCAGCAAGGCCTCGTCTTCGATGGGTTTAACGCCACCGCCCACCTTCGCGGCTGCGGCGTTCAGCTGGCGCACGATCTCGGCACGGCGCTCGGCAAAGCTGGCGATCACGGCGCCGTCGTTCTTGAGCACCTCGGCGTACTGGTCGGCGTGCGGCACCACCACCGGATCGACTTTCGCTTCAAAGCGGTGGCCTTGCGTGCTGTTGCCCGCCGTGAGGCCCAGCGCCTTGATCGGCACCACCGCGCTGCCGTGCAGGGCGATCAGCTTGTGCGCGGGGCGCACAAAGTTCACGCTGCTCCAGCCGGGCAGTTCGCAGTCGGTCTCCAGCTGGTACTGCATGACCTTGGGGATAGGCAGCTTGGCCAGCGCTTCATCAAGCGCTTTTTGCAGACCGGCGGCCAGGGTCGCGCCTTTGACCACGCTGTCGTAGAACAGGGCTTCGGCCTTGCCATCGGGTGCGCGCTTGAGCGCGGCCACGGCGGCAGCCGGGTTGCTCACATCGGCCCCCAGGGCTTGCAGCTTTTTGAGCAGGGCAGGCGTTGCGTTTCCCGCGGCGTCCAGACCCACGGTCACTGGCATGAGCTTTTGCTGCACGGCCTTGTCGGCAGCCTGCGCCAGCACGCAGGTCACATGGGCTGCCAGACGGCGCGGCGAGGCGTATGCCGTCACAGCCGCATCGGCACCGGCCAGGCCCTGCGCCTTGAGTTGTTCGGCCAACACACCCGAAAAAGCGGCACCCAGCTTGTTCAGCGCCTTGGGCGGCAGTTCTTCGACAAAGAGTTCGACCAGAAGGTTTTGTGATGTCATTCTTGTTTTTCCTCAGGCGGCTTTCTTCGGCATCTGGGCCACCCACTCGCGCGGCGCCATCGGGAAACCCAGACGCTCGCGGCTCTCGTAATAGCTCTGCGCCACGGCACGCGCCAGGTTACGGATGCGGCCGATGTAGGCGGCGCGCTCGGTCACGCTGATGGCGCCACGTGCGTCCAGCAGGTTGAAGGTGTGCGCAGCCTTGAGCACTTGCTCGTAGGCGGGCAGCGCCAGCTGCTGCTCCATCAAATGCTTGGCCTGCTTTTCGTAGGCGCCGAAAGCGGTGAACAGGAAATCGGCGTCCGAGTGCTCGAAGTTGTAGGTGGACTGTTCCACCTCGTTCTGGTGATAGACGTCGCCATAGCTGAGCGTATCGGTCCACTTGAGGTTGTAGACGTTGTCCACGCCCTGCAGGTACATGGCCAGGCGCTCCAGGCCGTAGGTGATCTCGCCAGTGATCGGCTTGCAGTCGATGCCACCCACCTGCTGGAAGTAGGTGAACTGCGTGACTTCCATGCCATTGAGCCAGACTTCCCAGCCCAGGCCCCAGGCGCCCAGCGTCGGGTTTTCCCAATCGTCTTCAACGAAGCGGATGTCATTTTTCTTGAGATCAAAACCCAGCGCTTCGAGCGAGCCTAGGTACAGCTCCAGGATGTTGCTGGGTGCGGGCTTGAGCACCACCTGGTACTGGTAATAGTGCTGCAGGCGGTTGGGGTTCTCGCCGTAGCGGCCATCCTTGGGGCGGCGGCTGGGCTGGACGTAGGCGGCTTTCCACGGCTCGGGGCCAATGGCGCGCAAAAACGTGGCGGTGTGGCTGGTGCCCGCACCGACTTCCATGTCGTAGGGCTGAAGCAAGGCACAGCCCTGGGCGTCCCAGTACTGCTGCAACTTGAGAATGATCTGCTGGAAAGTCAACATAGCGACGAAACCGCCTGTGCGGTGAATGGTGTTGCGTCCAAATGCGCAAACGCTCGATTTTACGCCCGGGCAAGCTGCCTGCGTCGCCGCAAACCGAGAGTCAGAACGCCGAGGCTAAACAGCCACAAGGGCCAGAGTCCCCAGACCGAGGCCATGCGCGCATACGGGGTCAGCCCCTGGCGCCCTTCGAACTCACCCTGCAACACACTGCGCTGGTAAGCCGGAAGCTGCTGCTGCACTTGCCCAAAATGGTCAATGATGGCGGTTGCGCCTGTGTTGGTGGCCCGCAGCATGGGGCGTTGCAACTCCAGTGCACGCATCCGGGAAATGTTCAGGTGCTGCGGCACGGCCACCGTATGGCCAAACCAGGCGATATTGCTGGCATTCACCAACACGGTCGGCGCCTGATCCTGCTGTCTGAAACGCTGGGCCAAGTCTTCCCCGAACACATCTTCATAGCAAATATTCGGGGCGATACGTTGCCCTTGCCAACTGAAGCTGGTCGCATCCACGGGCCCTCGACCAAACTGCCCGAGGGGGATATTCATCTGCTCCACAAACCAGGCAAACAACGGCGGAACAAACTCGCCAAAGGGCACCAGGTGGTGTTTGTCGTAACGGTAAGCCTCTTGTGCGCCTAGCCCTCGCAGACTGTTGCGGTAAGTTCCTTGATCCTGTACGGGCACCCCCACCAGTGCAGCGCGCGGTCCACCTGCCGGGAAGGCATCGATCAGGGCCTGCGTATAGCCCTCCGGCAGGCTTTGCTCGAGCAGGGGCAATGCTGTTTCAGGCGTCACCACCAAGGACGTGGTGCTGGCGCGCAGCTGCTGCCCATACCAGCGCAAAGCATCGATCACTCCGCCCTGGGCCTGAAACTTCTGATCCTGTTCAATGTTGCCCTGCAAAAGGGTCACCGTCTGGCGTCCCGTGGATTGGGTCCATCGCCCATTGAGTTGACCCAGCGCGACCGTGACGAGCATCACCACAGCGATACGCCACCAAATGCCTTTGCTTTCCCGCCGCTGTACCCATAAAGCCACGAGCAGCCATGCCACAGCGCCAACCCCATACACCCCGAGCCAAGGTGCCCAATCGGCCAGCCAGCTATCGACGTGGGCATAGCCAACGGCCCCCCAAGGAAATCCGGTCAACCACTGCCCACGCATGAGCTCTGCCAACGTCCAGGCTGCAGCCAACGAAAGCGCTCCCCACCAAGGACTTTTCAGGTTTCGCTTTGAAAGCAAGGCTGCCCAAATCACCATCATGCCCACGTAATACAGGGACAGGGCAGAGGCCAAGAGCACCAACGTCAGCATTGACAACGCAGAGGGCAAGCCACCGTAATGGTGCATGGAAATGTGCAACCACCAGAAGCTGCCCAGCAGCCAGGCACAGACAAACCAGAATGTTGTGTGGGCCACGGCACGCCAGTCATTTTTGCGCGCCCACAACCCCTGCAACCATAAAGCAGCCACAGCGCACTGCAGCAAGCCAGAAGCTTGGCCATTGCCCGGCCAGGCCAGCGCCAGTGCTTGCAGATAGCCCAGCAGTATCAACCACGCAGGGCGTAGCCACTGCCGACTTTGCAAATCAGCCAACTTCATGGCGAGCGGGAGACACCTTGAACCAGCGTACCGCTCCCGCGCGGGTGTGCTGAACCACAAAGTCCAGTCCTGCCAAAGTAAACTTTTCACCACGTCTGGGCACATGTCCCATTTCATGCGCAATCAGCCCACCAATGGTGTCGAAGCCGGGCGCACCTTCGTCTCCAAGTGCACTGAGTACATTGACCCCCAGCACCTCCTCAACCCGTTCAGGGGATGTGTCACCACTGACACGAAAGGTTTGATCGGCCAACGCGAAGATATCGCCCTGGTCTTCCTGCGTATCGAACTCGTCCTCGATATCGCCCACAATTTGCTCCAGAACGTCTTCAATCGTGATCAGGCCGGCAACCCGACCGAATTCATCGATGACCATGGCCATGTGCTGGCGGTTGTCACGGAATTGACGCAGCAAATCATTGAGCTTCTTGCTTTCAGGGACAAACACGACGGGGCGTAACAAGGCCCTGATATTGAGCTCTGGCGCACGTTGCAACTTGAGCATGTCCTTGGCCAGCAAGATACCCAGGATGTTTTCGCGCTCACCTTCATAAACAGGGAAACGGGAATGTCCAGTTTCTATGATCTGATGGAGCAAGCTGCCCGATGGCGCATCGATAGGCAGCAAGTCCATTTTGGCGGCAGCGACCATGACATCACCCGCCGTCATGTCTGCCATACGAATGACGCCCTCAAGCATCCGACGGCTCTCTTCGTTGATGACGTCGTTATCTTGGGCCTGAACCAGTGAGTCAATCAGCTCGTCTTTGGTGTCCGGGCTGGGGTGAAGGAATTCTGCGATTTTTTGGAGCAGGCCGCGCTTGTCTTCCTTGTCGGATGGGCGCGCAGGATAAGGGTCTGACACTGTGATCTGGGCATGTTTGCCGTATTAATAACCGCTAAAGCATAGCGGATTTCTGTTCCTGATTCATGACAGTTCGTACTGCCCATCATTTCATGGGTCTTGGCTGGATGATCCTTGCTTGCTTCGCATACCCAGCCATTTACGAAATTGGCTCGCTTGTAGCTTGAGTTGGTAATCCAGTTCTGCCATGTGTTCATCGACAACCTCATGCCATCGACTGTCCATGGTCGCGGGTGGCAAGGTCAGGTAAGCCTCACTTTCTGATCCGTCGCGCTCCACTCTCGCACCGGCATTCCGGGCGATTTTCAGCATGGCTACGTTTTCGCTCAGGGCATGAATGAACATCATCCTCACCCCCTCGTTTTGTGCGTGTCGAACCGCGCGAGCAAACAAATGATGCCCCAGGCCTTTACCTCGTTGAGGTGCGGCAACCGAGACACCAAACTCTCCACAACTCCGCCATTGGGGATCGATGGAATAGGCCAGATGAGCCATGGCCACAAGCTCAAGACGCCGATTGAAGATGCCCAGAATTTCGTCGCGCTCAAAATTCAAATTGCTGACATAACGCTGTATCTGCTCATCACTGGCCGCAAAGCCAAAGCGCAAATATCGATCATTCGCCGACAGGGCCAACAAATGCTTTTCTATTCTTGCTCGGTGTCTCGGTGCCAACTCACGAATCGGCACCCAAGCCAAGCGACGTGACGACACAGCACCGGCGGGCTCGTCAACGGAGAACAAGGCTTTGAGCCTCTGAATAAATGGCTTGATCATCATAGGGAATACCCTTATTCTCCAATATTATCTATAAGCCCGCGTGCGAATTACATTTTGAGATCTGTCATCAAAGGTTTTTGTGCGATCTTCTATTGGCTCCTTGCCTCAAGGCATCACAGTTCTTCAGCGTGATTGGCTTTCAGCCAACCATGTTTTTCTTGAGCACAAAGACCAAACAGTGCTCGTTGATAGCGGCTACTGCACACATGCCAACATGACACTGCAATTGTTGCGGCAGGTTTTGCACGGGCGTTCGCTCTGCACACTCGTCAATACACACTTGCACAGCGATCATTGTGGTGGCAATGCAGCCATTCAAGCGGCATTCAAAAATGTCACCACACTGATTCCCCCTGGTCACTTCAACGCAGTCAGGCACTGGGATACGGAACTGCTGACCTATATACCCACTGGACAAAACTGCCCACGCTTTGTGGTCAATGAACAGCTGGAAGATAGGTTCGAGTATGAGTGGGGGCGTACGCGATGGATGGCCTACGCAGCGCCAGGTCACGACAATCACGCCATGATGTTTTTTTGCCCCGAATACGGCATTTTGATTGCCGGGGATGCACTGTGGGAAAAAGGATTTGGGGTCATCTTCCCCGAATTGGACGATCATTCAGGCTATCGACAGGCTGCCCGAACGCTAGATTTGATCGAAGATCTTGATCCCTCGTTGATCATTCCTGGCCATGGCTCCATCTTCGACGATGTTGGCAGCGCTTTGCGCTATGCACGCAAAAGACTCGAGGTTTTTGAGTCACATCCTGATAAGCACGCTCGTTATGCAAGCAAGGTCCTGGTGAAATTCAAGCTCCAAGAGCACGGATCAATTCCGATCCAAGCCTTTTCAGAGTGGGCACAAGATGTTCCCTATTTGATCAAGTTGCACAAACAAATAGGCGCTGATTCGTCCTTTGCAGACTGGTTTGAGCAACTTTTGGCAGATTTGTGTCAGTCAGGTGCTATGGATATTCAGGACCAGCAATTGATCAATATCGCATAAATCGAAGGTATAAAAAAAACGCCCCACCGATTGGTGGGGCGTTTTGGGCTGTAGAAGCCTGACGATGTCCTACTTTCACACGGGAATCCGCACTATCATCGGCGCTAAGGCGTTTCACTGTCCTGTTCGGGATGGGAAGG
>JACCDV010139233.1_pt1 | contig 21373 bp, 18 predicted proteins | sample 7446131 | NCBI WGS metagenome assembly JACCDV01 (sample SAMN15323448, study PRJNA562643) | freshwater metagenome | isolation source: river surface water | place: USA:Blue River Watershed | collected 2017-08-17 | reverse complement strand
ATTGACAACCGCTATTTTAGATTTGGACGTTACCTTGGCTCGAGGGTTGAATTATTATACAGGAGCTATTTTTGAAGTGGCGGCACCAGCAGGAGTGGCTATGGGTTCGATAGGTGGCGGTGGTCGCTATGATGATTTGACGGGCATTTTTGGTCTAAAAAACATGAGTGGCGTAGGAATTTCTTTCGGTTTAGACCGTATTTATTTGGTCGTAGAAGAATTAGGATTGTTTCCAACAACAGTAACAGCAACTTCGCAAGCATTATTTATTAATTATGGTGAAAATGAAGCGTTTTATGCGATGAAAGCTATCCAACAATTGCGTCAGACAGGAATAAAAGTAGAATTGTATCCAGACAATACAAAGTTAGCCAAACAGTTTCAACATGCTGATAAAAGAAATATTCCTTTTGTAGTTATGGCAGGTGATCAAGAAATGAATTCGAATACCTATACTTTAAAGAATTTACAGACTGGCGAGCAAAAATCACTTGATTTAGAAGGATTGAAAAAAGCATTAGTATAAAAAAAAGCTTCGTTTTTCTTAAACGAAGCTTTTTCTAATATAAGGTAATATTGAATTAATAATTATTTGGAGACAAACCTTAATTTCTAATTTATAGATTCAATCGAATCTTTTTTTACTTATTTGATTACAAACTTACTCCAATCGAAAACGAAATAGTCTTAAAATTTTATTAAATTTTTAAGGCATTTTAAAAATAGCAGGAAAAATAGTGGAGTACCGTCAAAGATCAAAAAAAACTGTTTTTTGGGTGACAATTTGACATTTTTTAAGATTTGGCAGTACTTTTGCAATTCTAAAAGGAACAAAAAATGAAGTTTAAAAAAATATTTAAAAATACAAATACTATGACTACTGAAAAAACAGAGATCGATCAAGAAATAGAAGGAACGCCAGTGGAAACACAAGCAAATGAAGAACAAGCAAGTATTGAAGAATTACCTGTTGAAGAACAATTAGCCTTAGATTTAGCAGCAGAAAAAGATAAATTTTTGCGATTGTTTGCAGAGTTTGAAAATTATAAAAGAAGAACTTCAAAGGAGCGTGTAGAGCTTTTTAAAACAGCTAATCAAGAAGTTTTGTTGGCAATGCTTCCTGTTTTAGATGATTTTGATAGAGCTTTAGTGGAGATTAGTAAATCAGGAGAGGAGTCTTTAGTTAAAGGTGTAGAATTAATTCATGAAAAATTAAAATCGACTCTAGTTGCTAAAGGATTAGAAGAAGTTGAAGTAAAGGCAGGTGATGCATTTGATGCTGATTTTGCAGAAGCAATTACTCAAATTCCAGCCCCATCAGATGATTTGAAGGGAAAAATTGTAGACGTTTTAGAAAAAGGATATAAGTTAGGAGATAAAATTATCCGTTTTCCAAAAGTAGTTATTGGGAATTAAGATTCTAATTTTATTTTGGAATAGAAAAAACTATGAAAAAAGATTTTTACGAAGTATTAGGTATTTCAAAAAGTGCTGATGCTGCCGAAATAAAGAAAGCCTACAGAAAGGCTGCTATAAAGTATCATCCAGATAAAAACCCTGGAGATAAAGAGGCTGAAGAAAACTTCAAATTAGCTGCTGAAGCCTACGAAGTTTTGAGCGACCCTCAGAAAAAAGCCAAATATGATCAATACGGGCATCAAGCATTTGATGGTGCAGGAGGTTTTGGCGGAGGCCATGGCGGGATGAATATGGATGACATCTTTAGTCAGTTTGGTGATATTTTTGGTGGCGGATTCGGCGGTGGATTCGGTAGTAGAAGTAGCGGACCTCGTCGTGCTAAAGGAAGTAATTTACGTATCAAAGTGAAATTAACTTTGGAAGAAATTGCGAACGGTGTAGAGAAAAAGGTAAAAGTAAAACGTAAAGTTCAAGCACCAGGAGTAACCTATAAAACATGTTCGACTTGTAATGGTCAAGGACAAGTGATGCGTGTTACGAATACCATTTTAGGAAGAATGCAATCGGCTTCGACTTGTCCAACTTGTGGTGGATCGGGTCAGATTTTAGATAAAAAACCTGCAAATTCTGATTCCCAAGGAATGATTCAAGAAGATGAAACAGTAGCAATTAAAATTCCTGCTGGAGTAGTTGATGGGATGCAATTGAAAGTGTCTAACAAAGGAAACGATGCGCCTGGGAATAGTATCCCAGGTGATTTGATTGTAGCTATCGAAGAAATTGAACACGAGTTCTTGAAGCGTGAAGGCGAAAATTTACATTACGATTTATACATCAGTTTTTCCGAAGCAGTTTTAGGTATTTCAAAAGATATTGAAGCGGTAAATGGAAAAGTGAGAATTAAATTAGAAGAAGGAATTCAATCGGGTAAAATTCTTCGTTTGAAAGGCAAAGGAATCCCAAGTTTGAATGGATATGGAAACGGTGACTTGTTAGTTCACGTGAATGTTTGGACACCCAAAACCTTGAATAAGGAACAAAAAGAATTCTTCGAGAAAAATTTAAGCGATGAGAATTTTGCTCCTAATCCAGAAAAATCAGACAAGTCTTTTTTTGAAAAAGTAAAAGACATGTTTTCTTAGTTTTTCTACTAGTGAATTCAAATAATATTTTCCCATCCTTGTTTCTGATAAGGGTGGGTTTTTTATGTAACAAAACCAAGTATTTAGGGACTAATTCTTTACTTTTACACATCAAAGTCAAAAGGGACTAAAATAGAATCCAGTATGAGTATTTTACTTGAAGTTAATAAAATAGTGAAGCAATACGGCGATTACGTAGCGCTAAATGAAGTTTCCTTGTCAGTTCCAAAAGCTAGTATTTACGGCTTATTGGGGCCCAATGGAGCAGGGAAGACCTCTCTTATTCGAATCATCAACCAAATTACGTTGCCGGATAGCGGAGAAATCATCTTGGATGGTGAAAAATTACAACCCAAACATGTGCAGTACATTGGCTATCTTCCAGAAGAAAGAGGTTTGTACAAAAGTATGAAAGTCGGGGAGCAATGTTTGTATTTGGCACAAATGAAAGGCTTGACCAAAGCCGAAGCCAAAAAACAACTCGATTATTGGTTTGACCGACTGGGAATTCAAGGGTGGTGGAATAAAAAAATCCAAGAACTTTCAAAAGGAATGGCGCAAAAAATCCAATTTGTAGTTTGTGTATTGCACCAGCCAAAATTATTAATTTTTGATGAGCCATTCTCTGGTTTTGACCCTGTAAATGCGAATGTCATTAAAGACGAAATCTTAGCATTGAAAGAACAAGGTTCGACCATTATTTTTTCAACACATCGAATGGAAAGTGTGGAAGAACTGTGTGATGATATCGCTTTGATCCATAAATCGAATAAATTGATTGAAGGAAAATTAGACGACGTTAAAAAACAATTTAGAACGAACAGTTTTGAAGTGGGGATTCTTTCGGACAATGTAGAAGGCCTGATGTATGATATTACACAAAAATTCACTTTGGCACCTGCCCAATTTAAGTCGTTGAATAAGGAACTGAAATTAGAGGTGCAGTTGGGGAATGCAAGCCCAAACGAGTTACTACATATTTTAACGCAACGCGGACAAGTGACTCATTTTGTAGAAAAAATACCGAGTGTGAATGATATTTTTATTCAAACAGTAACCAATAAATAAAAGCTAAATGAGTATCATTTCGTTAATTATTAAAAGAGAATTTATTGCTAAAGTGCGTAATAAATCGTTCATAGTAATGACTTTTTTAAGTCCCTTACTATTTGTTGGAATCGCTTTATTTGTAGGGTATTTGAGCTCTATGAAAGCGGATACCAAACAGATTGCTATTCATGATGAATCGGGAAAATTTGTCGGTGAATTTCTAGCTCAAAATAAAACGGCTGAGGAATATAATTATCTTGATTTGTCGGCGGTAGATTTACCTACACTCAAGAAAAATATTATTGACGAAACTTACGAAGGGGTATTGTTCATTCCAAAAGCAAAAAACAATGCAACTTTAGAAAATCAAATTCAGTTCATTTCTAACGAAAGTCCGAGTATTTCCTTTGTCGAAAAAACACAAGAAGTTATTGCTAAGAAAATGACTTTGACCAATTTAGAAGAGGCACATTTGGATACTTTAGCTATTCACCAGGCAGAAGCCAAAGTCACTATTAATTTGAAAAAAGCCTCTGGCGAACAAAGTTTGAAAGGCTTGAACGAAATTAAAATTGCTATTGGCGGTGCTTTCGGTTATTTGATTATGATGTTTATCATCATTTATGGCAATATGGTGATGCGTTCTGTGATTGAAGAAAAAACCAACCGAATTATTGAAATCATTATTTCTTCGGTAAAACCATTTCAATTGATGATGGGAAAAATAATAGGAACTTCTTTAGCGGGAATTCTGCAATTCTTTATTTGGGCCATTATCGGTTTGAGTTTGTTGTTTTCGGCTTCTGTGTTTTTGGGAGCCAATGTGGGAGCTACTAATCAAATTCCGCCTGAAATGATGCAATCAGCCCAACAAGAATTGGCTACTACCGCTCAAATGTATATTACTGAAATATGGAATTTACCCATTGCGACCATTTTAATTTGCTTTGTCATTTACTTTATAGGAGGATACTTTTTGTATAGTTCTTTTTACGCTTCAATTGGAGCGGCTGTAGATAGCGAAACTGATTCGCAACAATTTTTATTGCCTATTATTATGCCTTTGGTATTGGGTGTTTACATCGGTTTTTTTACCGTAGTTAACGATCCGCAGGGAACAGTGGCTACAGTCTTTTCGATGGTACCGCTGACTTCTCCTATTGTGATGCTGATGCGTATCCCGTTTGGCGTACCTTTGTGGCAGGTTGTACTTTCAATAGCACTTTTATTTGCGACCTTCTTTTTAGTAGTTTGGTTTGCTTCCAAAATTTATCGTGTAGGAATTTTAATGTATGGCAAAAAACCAACATGGAAAGAATTGTACAGATGGCTGAAGTATTAATTTGTATGAGTTTAAAAGATTATAAGTTTAATAGTTTAACCAAATAACCCAATCAACATATAACCTGTTCAAAAATGAGTAAAATATTAATCATAGAAGATGAAGCTGCTATCCGAAGAGTTTTGGTTAAAATTCTTTCGGAAGAGAATACAGCTTATGTTGTTGAGGAAGCTGAGGATGGTGCTGCTGGATATGAAAAGATAAAAAATACCGATTATGATTTGGTTTTGTGCGACATCAAAATGCCCAAAATGGACGGTGTTGAATTGCTCGAAGCGGTAAAAAAAATAAAACCAGAAATCCCGATGGTCATGATTTCGGGTCATGGCGATATGGAAACGGCAATTAATACGATGCGTTTGGGGGCTTTTGATTACATTTCAAAACCTCCTGATTTGAATCGGTTGTTGAATACGGTTCGCAATGCTTTGGACAAAAAACAGTTAGTAGTTGAGAATAAAATTCTGAAGAAAAAGGTTAGTAAAAACTACGAAATGATTGGCGAGAGCGAAGCAATTAACCACATCAAATTGTTGATTGAAAAAGTGGCGCCAACTGAAGCCCGTGTTTTGATTACAGGTCCCAACGGAACTGGAAAAGAATTGGTGGCTCATCAGTTGCATGAGAAAAGTGAACGCGCTATTTTTCCTTTGGTAGAAGTGAATTGTGCAGCTATTCCTTCAGAATTGATAGAAAGCGAATTGTTTGGTCATGTCAAGGGAGCCTTTACATCTGCAGTGAAAGATCGTGCCGGAAAGTTTGAAGCCGCTGATAAAGGAACTATTTTCTTGGATGAAATTGGAGATATGAGTCTTTCGGCTCAAGCCAAAGTGCTACGTGTTTTACAAGAAAATATGATTACTAGAGTAGGAGCCGACAGGGATATTAAAGTAGATGTGCGTGTGGTGGCTGCCACCAATAAAGATTTGAAAAAAGAGATCGAAGAAGGTCGATTTAGAGAAGATTTATACCATCGTTTAGCGGTAATTTTAATTAAAGTTCCTGCTTTGAACGAGAGAAGAGAAGATATTCCAATGTTGATTGCTCATTTTGCAGAGAAAATTGCTTCGGAACAAGGAACTGCGGTTAAAACTTTTTCGAAGAAGGCTATTCAGTTACTGCAAGAATACGATTGGACAGGAAATATTAGAGAATTACGCAATGTAGTAGAACGTTTGATTATACTCGGTGGAAATGAAATTTCGGAGAGTGATGTGACACTTTTTGCGAGTAAATAATAGTAAAGCGATACAATGAAATTAAAAAAAATAAACGAAGCTCTTCAAAACGCTTTAATTGAAAAAGGGTTGACCGAAGCCAATGAGGTGCAACAAGAAACATTTTCTACCATTAAAAGTGGAGCAGATTGTTTGATTATTGCGCCAAAGGGTAGTGGAAAAACCACCACGATTGTACTGAATGTAATTCAGCAATTAGCAGGAAAACAAGAAGAATCGCCACGTGCTTTAATCATTGTCGAGGATAAAGCTAAGGTACTGGAAATGGAAGCGTTATTTGAAGAATATGGAAAATACGCTCCATTAGAAGTATATGGTGTGCATGATAAAGGCGATATGGATTATGATAAAAATTATATTTCTACCGGAATTGATGTTTTGATTGGTACTCCCACTAAGTTAAGTGATATGTTCTCGTCGGCGGGCTATAATGTGAATCGTTTAAAGATGTTTATTGTGGATGAGGCAGATGCAATTTTAAAATTGCGTCATGACACTAAAATTATGCGTATCTCCAATAGTATTGCGAAAACGCAACGCCTTATCTTTACAGAACAGTATACAGAACGTGTTGCTACTCTAGCAGATAATATACTGGTAGAACCGTATGAATTTGATTTTGAAGAATACGAAGAAGAGTAATTTTTAAAACCATTAAGAAATTAAGGAAAAACTTAATGCACCTTAATGCCTTACTGGTTTCAATATAAAAACAACAACATGGGATTAATGAAAGTGTTTTCTGGAAGCGAAGTCTTAGCAATGGCTTTACAGGAAAAATTAGAAGAAGCAGGGGTAAACACATTAAAAAAAGATAATATTCAGTCGGCTCGATTGGGAGGATTTGGAAACGCTGATTTGGCGGTAGAATTATTCATCCAAGAAACTGATTTTGCCAAAGCCAATCCGGTGATTGAGGAATTCAGAATGAGTATTTAATTACAAGCTACTGTTAAGATGAACTATAAAATGTTAGTTTTGGATATGGACGACACGCTGTTGACCGATGACCATACCATTTCTGAAGAAAATAAAAGTATGTTGGCTCAAGCCAAAGCATTAGGCGTATATGTGGTTTTAGCTTCCGGGAGACCAACGCCTGCAATGAAAGCGTATGCTAAGGAATTGCAATTAGACAATTCGTATATGATTTCCTATAACGGAGCAGTGATTACGGATTTATCCAATGATGAGGTGATTTTTGAGCAAACGTTAACTCAAGAACAAATCCACGCGTTGTACGATTATAGCGTGCAGCACAAAACCCATATTATCACTTATGTCAATAATCAAATTGTAAGTGAAACCGACTCCCAATATATCGACATCGAAAAAAATATTACTGGTTTAGCGCATAATAAAGTTCCTGATTTTAAAGCCGAAGTACAATCCTCTGCGATAAAATGTATTTTGTTAGAAGATCCTGAATATCTTAAAAAAGTGGAAACTCATTTAAAACAAGCTATGCCCCATTTGAGTGTGTGTATGTCCAAGCCTTTCTTTTTGGAAGTAGCACAAAATGGTATTGACAAGGCGGCTAGCATTAAATTCTTAGCCGAAAAATTGAATATTCATCAAAAAGAAATTATTGCTGTAGGTAATGCAGGCAATGATTTAACTATGGTAGAATATGCTGGTTTAGGCGTATGGGTAGATAATGTAACTCCTGAATTGCGTGACCGCGCTGATGTAATTGTGGCATCTAATAACGATCACGGTGTAGCTGAGGTAGTAAGACGGTTTATTTTGTAGTCATTGCGCGCGCAGTGACTAAATAATCCATTGTTTTATATGTTGTTTTTTGTACGTATTTTTGTCCCGCGAAAGGGATAGCAGCGGCATCCTTTTTATTGTAGGCTGAGGCTCTCGAAGCCAACAATAAAAAGATACAGCGAATAGCCCGACCGCAGGCTGAAAAATGCGTGTTTTTGTAAACTGAATGATCTGCCTGGGGTTTTGCCCAAAAAAATCAAAAGAATGTCAGAAAGAAAAAAAGTAGCTTTTTATACGCTGGGTTGTAAACTGAATTTTTCGGAAACTTCTACTATTGCACGTAATTTACAAGACGAAGGTTTTGATCGTGTGGATTTTGAAGAAGTGGCAGATATGTATGTGATCAATACCTGTTCTGTGACTGAAAATGCCGATAAGCAGTTCAAGCAAGTGGTGCGAAAAGCAATGAAATTGAATGACAAGGCTTTTGTGGCTGCGGTGGGTTGTTATGCCCAGTTGAAACCAGAAGAATTAGCAAATGTTGATGGAGTTGATTTGGTTTTGGGTGCGACAGAAAAATTCAAGTTGGCCGATTATGTGAATGATTTGTCTAAAAATGATTTTGGCGAAGTGCATTCGTGCGAGATTGCCGAAGCTGATTTTTATGTAGGTAGTTATTCGATAGGCGACCGAACTCGCGCATTCTTAAAAGTGCAGGACGGTTGTGATTACAAATGTACGTATTGCACGATTCCGCTGGCAAGAGGAATTTCGCGTAGTGATGCGTTAGAAAATGTGCTGAAAAACGCCAAAGAAATCTCGGAGCAAGACATTAAAGAAATTGTTTTGACGGGAGTGAATATTGGAGATTATGGTAAAGGTGAATTTGGGAATAAAAAACACGAACATACTTTTTTAGATTTAGTTCAGGCTTTGGATCAAGTAGAGGGTATAGAAAGAATACGCATTTCTTCTATTGAACCTAATTTGCTTAAAAATGAAACTATTGATTTTGTGTCCAAAAGTCAAACTTTTGTACCTCATTTTCATATTCCATTGCAATCAGGCAGTAATACAATTCTGAAGTTGATGAAACGTCGTTATTTACGAGAAGTGTATACCGATAGGGTGACTCAAATTAAAGAAGTGATGCCAGATGCTTGTATAGGAGTCGACGTTATTGTAGGCTTTCCTGGAGAAACGGATGAGCATTTTTTAGAAACCTACCATTTCCTAAATGAGTTGCCTATTTCGTATTTGCATGTATTTACCTATTCTGAACGAGATAATACCGAAGCAGCTGCAATGGAAGGTGTTGTTCCTGCCAATGTGCGTGCCAAACGCAGTAAAATGCTTCGGGGCTTATCGGTTAAAAAACGACGTGCTTTCTATGAAAGTCAGTTGGGCACAGAAAGAACCGTTTTATTTGAAACTGAAAATAAAGAAGGTTACATTCACGGATTTACCGAAAATTATGTCAAAGTAAAAGCGCCTTGGAATCCCAAATTGGCCAATACATTACACAAAATTCAGTTGACCCATATTGACGAAGACGGAAGTGTTCGCGTTCAATTTGTGGAAGCTTTAGCCTAACTATAATTAAAAGGCAATTGCCTTTTCAATATCCTCTAATCTATTTTGAAACTAGCTACTTACACCAAAGAGTTCTCGTATAATAGTAAATTAGCCTATCCTGTAATTTTAGGGATGTTAGGACATACCCTAATTGGTATTGTAGATAATTTTATGGTAGGCAATTTAGGGTCTACCGAGTTGGCAGCTGTTTCTCTAGGGAATAGTTTTATTTTTATCGCGTTGTCATTAGGAATTGGATTTTCGACTGCGATTACACCATTAATTTCGGAGGCTGATGCTGAACAAGATAATAAAAAAATTAGAACTACTTTTTATCATGGCTTATTGCTATGCACGGTTTTAGGGGTTGTTTTATTCATCGTAACGGTTTTGTCTAAACAATTGATGTACTTCATGCATCAGCCTAAAATAGTGGCGGATATGGCAGCTCCCTATATTGATTGGGTTGCTTTTTCGCTGATTCCAGTAATTATGTACCAAGGATACAAACAGTTTGCCGATGGTTTGTCTCAAACTAAATATTCGATGTATGCCATTTTTATGGCCAATGTGGTGCATATCTTTTTCAACTATGTTTTGATTTATGGGGTATGGATATTTCCTAAATTGGGAATTTTGGGTGCTGCTTTAGGAACTGTTATTTCTCGCATTATGATGGTGGTTTTTCTTCATTTGTTGTTGCGACACAATGAAAAATTCAGCAACTATTTCAAGCATTTTAGTTTTAGAGAAATTAAAAAATCGATGTTGCGAAAAATTGTTGATTTAGGTTTGCCTTCAGCAATGCAAATGTTGTTTGAAGTGACTTTGTTTACTGCGGCGATTTGGCTTTCAGGTTCATTGGGGAAAAATAATCAAGCAGCCAATCAAATTGCTTTGACACTTGCGTCTTCGACTTTTATGGTAGCAATGGGATTGAGCGTTACGGCAATGATTCGGGTGAGTCATAGCAAAGGAATGGCTGATTATAAAAACATGATTGTGGTAGCACGTTCTATCTTTTTGTTAGCTGTTATTTTGGAAACGGTATTCGGTATTATATTTGTAATTTTTCATAATTATTTACCACATTTGTTCTTGAATATGGGAGATTCAGCTCAACATGTAGACAATCAAGAAATTATAGGAATTACGGCTCATTTACTTTTAGTAGCAGCAGTCTTTCAATTGTCAGATGGAATTCAAGTAGTTGTTTTAGGTGCCTTAAGAGGCTTGCAAGATGTAAAAATTCCGATGTATATTACTTTTGTAGCGTATTGGTTGATTGGATTTCCTATTTCTTTTTATTTAGGAAAATATACAGAGTTGAAAGCTGTTGGAATATGGATTGGACTTTTAGCAGGATTATCAGCCGCTGCAATATTTTTGTATATTCGCTTTGTGAAAATATCGAATCGATTGATTGAAGAAAATTAAACTTATAATATTTAAAATATATGGAATTACCAAAATTTTTGCTAGGTGACAATACCGACTTTCCTGATGATATTTTTATCATTCACTTGGATTATCCTCGTTTCATCATTAATTTGAAAGATGATGAGGTAGAATTTATGGAAGAAGCAGAAGATTTAGATGAAGCGGAACTTAATGCCGAAATGGAAGCTTTGATTGTTGAAGCGAATGAATTTTACGATCGTGAAATTGGTCGATACGAGGAATAGATTATTTTTTAAAATACGTTTCCAATAATATAGTAGCGGCTGCAAAGGGTGAAATTTCATCATTTTGCACCGCTTTTTTAGTAGTCTCAAGTAAGTTCTGAATCTCAGGATTGTTATAGAAATTCGATTTTAATTGTTCGTTAATGGTTTCCATCATCCAAAATTGGTTTTGTTCTTTTCGTTTTTGAAAGAAATACAAATTGGTTTGTGTTAATTTTACAAATTCTGTAATGGTGTTCCAAACATCAGAGATGCCTTCAGAAGTAATAGCGCTACAAGTAGCTGTTTTGGGTGTCCAACCTGATTTTTTTGCCGGAAAAAAATGTAAAGCACGGTTGAATTCGACTTTAGCGAATTGTGCTTTTTTGATATTGTCCCCATCGGCTTTGTTGATAACAATTGCATCTGCCATTTCCATAATACCACGTTTAATACCTTGAAGTTCATCGCCAGCCCCTGCTATTTTTAGTAATAAAAAGAAATCAACCATACTGTGAACAGCGGTTTCGCTTTGACCTACACCTACAGTTTCTATTATAATTGTATCAAAACCTGCAGCTTCGCAAAGTGTAATTGTTTCTCTTGTTTTTCGAGCAACACCACCAAGAGTTTCGCCTGATGCCGAAGGACGAATAAAGGCATTTGGGTCTTTGACTAATTCCTCCATTCGGGTTTTGTCGCCTAGAATACTTCCGTGACTAATCGTACTACTTGGGTCTACGGCTAGAACAGCAACTTTTTTACCTAAGCTAGTTAAATGTTTTCCTAACGCTTCAATAAAAGTACTTTTTCCAACACCAGGAACACCTGTTATACCTATTCGAACAGATTGATTCGCATGCGGTAAACAACTGTTGATAATGGTATTGGCTTTTGCCAAATGATTCAAATTGGTGCTTTCAACTAAGGTAATAGCACGACTTAAAGCAGTAATATTTCCAGCTAAAATACCTTCAATTAATTCTTCCGCAGAAGGTTGGAACTTTCTAGAATGTTGAATATGTTCTACAGATTGACTGCTGATACTTTCTGGAGGAGAAATACCTGCTTTTTCTTGTAGCGCCGAAGAATGTGTCTTTTTAGATGCCAATGCAATTCATTTGAAAAGTAAAATTACTAAAATAAGTAGTTAGTTTACAAGGGTAAATTTATTTTAGCATATTGAAGCAGCATAATAGTTTTGGCATCGGTTATTTCTCCAGAAGCAATCATTTGATAGGCTTCATCAAATGAATATTCGAGTACTTCGATGTTCTCGTGTTCTTCTGCAAGTCCGCCACCTTCAGAAACCTTCATTTCGGATTGGTATTCGCCAATAAAAAAGTGTAAAATTTCGGTTACTGCTCCAGGAGACATATACGATTGAAATACTTTTTTAACTGACGAAAGTTGGTAACCTGTTTCTTCTTCTGTTTCTCGAACGATACAGTCTAAGGGATTATCTTCGTCTAGCATTCCCGCGCAAGCCTCGATGAGCATTCCTGATGAATTTCCATTTAAATAAGTTGGTAGCCGAAACTGTCGAGTTAAAATAATTGTTTTTTTAGAGGTATTGTATAATAGAATCACAGCGCCATTTCCTCGATCATAAATTTCTCGAATTTGTTGTTCAGTGGTTGTATCTTCTTTTGTGTAATCATAAGTTATTTTCTTTAGAGCAAATTTTTGTTTGGAAAGAATTTTTGTTTTTATGATGTTGATTTTGGGATTGTACATAGTTTGGATGTTTATATATAAAAAAAACGCTCTGAATTTTCAGAGCGTTAATTAATTTATTTAAGTATTGTTTGTTTTCTGTCTGGTCCAACAGAAACAATTTTAATCGGTACTTCTACTTCTTTTTCGATAAATTCAATATACTCTTTTAATTCTTTTGGTAATTCATCGTAGTTTGTCATTCCGGTTAGGTCAGCTTGCCAACCTTTGAATTCTTTGTAAATTGGTGTTACATTTTCTTCTTCAATGTTATAAGGGAAATGACTGATTTTTTGTCCTTTGTAGTTGTATTCAGTACATACTTTCAAGGTTTTGAAGCCTGAAAGCACATCAGCTTTCATCATCATTAGTTGAGTTACTCCATTGACCTGAATAGCATATTTTAAAGCTACTAAATCTAACCAACCGCAACGTCTTTGTCTTCCTGTTACAGATCCAAATTCATTTCCAATTTTAGCCATAGTAGCGCCATCTTCGTCAAAAAGTTCTGTTGGAAAAGGTCCACTTCCAACACGAGTTACATAGGCTTTAAAAATTCCAAAAACTTCTTTGATTTTATTTGGTGCTATTCCTAAACCAGTACAAGCACCAGCAGCTGTAGTATTAGATGAAGTTACAAATGGATAGGTTCCAAAATCAACATCTAATAATGAACCTTGTGCTCCTTCACACAAAATAGATTTTCCCGATTTTTGAGCTTGATGTAAATATTCTTCACTATCTATAAAATCTAATTTTTTCAGTTCTTCAATTGATTCAAAGAATTCTTTTTCAAGTTCCGTTAAGTTGTATTGGATGGCAACGTCGTAGAATTTTATCATTTCTTCGTGTTTGTCAGCCAAAGCACGGTATCTTTCTTCAAAATCAGCTAATTCAATATCTCCTACACGAATTCCGTTTCGGCCTGTTTTATCCATGTAAGTTGGGCCAATACCTTTTAAAGTCGAGCCAATTTTTGCTTTTCCTTTGGCAGTTTCAGAAGCGGCATCAAGTAAACGATGTGTAGGTAAGATTAAATGTGCTTTTCTAGAAATAATCAATTTACTTTTGATATCGATATTGAATTTTTCTAACCCTTCAATCTCTTTTTGAAAAACTACAGGGTCAATAACAACTCCGTTTCCAATGATATTAACCGCTGTTTTGTGAAAAATTCCAGAAGGAATTGTTCTAAGAACGTGCTTAATTCCGTCAAATTCTAGGGTATGTCCGGCATTTGGTCCACCTTGAAAACGAGCGATAATATCGTATTTAGAAGTTAATACATCAACGATTTTTCCTTTTCCTTCATCTCCCCATTGTAATCCTAGTAGTAAATCTATGGTCATTCTGTGTGTTATTAGTGTTGTTTGTATTGGTAGAATTCTATAATTCTAATTAGTTGTTTGTTTTTTTGTTTCCGTACAAATACAAAGAGTGATTGGTGATTTCAATATCAAAAATTTCTTCGATTGTTTTCTTAATAGTTTGAATTCGGGGGTCACAAAATTCAATTACTTCTCCCGTATCGGTCATAATAATATGATCGTGTTGTTTGTCAAAATACGATTTTTCGTAATGGGCTTGGTTTTGTCCAAATTGATGCTTTCTAACCAAAGCACAATCTAAAAGCAATTCTATAGTGTTGTATAAAGTTGCTCTACTGACACGATAGTTTTTGTTTTTCATTTTGATGTAGAGATTTTCTATGTCAAAATGCTCCTCACTATCGTAAATTTCCTGTAAAATAGCATATCGCTCAGGTGTCTTGCGATGTCCTTTTTTTTCAAGATATAGTGTAAAAACATTTTTTACAATTTCTTGATTTTTGTTATTGTCTGTGGAAATAAGTGTCATATCCTGCAAAGATAATTTTTTTTGTTTAATCTCTATAGTTCCGTTGATAAGTTTGCTTTTTGTTGAAAAACAATTATGAAGTATACACTCTGCTTACTTTTTCAATGCCTTCAATTTTTTTGATATTATTGATTAGCTTTTTTAGTATTGTATTATTTTGTACAACAACTGTTACTTTTCCTTCAAATATTCCTGCCTCAGTAGTTAGGGATATACTTTGAATATTTACATGCATATTGTTTGAAATTACCTTAGTGAGTTGGTTGGTTAATCCTAAAGAGTCCATGCCTGTAATTTTAATAATCGCTTTAAATTCTTCTTGACTTGAATCGATCCATTTAGCAGTCATAATTCTGTACGCATAATTGGATTGAAGGCCAATAGCGTTTGGGCAATCGCTTTTATGTATTTTTATTCCTTCATTTACAGTAACAAACCCAAAAACATCATCTCCAGGAATAGGGCTACAGCATGGAGAAAATTTATAATCTAGTTTGTCGTGGTCTTTTCCAAAAACCAATGTGTCATAATTCGTGCTGACTATTGGTTTATTGATTTCTTCTTCTGGAGTATTATTGCTGCGTTTAATTCTGTTTTTAAAGAAGCTAATAAAGGTGTTGTTTTTTTGAGCTGCATAATCTTTGAGTTGTTGGTTTTCAATGGCTCCAATACCTACTCTGTAGAACAAATCTAAACTGGTTTTCAGTTTGAAAAAATTGACTAATTCGTTAATTGTTTTATCATTTAAATTGATTTTTAAATGTTTTAGTTTACGGCTGAGTAATTCTTTTCCTTCTTCTCCAATTTTTTTAATGTCTTCATTGAGTACATTTTTTATTTTAGTTTTGGCTCTGGCAGTGGTTACATAGTCTAGCCAATGCGAAGTTGGTTTTTGATTAGGAGAAGTGATTACTTCAATTTGGTCACCACTTTTTAATTCGTAATTAAGAGGAACTAATTTTCCGTTCACACGAGTTCCTCGAGTACGAATTCCGATTTCGGAGTGAATTCCAAAAGCAAAATCGAGCGAGGTAGCTCCTTTTGGTAGCGATTTGATGTCTCCTTTTGGCGTAAACACAAAGATTTCTTTAGAATACAAGTTCATTTTGAAATCTTCTACGAAGTCGACGGCATTTGTTTCAGCATTTTCTAAAGCTTCACGCAAGAGATTGAGCCAAACGTCTAAGCCACTTTCTTCGGTTGCGCCGTTTTTGTATTTATAGTGAGCAGCATAGCCTTTTTCAGCAATTTCGTCCATTCGTTCACTTCTCACTTGGATTTCGACCCAGCGTCCCTTAGGTCCCATTACTGTTATGTGTAACGCTTCGTATCCTGTTGATTTTGGGGAAGAAATCCAATCTCTAAGGCGACTGGGGCTTGGACGATAGTGGTCAGTTACTATAGAGTAAATTTTCCAAGCTAAGAATTTTTCGTCATGAGGAGCTGATTTATAAACAATTCGAAGCGCAAATTTGTCGTAGACTTCATCAAAACTCACCCCTTGTGCTTTCATTTTTCTGCGGATAGAGTAAATTGATTTTGGACGTCCTTTGATGGTATATTCAATTCCTTCTTCGTCGAGTGATTTTTTTAGAATATCAGAAATGTCTTTGATGTAAGCATCTTGTTCTTCTTTGGTTTCTTTTATTTTACTTAATATGTCGTTATAAATAGAAGGTTCGGTGTATTTTAATCCAAGATCTTCAAGTTTGGTTTTGATATTGTATAAACCCAATCGATGTGCAAGAGGAGCGTAGATGTATAAGGTTTCAGACGCAATCTTGGTTTGCTTGTCTTCTCGCATGGATTCCATAGTCTGCATGTTGTGCAAACGGTCAGCGAGTTTTATTAGAATTACTCGGACATCATCATTCAGTGTAAGAATCATTTTTCTAAAATTCTCCGCTTGTACGGATGCGTTTAGATCTTTTTGAACCAATGATATTTTGGTTAATCCTTCTACCATTTGAGCTACTTTTGGATTAAAAAGACGCTCAATATCTTCTACCGAAATTGGAGTATCTTCCACCACATCGTGCAATAAAGCAGCAGCAATGGATGTTGCTCCAAGACCAATTTCAGAAGCAACAATTTTTGCTACGGCTATGGGGTGGAAAATATAGGCTTCGCCTGATTTTCTTCGTTGATCTTTATGAGCATCAACAGCAACATCAAATGCCTTTCGAATTAGTTTTTTATCATTATCCGTTAGTTTTTGATAACTAATTCTAAGTAATTCTTTGTATTCTTGGGCAATAGCTTTATTTTCTTTCTCGATATCAATTTCTGTCATGGTAAGCGGGGTTCAATTTCTAAAAATAAAAAAAATAGGCTAATTCTACAAGTGAAAAATAAGAATAATTTAATTGATAATTTAAAAACCGCGTTGTCTTTTGGCTTCAAATATTAAAATTGCTGCAGCTACTGACACATTCATAGAGTCAATCTCTCCTTGCATAGGAATTACAATATTTCTTTTAGCAGCATCCCGCCATTCTTGTGTTAATCCTGTAGCTTCGGTTCCTACCACTAATGCGGTTGGTGTTGTGTAATTTTCTAGATGGTAACTGTTTGAATTTTGTAGTGTTGCGCAATAAAAATCGATTTTTTTTCCTTTTAGAAAATCGATAATTTCGGTAGTGCTTCCGGTAGCAATTTGGTTTGTAAACAAACATCCAACACTAGAACGAATTATGTTTGGGTTGTACAAGTCGCTTTTAGGATTAGCAATAATCACTGCGTCTAGTTTTGCAGCGTCTGCAGTGCGGAGTAGTGCACCAATATTGCCCGGCTTTTCAGGAGCTTCGGCAACTAAAAGTAATGGGTTTTTAGATAATTGTAAATCAGATAAAAGTGTAGATTTGGTTTTGGCTACTGCCAAAATGCCTTCGGTAGTATCGCGATAGGCTAATTTTTGAAAAATTTCCTTATTGATCTCTATCAATTCGGCATGAGGAGCTAATTGATGCGCTTCTTTTTCAGTACAAATTTCTGGTAAAAAAAGGATGGTTATGACAGCGTATCCTCCTTTTATAGCAATACTGATTTCGCGCTGTCCTTCAATCAAAAAAGTACCGGTTTGTTTGCGTGCTTTTGCTTTTTCTTGCAATAACACTAGGGATTTAATATAAGAATTTTGTATAGAGCTAATTTGCTTCATTTGAATTATGCTGTTTTCTGAACAACTTCAAAAATCTTAGCATCTTCGCATTTTAATGTTTTTGAAGGAAATTTAATCAATAAAGCATAATCGTGCGTAGACATCAAAACTGTTTTTCCGTTGGTGTTAATTTTTCTAAGTAATTCTAGTACTTCAGCACTGGTTTGAGGGTCTAAGTTTCCGGTAGGTTCATCCGCTAAAATTAATTCAGGGTCGTTTAGCAAGGCTCTAGCAATAGCTACTCGTTGTTGCTCTCCACCAGAAAGCTGATGCGGCATTTTGTCTGCAAATTCTTTCATGCCAACTTTATCTAATACTTCGTCGATTTTTTGAAGCATTTCGTTAGTGTCAGTCCAGCCGGTTGCTTTCAAGACAAAAAGCATATTATCTTTTATGCTACGATCTGGTAGTAGTTTAAAATCTTGAAACACAATTCCAATTTTTCTTCTTAAAAAAGGAATATCGCTTTCTTTTAAAGTAGCTAAATCAAAATCTACAACATGTCCAGCTCCTTCTTTAAGTTCTAAATCAGCATACAAAGTCTTCAGTAAGCTACTTTTTCCAGAACCTGTTTTTCCGATAACATAAATGAATTCACCTTGCTTTACTTCAAGGTTTACATCAGATAAAATAGTTTTTCCTTCTTGATATATAGTTGCGTTTCTTAAAGATAAAATGGATTGTGACATAATTTACATTTGTTTAAGTTGTAAAAGTAATTATCAATTGGCAATTTACAATTATCAATCGTATTTTTTTTTATTTTTTGTTAAAACAATTGTTCATAATAAATACGCCTCTCGCTTCGTTATTCACTTAATAAAATGATACATTTGAATTTACAACTAAATCATCATTATGCGTACATTATTTAGGTTTTTATTTACCCTCTTTTTATGGGTAACTTCTTTAGTTTCAGCACAAAAATCAACAATATATAATTCTAATTTTAAAGATTTGGAAACGGCGGTTTCCTTGTATAATGCTGGGCAATATGCCTCTGCTAAGTTTGTTTTAAATCGGATCAATACTAATTTGGTTAGTCAAGAAATTCAATCAGATTGTTTGTATTATACTGCGATGTGTACTATTCGTGAACGTCAGCCTAATGGAGGGGATTTGATGGAACGCTTTATTTTCGAAAATCCAACAAGTACCAAAAAAAATCAAGCTTGTGTTGAAATAGGTCATTTTTATTTTCAACAAGAGAATTTTGAAAAAGCATTATTGTGGTACGATAAAGTAGACGAAATGTATTTGGGGCCTAGCGAAAGCGAAAAATATAATTTTCAAAAAGGATATAGCTTTTTTGTAGCCAAAAACAAAAAACTAGCCTCAACGTATTTGAAAAAGGTGTTGAATACTGCTAATTACGGTTCGGAAGCCAAGTATTATTTAGGGTTTATGGCCTATGAAGGAGATGATTACAACCAAGCAACGAAATATTTTGATGCAGTTTCAACCGAATCGAAATACAAAGAGCATATGTCTTATTACCAATCGGATATGAATTTCAAGTTGGGTAATTTTCAAAAAGCGATTGATTTAGCAGAACAGGCGATGCCAAAATCAACCCCTGTAGAACAATCGGAGTTGAATAAGATTATTGGTGAAAGCTATTTTAATTTGAATCAATATGCAAAGGCAATTCCGTATTTAGAGTTGTATAAAGGTAAAAACGGAAAATGGACAAATACAGATTATTATCAATTAGGATTTGCGTACTACCAACAAAAAGAGTTTCAAGAAGCTGTTTCGCAGTTAAATAAAATAATTAATGGAAATGATTTTGTAGCGCAAAATGCCTATTACCATTTGGGTCAGAGTTATTTGAATTTGAATAAAAAACAAGAAGCGTTGAATGCGTTTAAAAATGCTTCAGAAATGGATTTTGATGCTTCGTTAAAAGAAGAATCAAGTTTGAATTATGCTAAATTAAGTTATGAGATAGGAAATTCGTATGAAAGCGTACCTGCAATTTTGATGGCTTTTTTAGAACACTACCCTCAAAATCCAAATCAATCAGAAATTGAAAAATTATTGATCGACTCGTATATTTCTTCTAAAAATTACAAAGAAGCCTTGGCGATTTTAGAAAAAAATGAAACTCAAGATAATAAGTTAGCCTATCAAAAAGTGCTTTTTTATAGTGGATTACAGTCGTTCACCGATGGAGAGTATGCAGATGCATTAGCCCGTTTTGAGAAAGCAATTGCCCAACAAAAAGATGCAGTAATTACTGCAAGAGCTACCTTCTGGAAAGGAGAAACTCAGTTTGTTTTGAATGATTTTAAAAATGCCTTGTTAACATTTAAACAATTTATAGGTTTTGATGAGGCAACTACTACGCCTGAATTTAAAAACAGCAATTACAATATAGCGTATGCTTATTTTAAAATGAAAGAGTACAACCAAGCAGGAAATTATTTTCAGAAGCATATCGAAAAAGGGACCGATAAAGAGCGGTTGAATGATGCGTATTTGCGTTTAGCTGATTGTCGATTTGTAACTTCAAAGTATTGGCCAGCAATGGAAGCTTATGCTAAGGTAATTGAGCAAAAAAGTGTTGATGCGGATTATGCGTTTTATCAAAGAGCTATTTCGTACGGATTTGTAGGTAAAAATGAAAAGAAGATTGAAAATCTAGTGTCATTCTTGCAATCGTATCCCAAGTCAGAATACCGTGATGATGCGTTGTACGAATTAGGAAATACGTATGTTACTGAAAACAAAGACGATCAGGCAATTAAAACATACGATCAATTAATTAAGGAATTTGAAAACGGTTCTTTTGTCTCAAAAGCTATTTTGAAACAAGGTTTAGTGTATTATAATGCAGATAAAGATACTCAGGCCTTAGCCAAGTTTAAAGAAGTGGTGGCGGCATTTCCAAAGTCAGCAGAGGCGCTAGAAGCGGTTGCTACGGCACGATTAATTTATGTTGAAAATGGCAAAGTAGATGAATATGCTTATTGGGTTCGTACGTTGGATTTTGTAGCTGTTTCAGATGCTGATTTGGATAATGATACCTACGAGTCAGCCGAAAAACAATACCAGCAAGGCAATACCAGTCAGGCAATTATAGGATTTGGGGCTTACTTGACTGCCTTCCCAAAAGGGATTCATGCGTTGCAAGCTAATTTTTATTTGGCACAATTATTATATTCGAACGGTTCAGAAGAGAAATCGGTGGCTAATTATGACTATGTAATTGCGGAACCTAGAAATGAATTTACAGAGCCTTCTTTGGTTCGTTTAGGGCAGATTTTCTTAAAGGCAAAAGAAGTGGATAAAGCTATTGCAGTTTTATCTCGAATTGAAAACGAAGCTGATGTATTGCAAAACAAAACTTTTGCGCAAGCCAATTTGATGAAATTGTATTACGATAAAAAGGATTATGCTAAGTCAGTAGTGTATGCTGAAAAAGTATTAGATAATCCTAAAGCCGTGGCTGATGTTAAAAGTGATGCTCAAATTGTGGTAGCTCGTTCGGCTAT
>JACCDV010414446.1_pt1 | contig 21376 bp, 19 predicted proteins | sample 7446131 | NCBI WGS metagenome assembly JACCDV01 (sample SAMN15323448, study PRJNA562643) | freshwater metagenome | isolation source: river surface water | place: USA:Blue River Watershed | collected 2017-08-17 | reverse complement strand
GAGGCTAGTGAAGCGAATGTTATAGTCGCATTATTTGTATTGGAACATCTGGAAGAGGCAAATACTTTCTGGCGCATTTTGGCTAAGAAACCCTCTGGTACGATATTTCTATTTGCGGTTCCATCCTATGGCATTTCTACAATGCTGGAAGGTGCCATAGATAGCTTTGCAGCACGTAATCTAGATAGCGTTATTCATACTCAACTCTATAGTGATGAGTCGATCAACTACGCATTGAATATAGCAGGGTATGACAAAGTTGCGGAATGGCTTTTCGGTCAGGATGCGCAGGATCTATGCCGGTTGTTGGTTGGATCTATTTTTCGGCACATGAGCGGAACAATTAGGAAGGAATTGATTAATAGTCTTTCCAGATTGGTCGATCCATTACAAAGTATTTTTGATCGTACGCGTTTGTGTGACGCACGGCACATTATTGCAGTGAGGCGCTGAGGTACCCGTCATGAAAGTCAAGGTTGGAATTGTGGATTGTGCCATCAGCAACTTGACCTCTGTGCTGAATGCCTTGCGCTATATAGGGGTGGAAGTAAAAGTGATTGCCGATCCAGACGGCCTTGAAGATTGTACGCATTTAGTACTTCCCGGCGTAGGTAGCTTTTCTAGAGGTATTTCAAATCTTAAAAAAATTGGGTTTGTTTCTCCTATCCGCGAGTGGGCGCGGGAGGGGAGGCCGTTGATTGGTATCTGTCTTGGCATGCAGTTGCTGGCAGAGGAGGGTGAAGAGTTTGGTCCCAGCAAGGGTCTTGGCCTAATTCCAGGTCGTGTAGTGAGAGTCAAAACTGATGACCCGTCATTGCGGCTGCCACATATTGGCTGGAATGATGTGGAGCGTCGAGGTGAAAGTCGCCTGCTCGCAGGAGTAAACACGTCCCCCATTTATTATTTCGTTCACAGTTATGCATATGACGATCCTCAGGCTGATTACGTCACGGGTATTTGCCAATATGGGGGGGCTCAGGTGGCTATCGTCGAGCAGGGAAATGTGTTTGGCACGCAGTTTCATCCTGAGAAGAGCCAAAAAAATGGCATGGCTCTGCTGAAAAATTTTATTGCGATTGTAGGGACGTAGTAATTTCGTGATGCCATATTGCTTTAAGCGCGAGCTGCGTCTCATGAAAAGACAAGAGGTAGGTCCTTCCCGCGGGAAAGAGGCGATTAAATCATGCTGAAAAACCGACTCATTCCGGTCTTGTTCCTCCGTAACGGCTATCTCGTGCGGAGCGAGAACTTTTGCCTTCACCAGAATCTCGGCAACCCGGTGGCGCAGGTCGAACGTTATAACACATGGGAAGTCGATGAGTTGATCTACATCGACATTAGCAACGATGGGGGTCATATCAACCAGCGCAGTGATTTGGGCGGGTTTAAGGGCGATATTCCTCAGACTATTGAAGACATCATTGGCATCGTTGCAGAAAAATGTTTCATGCCCCTGACTTTTGGCGGTGGAATAAGGACTCTGGAAGATGCGCGTAAGCGACTGTCTCTTGGTGCCGACAAGGTGACCATCAATTCCCAAGCATTGCGTGAGCCTGATTTCATTACTGCTGCAGCCAGAGAGTTTGGTAGTCAAGCCGTCGTGGTTTCCATGGATGCGCGGCTCAACCGAGATGGTAGGCACGAGATTTATACTGCATGGGGTCGCAAGCCTACGGGAAAAGCACCTTGTGAGTGGGCGCGTGAGGCGCAGGAGCGTGGCGCGGGAGAAATCCTGATTAATTCCATCGATCGTGATGGCGTAGCTACTGGGTACGATATGAATCTAATTCGCTCAGTTGTTGAAGCTACATCAATCCCTGTCATAGCTTGTGGGGGTGCTGGCAGCTACGACCACTTTGCGAATGTGATTCAAGATGCCGGCGCTTCGGCTGCCGCCGCAGGGAATATTTTCCACTTCAAGGAACTTGCTTATCCCATGGCCAAGCGGCAATTGAAGAAGGCTGGCTTAAATTTTCGTTGACGTAAAAAGGTATAGGTTATGAGTATCCACGAATTTGATGCCGCTGCGGCGGAACTCGTCGAACTGGCGGCGAAATTGCCCGAAGGCGGGCTCGGGAGCATCGCTCGCGTCCAGGCGGGGCTTGTGATGCTGGTTGCGTTGGAAAACATCAACACGCGGCAAAACGACGATCCCACACCTGTTTTGCAAAAAGCCATGAATGATGCGAAGGGGATACTTTCTGCTTCGCTTTTTATCGCTCCTGAGCTGGACCAGAAGCGCCTAGAAGCGGGCTCGGTCGAGATAGGGGTAGGGCATACCATCGATTTATTCGAGAACGCGTGGACCAGCTACACGCCGGAAACATATGAACACTCATTGATGCTGGTTAAAGAAAGGCTGAGACAGAGCGGGTTTGATGAGCAGTATTTCTCAGGCAAGACTTGCTTCGACGGGGGATGTGGTACAGGGCGCCTTGCTATCGCCATGGCGCAGATGGGTGCCAAGAAAGTCACTGCCATCGATTTGGGCAGGGAGTCGCTGAACTATTTCAGGAAGGTGGTGGAGCGTTATGGACTCACGAACGTCGAGGTCATTGAGCACGATGTAACCGATTTGGCTCCCTGGGGGAATGGCACGTTTGACTTCGTTGCTTCCAATGGGGTGTTGCACCACACGGAAAACTGCGACAAAGGCTTGCGTGAGCATTTCCGCATCACCAAGCCTGGTGGCGTGTTCTGGGTTTATTTGTATGGGGTAGGTGGGATGTATTGGCATTTGTACGATTTACTCAAGCCTATGGTGCTCAATATTTCCCCAACTGACATACGGCGGATTCTGAGGGCCTTTGGGCTACGTGAGGGTTTGATTTATACTTATCTTGACAATTTTCTTGCGCCACGTGTTTACTACACCCATAATAAATTCTTGGAAATGTTGAAAGAAGAGGGTGACTTCATCTGGCGGCATGCAAAAGGCAAGAGTGAGATTGACGATACTGAAATCCTGATGAACACCACCTTTGGTGCAAAAATTTATGGTCCCGAGGGTGAAGTCAGGCTTGTGGTTACTAAGGTCTGATGCCGTGGTGATACAACCGAGATGAGATGAATTAATGCAATACTGTACCCGATGTGTATTTCCTGCTATTGCGGCCACGCCCTTGACGTTTGATTCTAGGGGAGAATGCAGTGGTTGTCGCGCCAGCGATCACAAAAAAACGATCGATTGGGGCGCACGACGAGAAATGTTTCGTAAGCTAGTCGAGGAGTATCGTACACCGGATGGCTATGATTGCTTGTTGCCGGTTAGTGGAGGTAAGGACAGTTATTTCGCAGCCCATGTGGCCAAAGAATTCGGCTTGAAAGCGTTGATGGTGACCTACCATGGCAATAACTATATGGCAGAGGGTGAGCGTAACCTTTACAGAATGAAGGATGAGTTCAACTTCGATCATATTATCTATCGCCCTTCGACTGATGTACTGGTACGACTGAACCGCCAGGGGTTAATAGTTACCGGCGACATGAACTGGCACAACCATGCGGGGATTTTCACATACCCCATGCAAATCGCAGTCAAATACAAAATCCCTCTTGTTTTCTGGGGTGATCATGGATTCACAGAACAAGGTGGGATGTACTCACACAATGACTTCTTCGAATATACCGCTAAGGATCGCTATGAACATGCTCTGCACGGGTACGATTGGTTCGATTTCGAAGGGAAGGACGGTCTTCTGAAGAAAGATTTACAGTTTCTAATTTACCCTTCTGACGATGAAGTCATGAATATTGGTCTCCGAGGTATCTTTCTGAGCAACTATTTTTATTACGATGGTAAGCGCCACGCCGACATCGCGAGGGAATTCTATCGCTGGGAAGAGGCAGAGCAAGAGTTCGATCGTACATTTCGTCGCACCTCGAATTTAGATGATATGCATGAGAACGGAGTGCATGATTATCTAAAATTCATCAAGCTTGGATATGGCCGCGGAACTGACCATGCTAATTATGAAATTCGCGAGGGACGCATGTCTCGTGAGACTGGTCTAGAAATGGTACGTAGGTACGACCACGTCAAGCCCCGCGACCTGAAACGGTGGTTGGAATACGTAGGTATGAGCGAGGAGGAATTTGATACTATTGCCGACTCTTTTCGAGATCGCCGGGTTTGGCGCATAGTCGACGGACAGTGGGTTAAGCAGAATGTATGGGGTGGCGAGTCCGCTTATGGCTCAGTTAAGAGCTTTCCAGAGTGGGCTAAGTAGCATGGTTTTTCAAGAAAATGATATTCGCCCCGGGGATCTGGAAGCGGGGAAACTCGATGCTTTAAATGCGGACCTGGATCGTTTGGCAAAACGCAGGCACGAGTTTGTGAAAGTTGCGTGCCCCGCCTGTGGCGCGGATGAAGGTGTACTAGAGTTCGAAAAATATAGTTTTAACTTTGATAAGTGCTCGCAGTGCAGGACGGTATATATGAATCCCCGTGCAACACCGGAGATTCTCGCAGATTTCTACGGGCAATCTGTTCTTTATGAGTATTGGAATCGCCATATCTTTCCGGCGACACGCTCGGTACGTATGGAGCGAATATTTCGACAGAGGGTGCAACGTATTATAGATTTGTGCAAGCGGTTGAATATGAGTCCTGATGTTTTAGTTGAGGTGGGCTCGGCTGCCGGCATGTTTTGTGAGGAATCGCAGGCTAGTGGGTTCTTTAAACGTATAATTGGCATCGAGCCAAGCGCCGTACAAGCTGCAACATGTCGCTCTATCGGTATTGAAATTATTGAGTCGACGCTCGAGCAAATTGATGGGCTGGATACGCCTGCTGACATTGTTGCCAGCTTTGAGACCATTGAGCATGTTTATTCCCCTAGGAATTTCCTTGGCCGCTGTTATGACCTGCTATCCTCCGGCGGATTATTGGTATTGACCTGCCCTAATTACGAAGGATTTGACATCATGACGCTTGGAGTACTTTCAGATAGTTTGGATGCTGAACATATTAATATGTTTAACCCAGCCGCTTTAAAAAGATTAGTGGAGAGCATTGGGTTTGAGGTGCTAGACTTATCGACGCCAGGGGAGCTTGATGCCGAACTTGTGCGTAACAAGGTGCTTGAGGGCTTATATTGGCTAGAGACGCAACCGTTCTTGAGAAAACTTCTAATTGATGACTGGGAAAGTCGTGGGGGGCAGTTTCAGGAATACCTTAAGGCAGAAGGTCTGTCGTCGCACATGTGGCTGGCCGCCAGAAGAAAAGGTTGAACAAGTTGGAGTTGCTCCCGGCAATAGTGATGGATGAATTTCATGTGTTCAGGGATCGTGTGAATCTCATTTTTGTGGTGGATCATGCCGGGCGTGCAGGCAACGGTTTTTTTCAGACGATATTTGATCAGCATCCACAAGTCATCGCGTGCCCTTGGATGCACTACGTTTACTCTTACATTCTCACCGAGTACGGTGAGGAAGATCAACTAGATGCGCGTCGCGTTTGGGAACATTGGCGCAGGACAATTTACTTTACACTTCTGTATAACGACCTTGACGACAAGGGGCGCCGCTTTGTTCAGAAGATAGGGGGGGACCCCAGTGCAGAAATTGATCGTGCAGTAGTCCGCAACGTTTTTGATAGAATCGTTCTGGAAAGAGGCGTTATTTCTAGGAAGGACCTGATTGTCGCGATATTCTTCAGCTTCGCTCTTGGCCTGGGGCGAGATATTCGGACGATCCGTTACATCATGTGTCCCGATTCGATTTCGCTACGACACGAATCGGCAATGAAGGGGTTTAGTGGCAAGGCTGTTGACTTTGTCGTGAAGGATTTCCCCAATGCCCGATTGATCCACTTGGAACGTGATCCCAGGGCTGGATTTGCTTCCTCGAACCATCAATTTGTTAACCAACTTGGCAACATGTACGGGCTGAAAATCGGCCAGTTTTGGAGTCGCCTTGCTCGGTTATTTCGTCGCGAATTTGATTGGGATAGTGTTTTTGTATTTGGTTTTTGGCTGATCTACTTCCGTCAGACATATAAAGCCATTATGCAGAAACGGAAAAAATATCATGACCAGTTTTTGACTGTCCGCAATGAGGATCTAAATCTAAATTTTGCGCCAACGATGAAGTTGCTTGCCGGTGAGCTTGGCATTGAAATGCTGGAATCTTGGATGAAGGACTTTCGTCCAACCATGTTAGGCAAGATGTGGACCGGAACGGGGGCATACAATAACCAGTATCAGACCAGTGTCTATGGACCACTTGAAAACGACCCCGATAGCTTGGCCCGGAATGTGAGCGGGCCTAATTCGTACGTGACTCAGCGATGGCGAACGCGATTAAAACCAAACGAAATATTTCTGCTTGAGGGATTGCTGGCTTCAGAAATCGACTTCTTCGGTTATGAGTTTACTTCCTGGAAAGGGTCAAAAGAGGATAAAAAACGCCTATTTATTGACATTTGGTTTCCGTTAAAGGGGGAGCTTCCAACGCTACAATGGATACTGAAGGGGAGATTCGTGAGTTTGAAAGACTTTTTTGATCGTGTTTTCTATCTTGTTGCTTTTCCAATTTTTTATGTCTGTACCAGGATGGTTTTTGTCTCGATTGTTAAAGAAGGAAACGTGTTCAATCTTAATGAAAATCTTGTGGGAAAGAATGTTTAAGTTCTCCCGCAAATTGTGTTTTCCCAAGCCAGTTCAAGGCATATTCCTTTCTGAACAGAAAGACGTAATAGCTCATGATATTTAAAGGATCAAAAGGGCAAACGCTCCTAATGGTTAAGGACAAGGTTTCTCTATTTAAGGTCCCCGATCTTTTTATATTTAATTCCTCAGAATTTAAGTCTGATCCCGATGTTGTTCTCGAAAGGATTGTTCTCAGGTTTGGTGGAAAGACTGTGGTGATCCGATCATCGGCGTCTGATGAGGATGGTGCCGAAACTGCCTTGGCAGGCGAGTATGATTCGGTGCTGAACGTGCCATCTAGCGACTTGGACGCATTGCGGAACGCGATAGAAGTTGTAATCGTCAGTTATGAGAAAAATGGACGGCAAGAAACGAGAGATGAAGTTATTGTTCAGGAGATGATTTGCGGCGTTAGTATGAGTGGGGTAGTTTTTACTCATGACTTGAACACAGGTGCACCTTATTACGTGATCAACTACGATGATGTTTCCGGCCTGACCAACACTGTGACTTCCGGTGGCGGTGAATACGCTAACCGGACCTTATTTATTCACCGAGGAGCACTTGATTCTCTCCGCTCAGAACGATTCCAGAGCTTGATGATGGCAGTGCGGGAGTTGGAACGGGCGATGGGTAGCCAGTTCCTTGATGTGGAATTTGCTTTGGTAAGTGATCTTACTCCATATCTCCTTCAGGTACGGGCCATAACGACTCAACCGAACTGGAATCGGAAGGTGGCTCGCCGCATTGACGCTGCGCTCAGCGGAATTCAGTCATTCGTCAAAGAGCGTTTACAACCGATGACTGGGGTTTATGGACAAACCACGGTACTTGGACAGATGCCGGATTGGAACCCGGCTGAAATGATTGGCCGAGCACCTCGCGCATTGGCTTTTTCGCTCTACAAGACTCTGATCACTGACCATGCTTGGCGAATTGCTCGCGCGACGATGGGTTATGCTGTGCCTGCAGGGCACCCTCTAATGGTTTCACTGGCAGGGCAGCCATTTATCGATACACGGCTCAGTTTCCATTCGTATTTGCCAGCGACACTTCCAGCAGGAATCGCTCAAAAGCTTGTGGATGCCTGGATTCATCGCTTGAGCGAGCATCCGGAACTTCACGACAAGGTTGAGTTTGATGTGGCGATCACGACCTACAGTTTTGACCTGGATGAGAAACTCGATTCGCTGGTAGGCTTGACGCTCGGCGAGGAGGAGCGGCTCGAATTCAAGCAAGCTCTCCAGCGGCAGACGCATGCCTTGCTCAATCCGATGCACGAGGGAAGTGTGCATAAGGCCTTGAGCAAGGTGGATGTTCTGGCTGCACATCAGCGGAACAAGGGTCGCTTTGGCGCATCATCGGACTTGGGTGCTCTATACGGGATGCTGGATGACTGTATCCATTTTGGAACAGTCCCATTTGCCATCTTGGCCCGACATGGTTTCATTGCAAAGACACTTTTGATTTCCCTATGTCGTCGAGGTCTTCTGACTTCCGATGATATGCAGACCATCCATTCCGGAATTCGTACCGTGGCTGGCGAGCTTGTGGATGACATGCGGCAGTTACAACTTGGTGCTTTGACCAGAGAAGAATTCATGGCGAGATATGGGCATTTGCGTCCCGGAACGTACGATATCCTGTCACCCCGATACGACCAGATGACTGACCTGGGTATGAACGAAACCCCAATTAGGCCGGAGCAATCGATCCAGCCTGGCACTCTGTCGGACGAGCAACGGAGAGGGATCGACGCGGTTCTCAAAGAAGAAGGTTTTCCTGAACTAGATGCTGGCAAGCTCATGGCCTATGTGCGGGAGGCAATTGCTGGCCGGGAATACGGCAAGTTTACTTTTACCCGGACGGTGAGTGACATCCTAGAGTTGATTGCCAACTATGGCGAGCAGCATGGATTGAGCCGGGAGGAAATGTCCCATATATCTATACAACACCTTCTGGATGTGGGCGCTCGAAGCACTGAGGGCAGTGTTGAGGAACGCTTGCGGACTATTGCTGAAAATGAAGCAGAGCAGCATGCGTTAAGTGTGGCTATACGCTTGCCCCAAGTGCTTTTCGATGAAGCAGGTGTGCATGTGGTGCCATTTCAGGTCAGCCACCCCAACTTTATTACGCATAAAAAAGTGACCGCACCAGTCGTTGCCTTGAGCGTAGGCGGAGAAATACCTTCCCTTGTCGCAAAGATCATCCTGATCGAGAACGCGGATCCGGGGTTCGACTGGATATTTTCGCAACCTATCGGTGGCTTGATTACCAAATATGGGGGGGCCAATTCACATATGGCCATTCGCTGTGCAGAGTTTGGCATACCTGCTGCCATTGGTTGTGGCGAGCAACGTTTCGAAGTCTTTCTAAAAGCGACACAATTATCTCTTGATTGTGCCGCAGGGCTTATTAACCCTTTGCATTAACAGGAACAGGTCATGGTTGTCTGGATAATTGGGCTTTCCGGAGCCGGTAAAACGACGCTGGCTACCGAGGTCGTAAGCCAATTGCGCAAGGAAGTTCCGAACGCCGTTCTCATCGATGGCGATGTGGTCCGGGAAATGTTTTGTAATGACTTGGACTACTCCATCGAGGGTCGACGCCGTAACGCCGATCGAATTTGTCGGCTATGCAAATTTTTGGATGGCCAGGGGATACATGTTATTTGCGCTATCCTCTCCCTGTTTCCGGAATCTCGTGAGTGGAATCGTCAGAACCTGTCGAACTACTATGAGGTATATATCGATACGCCTATTGAGGATCTGAAGGAAAGAGATTCTAAAGGTTTGTACGGACGTTTCGCGCGGGGCGAAATTCGCGACGTGGCCGGGTTGGATATTGACTTCCCTGTTCCAGACAATGCCCACTCGGTAATTAGGAATAGTCAGTCCAAGGATGATCTAATTGGACACGCTCCCGAGATCGTCGACCATGTGCTAGGGCGTTACTGATGAGGTACGTTTACACCCAAGAAAATCGCTTCGGAAAGCCCCATAGCTACATGTATGCGCCCTTTGAGGGCGAAGCATTTCTTGAAGCCTATTTTGCTGATCGGGCGAGCGCCATATCACGATGGGGAATATCGGGAAAGATTGTTCTCCTGGAATCGGTAGGCGACTCACTTCGTCAGTTGCTTCCCTCCATGGCGGCCGAATTTAGGAATCATTATCAGTTCGGCGGGGCAAGCAATGCCGCTGCCTCATTGCAGAACTCGTTGTCCTGCTTTCATGTGGATCAAGAGGTTGATACCCTTATTTTGCTCGAATGTTTGGTGATGACACAAATGGCGGGAGGCCAGGGAGAAGCCGTGAAGTCCTGGCTGGACCGTCTAACCCAACGTTATGAGGTGAGTAAGAAACTGTTCGACTCCTACCTCCCGGGATTCAGAAAGGGTCAGGACGAGGACGAATCCAAGCATACCAGGCTGTACTGGATGCTGGCGTTGGCCCTTTGTCTGTTCTATGCCGATACGGGGCGTATCAAGTATTTGAGCACTCAGCTGAAAATTACCGATTTGCTTTGTTCTTTACCGTTGGCTGCTCTAGAGGGTGAAGTTCCCATGGAGGGGCTGAGTTTGTTGATCCGTGCGGAAGTCACGAGTGTACGGCAATTGCTGGCGCAAAAGGGGATAAAAAGTGTTTCTTGACGGCGTGGGCATGATCGCTGCTGATACCTCCCGTTCCAGGGCCTATCTCCAGGCATTGATTCGTCATCAACTGTATCCCAGTCATGTGCTGATTCTCGAAAATTCCGGGACAATATTGTTGCCTGGACAGGTACGCCAGTCTGAAAAGTGCGGTGTAGCGGAACATCCGAAGCGCTTTGTTGACGATCACTGCTGGAGCGAAGTCGACTTCACTCCAGATGCTTCGCTACAAAATATGCTGGAATCGGCATGTATTCCTTACTCTATCGCACCTTCCAAAGACATCAATGATCCCGGGCTAATCTCATTGATCTCGAGTCGGCCGGAGACTGTGTTGATCTACTCAGGTTTCGGCGGGGCGTTATTGCGTAAGGAGGTACTGTTGAGTGGTAAGCGCTTTCTTCATGTCCATGGTGGATACCTGCCGGATTTCAAGGGGAGTACTACCAATTTTTACAGCTTGATTGTGAACAACAAGATGGGTGCTTCTGCCATCTTTCTGACAGAAGAAATTGATAGTGGTCCGGTATTGTTGCGACGAGAATTCCCTCCACCAGCGACCAGAGAAGAGATTGATCATGTATTCGACTCGGCGGCGCGAGCGAGAGTTCTTGTCGATGTGTTAGGCCGCTACGCAGCTACAGCAAGGTGGGATATTGAACTGGAAAATAACTGGGGTGGCGAGACTTACTACGTTATCCATCCCTTGCTGAAACACATCGCCATTCTGGCAAAAGGCTGAGGGTCTCATGCGAATTACTTACCGTTCAAAAGGGGTAAAGGAATATTGGGCGGCTCGATGGGAAGATATTCCAGTTGATGCCCCAATGGAAAATGTTGGGGTCTATCCGCTGAAATATGCGGAAATGACCGTGAAACATCGAGATGGGCGCATCTTGGAGGCCGGCTGCGGTGCTGGTCGGATACTGCGGTACTACCACGACCGCGGATACGATATTGTCGGCATCGATTTCATCGAGGTGGCCATTGAAAAGTTGAAGGCTATTGATCCCAGTCTACAGGTTGCCGTTGGAGATATTACTCACCTCCAGTTCGATGACACCAGCTTTGACTATGTGCTTGCCTTTGGTCTTTACCACAACCTGGAGCACGGTTTGGACAAGGCTATTCAGGAAACGCACCGGATACTAAAACCGGGGGGGGCGGTATGTGCTTCCTATCGCGCCGACAATCTACAGACGAGGTTGACCGACTGGCTGACCGAGCGTCGTGCCACGACAAAATCCGGCTCAAACCTAGTTTTCCACAAAATGAATTTAACGCGAACTGAATATGAATCCATTTTTCGCCGGGCGGGTTTCCATATTGATTTTATAGGGCCGGTTGAGAATATGCCTATTCTGTACAAATTTCGTTTTTTCCGTGGCGCCGGACACAAAAAATTTGATGAAAACAGAGCCAGAGCGGAAGGATACCGCCTTTCCTGGTTTGGCCAGCGACTCCAAAACATCATGATGCGGTACTTCCCGGACCAGTTCTGCAACATATACGTGCTGATCGGGCGTAAGGTAGACTGATGCCCTCGTCAAGAATGTTGGTCGGCATTACCCAACGGGTAGTTCAGTTTCCAGATCGAGAAGAGCGGCGTGATGCTTTGGATCAGGCATGGGCGGCATTTCTTGACGCTTGCGGTTTTAACATGATCCCGATACCGAATCGGTTAGATGATCCCATTGCTTATTTGGCACATGTGGGTGTCGATGCGATTATTTTGTCTGGTGGCGGAAATGTCTCGGATCAGTGGTCTACCCTTAGCGGCAAGCCTCCAGCCTTGCCAATGATGTTGCCAGACGTTGCTCCGGAGCGGGATAAGGTTGAAAGCATGTTGTTACATGCCAGCCTTGCCCAAGGTTGGCCGGTAATTGGTGTATGCCGAGGCATGCAGTTTATGAACCTGTTCCATGGCGGTCGGCTAGAGCCTCTCAGTGGGCACGTAGGGGTTGCGCATCGACTGTCCATCGTTGACAGTGAATTCCCCTTTGAGGCGCAAGTTAACTCATTTCATGGCTTTGGAGTGCCTCTGGCTGGCCTTGGCAACGAACTGTATGTCTTGGCTGAAGTTGATGGTTATGCCGAAGCAATCTTGCATCGACGCGCTAAACATCTGGGGATTATGTGGCACCCTGAACGAAATACACCTTGGTCTCAGAAAGACATCATGTTGTTTTCAAATTTCCTCTCTGGAAGGGCAGTGCATGAATGATGCTGACCATCGGTCGTCTATTAAAGTAATAATTTTGGCTGCGGGCGAAGGCCGCCGTCTACGCCCCTACACACTAGATCGGCCGAAATGCTTAGTTGAAGTGGGGGGGCGCAGCCTGCTTGACCGCCAGCTTGATGTGTTGCATTCACGAGGACTGGATCGAATTGTTGTGATTGGCGGATATTGTGCAGAAAAGCTACATCGTCCGGATTTCAATTTGCGCCTAAATACTCGCTACGCTGAAACAAACATGGTTTGGACATTGTTTGCGGCAGAAGATGAGATGGAAGGTGATATCATCGTGGCTTATGGTGATATCGTTTACTCGGGCACCAATCTTGACCTGCTGTTGGCGTCAAAAGCAGATATTGCTGTGGCAGTCGATAAAGATTGGGAGAGCTACTGGCGCGCGCGCAGTGACGACCCGTTATCAGACGCGGAGTCACTTAAGCTTGGTGAGGATGGTAGGATACTTGAATTAGGCCAAAGACCGAAATGTATTGAAGAAATTCAAGGGCAGTACATGGGGCTGATGAAGTTTTCGGCAAAAGGGCTTGCGTATCTTAAGGATGTGTTCCATGAGGCGAAGTTGAGCGAAGACCTGAGAGGAAAGCACCCCGAGCGAGCCTACATGACAGATCTGATTCAGTTGGTGATCGACCATGGGTTCCGAGTTGATGCAGTTCCTGTTCACGGGGGCTGGGTCGAAATAGACACCGTCGCAGATCGAGATGCGGAAGTTACGAGATCGCGTTTAAACGATCTCGCAATTCAGGGTTAGGCCAAAGTTGTATCTGAGAGCAGAGTTAATCCTGAATTGCATAGAAGAGTATGTTTGAGTTGCTAACCATCTTGGGAAAAATTCTCAAGCTTGTTCCGAAGCTAAAAATTATATTTATTAGGAAAATTCAGCGGGCGGTTCGTGGATATCAAATGCTGCGGAAGAGCAATCTATTGCATGTACCTGCGGAGTTGAAAAGTAAGATAGAAACAACGCGAATATTGCCCGAAGGGGAAGGGCTGTGCCCTTATATTTTTGGGGAAATCGGCGTAGACCACGACTTGATTGTCCGTCAGTTTCTTCTCAATAGATACTTCTGCCCATATTCAAGATTTAATTTTTCTCTTTTGTCAGCGATTGGTTCTGTTAAAAAGATATTGTACTTTCCGCTTCCAAGAGATTGGAGAAGCGTGCTGGCCAGCGTAAATTACGTAAGAGACACACCTCTAAACTCATGGCTGTGGCGCGCAGAAATTTTCATCTACTGGCTTGGAGGATTGAAAAAAATCCTTGCGGTGGCCGCCCATAGTTTGTGGGCAATAGTTTCACGAACAAGTTGGCCAAGTAATTATGCATTTTTCTCAGGAATTTCGGAGGAAATGCTCCCAGATCCGGCGTATGAGGTCCCCGAGCGTTTTATCTTCAACTGGTATGCCGCTTGGAGTGAAAAGGGATACGATGTTACAACTCTGGCGCACACAGCGCCTTCAAATGGATGGTCGGATATTTCAGGAATGAAGATCGTACCCATAAAAGTGGATGTTCCTTTATTGCATTCCTTTCTCGCCTTGTTTAAGTTTGTTATGTGGGGTGCCTCTTCTAGCATTTTGTCGCTAGGAAGGATGGTGGCAGGAAAATGGTGGGATGCACTTTTACTTTCTGAGGCCGCGAAAGCACAGTTGGTGAAGCTTGCGCCAGATGAAAGGCTTGCAAGAGAGTACTTCTTTATGTACGACTGGACATATCGTCCGATCTGGACATACTTTGCTGAATCAAAGGGCTCAAAAATTCTTTTCTTTTTTTACTCAACCAACTCCGAACAATTCAAAACAAAAACTGGGTATATTCCGCCGCTATTCGATTGGCGTCCGATCAATTGGCCAAACTATATAGTTTGGGATAGTGATCAAGCTAATTTTATTGCCCGCCATTCTCGGTTTGATGCAGATTACCATATCGTCGGCCCAATTCACTTGTCGACCAAAGTGCCGATTGACATTAATATTCAGAAAAAATCAATTGCGGTATTTGATGTTATGCCGATGAGGCGTTCAATTTATGTCACTCTAGGACTCTCGAAAGAATACTACATCTCGAGGACGTGTAAAGATTTTATTCAGGATATCATTAAGGTGGCGTCGGAGCTTAACTGTCATGTCTACTTGAAGTCCAAGAGAAGGATAAGCAAGAGAATTGACGCCCCCTATAGACATTTATTGGAATCACTACATCAGTTAGATAATGTGACAATATTGAATGAGGATTATCCCGCAGAGACGTTGATCAAAAAAACGCTGGCGAGTGTTTCAATGCCATGGACTTCAACTGCATTGATAGCAAAATATTATGCTAAACCTTCATGTTACTATGACTCAAGTGAATCATTGTTCCGCGATGATCGAGCAGCCCATGGAGTAGATGTTTGCGTAGGAGTGAGGGAGCTTCGCCAATATTTGGCAACTATGGTTGGCGATGCTTAAGCGGATGGCTAAAGGTATGCCATATTTGCTATTGTTTTATAAATTTCACTAATTTGTCAGGCAAATTCGTAATATGAGTCTGGCTGACTTGCTCTGACATTTAATGCCATGAACACCGTGCACTAATTGATTGATCTATACGCAAGGGGTGGCCTTCAGTGGCCATAGATTTAGTGGTCATAGTAAAGGCTTTTTCCAACTGGAGAGTTTTGTGCGTGTTTCTCGAATAATATAATTTTTCGTAAATGGAATCCTCCTATGTAATCGGGAGCAGTTAATGTCGTGATTCAAAAAAAGATTTTGCAAGGATTCATATTTAGGGTGTGTAACCCAAACCACATGAATGGTGATGAATATTTCAAAAAACTAGTCTGTGTTTAGCTCGATAGTTGTTGTGAATTTTTTCATAGATGTACCAATTAACGCTTTTTAAATCAACTGGCTACTTTGAATAGAGCAAATATCAGACTTTATCCTTATAGCCTGGTATGCTTGCCTTCGTTTTATATAACCCATTTAGTGCAGTCACTTCTTCGGAGTAACTTTATGATGGCATGCACTCGAGGTCAATTTGTGTCTAAAAATAGATGAAAGTTGATCGTACTCATCGTGTCTTATGGTGCCGAGGGAGAGCCTGCACTGGTGTGTCAAGCTTATCAGAAAACTTCTTCAGGTTTTCAACAGTATTCAATAAACGAGTCACAGTTCTATGAATTAAGACTTTTCTAATTTGGTAGCTATATTGAAAGATTACTCTAATCCTATACTACTATCTCAAAGTATTCTAGACTAATGCTCATAGATGTTTCCTATTAATAAATGTTGCCTGAATATTTTTTCTGAACCGATAACTTCAGCGCCATATAAGTACCACATGAGTCTCAATATACCTATAGCTAGTTCTATAGCTAGTTAAATATTCACCTTGAGATGGATAACAAGTCTTGTTTGATATTACAAGTGTGCTAAAGGGTAAGTTACATGTGAACGTTCTGCGGATATTAATGTATAGAATTCTTTTTAGGAAAATTAATTTAATCAATATCTAAGGCTGTCGTTGTAATTGGTAATAGTTAATGTGGTGTTTGTATTTAACTAACCTATGTGTTTAAGAAGAGGATTGACTGTGTTAAGGTATATACAATATGATGCTGAAATAGGTGTCCGGTAATGATAAATAGAGTGCCATTTAAGGCGATGTATTTACTAGATGTTGGCGCTAGAGGTGGCACCCAATGGCCGTGGACTGAATTGCCATCTAACAGCTTTTCCTTAACCTTTGTGGAGCCTGATCCGCAAGAGGCTGCCCGACTTAGAGCGACTGATAATCCAAATGCTGTGGTCGAAGCAGCGCTTTGGAGTACATCTAAAAAATTATCACTTAATCTAAATTTCTCCCCCGGCACATCATCTGTGTTTGCCCCTAACCATAGATTTTTAGAGCAGTTCCCTGAGTCAAGTAGGTTTCAACAGAAGCAGTCTATTTCGCTCAAAACGACGACAATTAATCAGTTGGCAGAAGTGGGGGTATTGACTAGAACCGATTTTGCGAAGATTGATGTACAAGGTGCCGAGCTTGAAATTCTTAAAGGTGGTGAAGAGTATTTCAAAAAACAGCTAGTTGGTTTAGAGGTTGAGGTTGAATTTGCTTCTATATATACCGATCAACCGCTTTTCAGTCAGGTAGATGTTTACATTAGGGAAGAGTTGGGGCTAGAACTTTGGGATGTTCGAGGAACCTACTGGCGGTACAAAGCAGGTCTTGATGCTGACGGGCCGACAAAGGGGCGACTAATCTTTGGTGATGCCCTTTACTTCAGGCCGTTATCAACGCTAAGCACTTGGCTTCATAACCACCCTGTTGATGATGCCAAACGAAAGCTTTGTGCGCTTGTAATGGCAACTGCTGCTTACGGATACAATGACTATGCACTCGCGCTTATTCGCGCCGATGAACTGAGTAAGTTTTGGGTTGAGCGGGACAGGGCAACTCTTGAGCAATACATACTTAAGCGTTCACGATTTTTTAGATTTCCTCAAAATGGAAGTGGAAAGCTTTATCGGATCTTCAGTTTTCTCGCAGCTATTTTCAGACCTAGCCATAATCGGTGGGCCGTGGGTAATGAGCGCCTTGGTTCCCGTAAATTTGGCCCTTTTTGGATATAGGGAGTAGCACATGAGTCATTTTCTTAGGGATGTGTCGCAATCAATGGGCAAGCTATTTGCAAGACTCTTCTTTGCCGTTAGTAAGCTCAAGACTGGCGAAAGTTTTAATAGCGCTTTCCTTGCAGCCTTGATGCAAGCAACGCTTCGGGTTAGTTACAATGGAGAAAATATTAAACTGGTTATTCCCAATTGGCTTAATCAATACAGGGCAAAAACTTTTTCCTCAAAAGAGCCTGAGACACTTAAGTGGATTGAGTCGTTGGAGAAGGGGGCTGTCCTTTGGGATGTTGGTGCTAATGTTGGGCTCTATTCTATTTATGCTGCCAAACATAAAGAGTGCAGTGTGTTTGCGTTTGAGCCATCAGTATTTAATCTAGAGGTGCTAGCACGTAATATTTTTAATAATCAGTTGCAAGAACGGGTTACGATTGTTCCCGTTGCTCTGTCCGATAAGTCGGGAGCAAATATTTTTCGCATGACAACTACTGAATGGGGTGGGGCACTCTCAACATTTCAAGAGTCATATGGCCAAGATGGGAAAGGCATTCTTCCTACTTTTGAGTATCGTATTTGTGGTGTGATGATGGATGAAGCTGTCTCATTATTGGGCATTCCTTTACCTCAATACGTTAAAATGGACGTAGATGGTATTGAGCACCTTATCTTGGCGGGTGGAGTCAAAGTGTTATCACAAATCAAAGGTATCCTAATTGAAATTAATGATACTTTCTCTGAGCAATCGGATTGCGCTGTAAGGTTGCTTGAAGCAGCTGGCTTGAGTCTTCTTAAGAAGTGTAAACTTGGTGGAGCTAACGGGCAATACAATCAGTGGTGGGTACGCCACAACTAAAATTTAAATGCAGGAATCATAATGTCCTACTACCCAATGTTACAGGCACCAGATTGTGAAGGATGGATAACGCTTTGCAATTTTGCTCCGAATAACTGGGAACATGTTCGGAGTGTGCGCCGTTATGTCAACGTGAGTTGGAGTGATGGAAAGGACTGGCACCATAAGACATTATCAGAAATAGAGCCAAATGGGTTGCAACGATTTTGCTCGGCAGAGCTCTTTAGTGTTATTCCAGAGAACGTGACGGCATTCTTGTCGCTTTCAGAGGTGAGATTCCAAACGAAATCTTCTGTATTACCACCTGGTGGCAACACACAAACTAATTACCCATTCTGGCGAGCCACATTAGGTCTGGTATCAAAAACTGGTACAGAGACTGCGTATCAAGGGGAGATTGACCCATTCCCCGTACCTGGATCGTTGCTGACTTTTGGACACTTTTTACAAACTAATCATCACATTCATAACTACCTTCTTTTTGTCAATCTAGAGAAGTCACCGATTGGGCGTGAGGGTGAGATAGAAATTCGCAGGGCAGATGCGCCGGATGAGTTGTTGGGTAGGGTACGCGTTACGAACAATGCGATTACGTGTATCTCTCTAGATGGCGTTGGCTTGGCTGATGACGACCTTCCATTGATTGTGTGTCGGCAACTTTCAGGTATACCATTGTACTTCTCTAGCACAAAAGACGGCCAGTTTATGAGTCTTGAGCATACGCATCCTCCTGCATCAGCAGTTGTTCATGGTCAGCGTTGGTTGGCCCATAAACAATTAAAGCAGTTGTGGTTTGATAGGGTTTCAAAATGAGTGCATTTTTAAATCGTGCTGTACGTGCAATATGGACCTTCCGCCAGCCGCTTACAAACTTACCAACAGTTCCCTCAGGGCCTCTGAGCGATCTTTTTTTTTGGCGTGTTGATGAAGAATGGCAAACTTACTTTGAGTTGATAGACATGGTTGGTATGTTTGGCGAGGATGATATCTCGCAAGGTGACATTTCAGTGGAACTAGTTTTCTTTGACCATTTGGGTTATAAAATCGGTAATACAATTGTGAGTGTGCCTTTGCATAAACGAAAAGTACTATCAATAAGCGAACTGCTTGGTGAGAGGTATTCAGGGGTAGGGACGTTTTGTGTGTTGCATAAGAAAACTCCTGAAAGCATAAAAGCGCTTGGCAGTAGTTTGGCGGAAAGGGGTTACATTTCGTTTCGCTATCGTCGCGCGCCCCTACGGAGTTATGTGCATGGTAACTTAGATGCCGTAGCAAAGGGACCGCAAGGTGAGGTTGAGCGCTTAGGTGGGGTCAGTTTGCTGATGCGCGAGTATCGCTTGCAGTATGAGTTGCGCCGTGGTCGTAGGTATGAGATTGCTCTTGTGAATGCGTCTCCAAAGGGGCAAAAGGTCATTTGTGAATTATTAGACAACCAGTCAAACGATTTGACCGGAGAGCGCTTTGAGGCTAATTTGCCCGCAGGGGGTTGCCATATTTTCAATATTGATCCTAAATTTAAAAGTGCTCGTATTGTAATTAAAAGCCACTTAGTTATGGCTAGACCATTAGTTTTTTGTTATGACGCAGATAGGCTTGATGTTCTTCATGGATGAGCGTTGACAAAATTTTTATTTTTACGATTTATATTGAGGTAGCAGTAAATTTCCCCTAGAGAATATAAGTTTTTGCTCCTTGGAGTGGATCCCGGGCCTCGGCAAACCCTAGCCTCATTAAGGCTTGGATATATGCCCATGATTGAGTTGGCAAATAGTGATATTCTAAATACGAGATACTGGGTGCGCTTGCTTCGAGATTATCGGGCTGATGCACTGGTTCTTGGCACATCAACAAGTGAACTTGGAATTAAAGTTGAACAGAGTTGTTTGAACGCCGCTGGAGATTTACGAATTCCTGTTATTGTTGTCGAGGATTCGCCTGGAAATTGCAAACCCAATCGTTATTTATTATCTGAACTAATAGTGGTTGAAAGCAATCTGTTTGCTAATTATGTCCAGCAAAAGGCTGACATGGTTCATAATACTTCTATAATCGCAGGTGCATCTGTGCGATATGACCCACTTCGCCTGCAAGTCAAGCTAGGTAGGCAATTTAATACCAAGAACTCTAGCCATCGTCTAGTTTGGTTGGGACAACCTGAAACTCAGGCTAATTTAATCAGCCTAGAGATATTGCTCCCTTGCCTTTCCCGAATGGGACTTGAACTGCTTTTCAAGGCGCATCCGCGGGATGAAGGATATCGTCGTGGTGAGTATGAGCAACTTTTTTCAGGCCATAAGAATAAGATTATGGATGTTTCAGGTTTCGACACTACGAGGTTTTTGGCATGTCAACCAGGTTTGACTCTAACCCATTTTTCTACTATGGCTATAGATTTTGCATTCCTCGGAATCCCTTCTTGTAACGTTTTATTCCCAGAAAGTGGGGGCAAAATTTATACCGAAATGACAGGTTTGAAGCGCCCATTCCTCTGCGAAGCAGGCGGTAGTGGTACCATCTCAAATGTGTCTTCAGTAGAGCTTGAGCTTGAGGGGTTGTTGTTTGATAATGCAGTAAGGAAAGATCTAATGGCTCGTTTTGATGAGTACTTTAATATTAAAGTGCTTCAGCGGCCCTCAGTAATAAGTGCAATTGAATGTGTTTTGCTCGGTAAATAAAAAAATAGGTAAAGAATGCCCAAGTCCCCAGTTGTTATTCCTATCCGCATCGCTGACCCAGTATTGCGATATGCCCCATTATCATTACTAGTGGATGGCAGTATTAGTATTGACTCAAAGAGAGCCAAGGAGATCTTGGCCAGCTTGCCGTCAGAACCAAAGATTACCAAGCTCTTGCATGCCGAGGTTCGGTATGAGGTTACAGATCATTGCAATGCGACTTGTATTATGTGTCCTAGAGAAGAGCATGAAAGTGGTCGGGAGCATGGGGTGATGGATCAGGCCATGTACGAAAAGAGTATAGATGAAGTGGCTGCTCTTGGCGCCAAGAAAATCGTGCTTACGGGGTTCGGTGAGCCAATGCTCGATCGTCGGCTTGAAAAGAAAATTGCCTATGCAAAAAATAAGGGGTTATCGACTTATATCATTACAAACGGCTCTGTGTTGAACAGTAAGCGCGCACAAGGGATATTAGAAGCGGGTCTGGATGAGATGCGAGTGAGCTTTTATGGCATGGGGCGCGACACCTACAATACTGTCATGCAGGGTTTAGATTTCGAAAAAACTAGGGATGGCTTGCTTAACTTTCTAGCTTTGAGAGATAGCTTAGGGGCTAAGACGCGGGTTCAGTTGTCTTATTTAACTATGCCTCAAAATGCTAAAGACGAAACGACTTTT
>JACCDV010388314.1_pt1 | contig 21398 bp, 24 predicted proteins | sample 7446131 | NCBI WGS metagenome assembly JACCDV01 (sample SAMN15323448, study PRJNA562643) | freshwater metagenome | isolation source: river surface water | place: USA:Blue River Watershed | collected 2017-08-17 | reverse complement strand
CTGCTTATATCGAGGATGAAACTGCGGGCCCAGATGCGCTTGAAGACCATCGCATCGAGCACGCTGATAGTCCACGTCAATGAGGCCGAGGGACTACGCCATACAATAGAGATGCTAACTGATGCGATCAACGTCTGTGCTCGAGCAGTGGACTTCACCAAGTAACCATGGGGCCGGCTATGGGGCGCTACATAGGGGACTGCATAGGGGGCCTTGGTGCGGGCTATGCGGTTCTCTACCATGCACGCCACATAGAAGGCCGCCATAGGCCTCTTTTTTGGCCCACCATGAGCGACATCAGTATTGATCCTAAACGTTCGTTGTCCCGCTGTATATATACAGTAGATCACCATGGAGGACTATGCCCGTGAGACAAGTAGATACACCTTCGAGTCAGTAGTGAATGTGTTGACGTGGCCTGACCACATGGCCAATAACCTGCGATGTGGCTGCGTTGAGTGCTCGATAGGTAGGTACAATGACCATACATACAGAGACGAAGCATACCGTATAAACGATGTCCGTGTGCAGGCCCAAGGGGCCCTGATGATACTGGATGGGACAACACTCATCGACAAGATAAGGCACTTATCCATACTGCAACAGAAGCTGATCGTGTGTATATCAGTGATTCGTAAGGCCATTGTCCTATCCCACAGGGGCACCTCGTACCTCTGCAAGCAGTCCGATGTCGACGCAGACATGCATCTGATAGACGTGTTGCAGTCGCTAGTGGAGCTCGTTAAGCTTACCATTGACAACCTGCGTCACTGCTAAGGGCATATGCGGTAGTACACTATGGCGGCCCGCGACAAGGCGACCGCATAGCAGGCCCCATAGCGCGCCATCATATGCGCCATGTAATCGGCCCCATAGTCGACTAAAATTGAATAGGGAGTCTCTTGATATCACACAAACAACATCAAGAGACTCGATGAACAAGGCGGACATCATGATGGTTCAGTTCATGCTAGAGCAAGTGAATATATCATGCTCATATATACATGGGCAGGGCTCGGAGCCCATCCCACTACCACCACCTGAGAGCGTGAAGACAAGCGTAAAGGTGGTGCAGGGTAGTCTACAGATCATTAAAATCATGGTCGGCATGGAGGTGACCAAAGCCGATGTAATCACGCATCTCATCGCGCTGCAACAGACCCTATTTGCATGCAACATCGCCCTCTCGGCGGCATCACTTGCCTGCTATAACAGCATACTCAACGGCGCCCTCACTGAGGTCGATGTCGACCTTCTGGGCGCGCGGGATAGTATGCTCACTGATATAGTCAAGGCAGCTATACAGTTGGTAAGCATAACGATAACACACTTGCAGCGTTAGCGCTGGTTTTTTTAGTTGAAGACTGAGACGCCTATATCATCCATACGATGAAAGGGATAGAACGTGGCATGGTGGTAACTACGTTACATATCGCGTCCAGCGTACTTTCAGTCGAATGCAAGCGCGGTGACAAGTCGGGCATGGTCTGCCAGTGCTATGACTGTATTATGGGGGTTAGCGTATCTGATTTAACGATAGAGGTGCGGCACGAGTACCTCAGTGAGATCAACGCCATGATCAGCTCTATGTACGATGACGAGGGTGGGCTCGTGTACTGCTCCCCAAAGACTATGGTCGAGAAGTTGACCAACATACAACATCATATACTAGCGTATAGGACACTGCTGGACTGTCCGCGTTATAGCGTCAAACATCCAACGGCCCTCGCCACTCTAATTGAACTCATCGGGTCAACCATAAGAGCCCTACAGAGCGCACCTGGGGCCGATTTGTAGGCGCATGTGGTAGCGGGCAGTGTGGTCTTCTACGGGCCCATTACATGGCGTACTTGCGGCGGGCCCCATAGGGCGCTGTCCAGGGAACTAAAATTGAATATGGGACTCTCCACTTATATCATGGAACGCGAGATGGTGGAGAACGCGTTGCTCGCCGCAGATAACGTCTTCGCCACCGAATGCAGCCACTGCGATGGCTCAGACATATCCTACCGATGTTACGACTGTGTTATGGGGGCTAACCTATCTGGTCCCGGAGAGTGGCGACATGAGTTCTTCATTGAGATCCATGAAATGGTTGATAGTATGCTGAATGACTGCGACAGTCGCATTTGCTCCTCTCCGAAGGTCGCGATTGCGCTATTGACCGACTTGCAACACCGTATACTAACGTATAAAACACTGTTAGATTGCCCGCGCGCGAGTACCCATAAGACAACAGCCCTCTCCACTCTAATTGAACTCATCGGGAACACCATAAAGAACATCCCGGATGTATCTGTGGCCGTTTGGCAGGCATCATGGCGAGCGTGAGATGGGGAGTCCATTGTTTTTTCCCCAGGGGCAATATGGCTCACGTGTATATACCCATGCATCGTGCTACGTTCGTTGCGTTTGTCATAATACTAGTGCTGATATGCATCCTCTATTGCAGGTACAGATGCCCATGTGGCTGTTGGACATGGTGCGCTTGTAATAAGGATGGTAAGTGCCACTGCTGTGGGACAACCGGCGGATCTCTAACCACTGAGTCGTTCATCGTCAATAGCTACCGTCAGATCACCTATCATTATACTCACTGGTGTATCCACTGCAAGGCCATGAGTGAGGTATGGGACCGCGTCAAGGAGTCTCTGGCCGGCACCGGGCTGGAGTTCAAGGAGATCGACGAGGACTTCACTCGGACCCCCAACATCACCGAGTACCCCACCATCATGATGATCACTGAGTCGGGCCGCGCAGTCAAATACAAAGGCCCCATAGACTTCGAGCAGTTGCGCAACTGGATAGTCTCACCGCGGCCATATGAGTACTGAGCAGTGTACCATGGGGCCGATTGTTGGGCCACTGGGTAAAAAACAATGGGGTGCCTCTCTATACGTTCCGCTTCTCGCTCTCTGCCGCTCTAATTATAATCAGTAGGTCCTCAGTGGTATGACCCTCTTCTAGGTCGATGTTCACGATCGACATCTTGCCTATCCCCTTCTTCTGCAAGGCAGTTCGGACCCGTGCCTTGAGATTAACCGCGTTAGGAGAATCACTATAGAAGATGCACTGTGTATACCCTGCATCAATGCAGTTAGTCATGCCCTTGCGGAAGTACCGCCCTTGACAACTTATGGTCTTGTACTTCAGAGTACCAGGTATGTGATACACAGAGAACGCTTCGTTGATATCCGCGCTTGAGTGCTTAGGCACTCTGTCCTCAGCGGATACCTTGAGGCGGGTGGATATCGCGTTCACTTCAGTGATGAGATGCCTATTGTCGGCGGCCATGTTCTCTATCTTGACAGTGGCAGTATCGAGCTTCGCTGTGGCATCATCGAGCTTGCCCTCAGTGACGTAGAGTTTGTCCTTGACATCGACAAGGTGATCATTGGTACGCTTTGCTTCATCACGAGAGTCTCGTGTAAGTGCCATCAGCTCTTGCACCTGGCGTGTCAACTCGTCTATCTTATCGTTCTTTACACGTATCAACTCTCTATGTTCTCGCATCAGCTGTGCATTGACTATATCACTGACCTTAATAGCAAAGTCCGGACTAGCCCATGATGCTACATGAGGTATGATCACGGGATGTGTATATGTGCCTCTCAAATCATTGCGTCCAGTGACCACTATATTGAACAGTTGGTCACGTGGAATCCCACGTGACCTGGATGCCGCGCTTATCAAGTCATCTGAACTGGTATTTTGCCTCCACATGCTGAACTGTTTGGGTCCTCCCATCCTACTCATTGCCAATTTGCATAATTCAGTCGCGTTAATATAACCGGTCCTTGTATCAATGATGACCTTGAACTCTCCGTACTTACCCCAGTAGTAGTCTCCTACTATCTGTTCGAACGCTATATCAGCAAGGTTATTGATCATCTCTCAATGAATACATACCACCAGCTGGGATTCAATTTTGGAATCAAAGGCGCCTTATGTAGTACATTGCAAGGCTTGACATCAATGCAAGTGTCTAGCTTCATTACCGTCGACCCCTCAGTCGACCATGTGGCCCACCACTCATCGGCCACACTGACCATAAAAATGAATGTATTACGCATACGAACCTCCGCTTCTACATCAACTGCTGGTTGACTATCCTACCCATCCTCACTGCAAATCCAGGGTGAGCCCATGATGCCATGCATGGTATGAGATCAGGATGTGCATAGGTGCCCCTAATAGCAGTAGGTTGCCCGTCGGACACTACGTTGAATAGGTCTTCCGTACGTACTCGTAACTCCTTCGCCGCAACTTCTATTAGTCCCTCTGCGATGTCCTCCTTCAACCACTCGGCCAATTGCTTAGGCTTACCATCGGTATCCATGGCCAATCCACACAAGTGAGTAGCGTTGATGTATCTAGTCTTTACGTTGATGATCACGTTGATGTTCATGTATCTACCCCAATGATAGTCTCCGGTTATGTGCTTGAAGGCGATGCTAGCTAGGTCACTGCTCATCTCAATGAATACATATTGATGATCAGGATTCAATTTTAGAATCCCTGCGTGGCCCCTAGCGGCCTCAGATGTCGCCCCATAACACGTTCCCAATCAGATCGTGCGCCCGTCTAACAAGCACCCTCAATAGTCAACTACGCATAGCCTACCTAGCCCACTACCTTGCGCGCCATACGACCGGCCCATAGTCCACCACTCACCAGCCCCATAGTACGCCTCCCACAGCCCACAAAAAGAGTTAAACTCCACCTCATTCAAACCGTACATCCAAGTACCGCGTTCTTACTGAGGCTCGCAGTCGAGACCATCGTGTGTTCGTTCGTACACACAACAGACCCAACCACTTGCTGTTTGAGCGTCTGCTCTCAATCATATGTAGTACCATATGATTGAGCGCGACGTTCGAGGCTTGCCTGCCTCCAGTTCTTTTATCGATGTCACTGTCATCCTCTATATATACAAACACTCTTAGACTCTCATCTGCTCATCAACGTAATAACCGCTGGCGAACTTATGGAACCCATCGGCGTTCTTCATATCGTACTTCGAAGGTATTGATACATCGACTATCTCAGCTGCGCAAATGCGGCCGGGATGATCATCTGATATATCAATGTCTACGTTCTCCGATATCTTCGGGGTCACTCTGAATGCTTGTTTAGCGCGAATCAGGGTGAACTCGCTCCGTCTACCGATCTCATCCTTGAAGGAGAGCTCGTTATAGGAGGTATATACAGGGTACTTAGCCACGTCATTCACTTGTATCTTGTCGCCATTGGCGGCAGTATGTATAGCGAATGACTGACGAACATCAGGAGTGACCTTCATGTGTATGTTACCGACTTTAAGATATCTGACCTTCTTGGCTAGAGTTGCAACGCAACCCTCACCAAAGGCAGGAGTCTTATCGTTCAGGAACTTATGCACAAGTCGGACTATCTTCTGATGTACTATGTCAAAGTCCTCAAGAGTAGGGTCAATCATTATACATACGTCATTATCACCGCCGAGTTTGAACCACTCGTCGATAACAGGACGCTTGTCAGGGAATTGTTTCAATAGCGCATAGCGCATCGCAACACTTCCCTTATGTACAACGAAGAGCCTTCTCGTTTGGAACAGGTGATTAAGATAGATGTTCCTACGCAATTGCTTCACCAGGACACTAGTTAGATTACGGCAAGTCGTCTTGTACAGATGACCGTCGGCATTCAATTTGGAGGTTAACTCCGCCTCGATTGCCTTCTTTGCCGCGTCATCTATCTCGTTGTCCGGTTCGTATACGATAGGGTTATATATGGGCTCCTGGGGCACCGAGAGGAAGTCCATTATCTGTTGATCAGAGATAACGGTGTTCACCTCGGGCTGTATATTCATTTGCGCGATGTGCTGGTCGGAGTCCTCTCCCAGCATATCAAGTACGGCGCGTAAACGGTTGAGACGTTTATTCACTTTGAGCTTGCTCGTAGTGATGCAGTCCTTAAGGTCATAGACCATATGGGCGGCGTTGATAGATGTAACAATAGTCGCTGATGAATCAGTGGTATTATGCATTAGAAAGAAGTTGTGAGTCTGTATTTGTAATAGAGAGTCGGTTTTACCCTTAGAGCCGTCCGTTTCAGTTTTTTGAGGGCCCGTCAGCTAGAGGCCCGCATTGCCCGCTATGGGGCCGGCTAGTGGCAAGCTGCTTAGGGCCCTAGCTAGGCCGCTACAAGGCACACTTACCAGGGATCTACAGGCGTGCGGCTAGGTACGCTTACCAGGGGTCTATAGGCGGCTCTGGGGCGGCCCCTGTGACCGGCTTATCGGGGACCATAGGCGGCTGACTATTGTCGGCAGGATAGTCCACATATGGGACACTGCGATAAGTGAATGGTGTGCCCTGTGGTCTACCAATATCGTTCTCATCGACCTCGTCATCCTGATATGGCATCAGAACATGTCTCAGCACTTGCGTTTGTAACGTCTGAGTAGTCACTGCGCTCATCGCGTTGATGTTCATTGCTCTGACTATACAGTATGTCTATATAAAAAACAATGAAGCCAATCATAGCCCTCGAGACCTCATGAGCAGAGCTATATCCTCTCCACTATCGGTCAACACGCTCACCACAGGATAGTTGGGATAGCCAACGCCGTAAAACTCAAGCATGACCCGCTTACCAAGCATTCGGTCTATAAGTATACCATGGGCCAGCTCAGAGTCCCCTATGAACAACTCATAGGGGACACCATATCCCGTCAACCTACACTTGAATATACACGTGTGCAACTGTCTCTGCGGTCCCCTCATATGGAACTCGAACTCAGCGGTTATACCATCAATTACAGCTATACACTTGGCATATACTCTAATGCCGAGCAGCATCCCGACGGTAATGATACCGCGTCGAAGTCGTGTTTGCGGAAGATGCGTCCTGACACGGCATTCAATTTTGTCCTACCACTGCTTCTCTCCATGGCCCATGTAGGGCTTACCATATCCATGCTCTATCATCCACTTGTTAATGTTCTGTTCCCCGGACCGAACAGTCACTAGGAGACGACCATACTTGTCAAAGGTGCCAACACTCAGCACGACTACCTTGCCCAAGATCTGCTCACTGAGGGCCTGTTTAGATGCCCGAGCCTGCTCTTTTTCTTCCTCTGATCCGCCCTTGATCTCAGCTGAGTTGTAGCCGGTCATGCGACAAGAGTAGCGATAGAGAGGTTGATTAGACGCCACGCGGAATACAAACTGAGCGGTATCGCCGTCGCTCACATCAACGCATTTGGCATATACCTCTTGGCCAGCTAGTGTATACATCGGTGTCTCCTTGGTGGCCTTAACGAGCTTCTTATCAACCTCTGCTGTATACACTCTCATGATATACAACATGTATATGAACAGTCTAACTCGATAACTACTATCCGGCGCGTTGTTGGGCCCACAGCATAGGCCACTCGAAGCGTACCATGGGGCCCGCGACAAGATCCACCACATAGCGGCCCCATGAGCCCCCTCTACATAGAGATCGTCCTCAACTGCTGTCGGGCGATTCAGTCGACCCCCGTGAGTAGTTCCCCATTCGTTGATTGGGGGACGCGAACCATAATCTCTAGGCCCTCAACGCGGAAGAACTCAAGGTCCCGCGGAGTGAACTGTGGGTGGCCCATACCACGGGCCTTACTACGCGCTGGATAGTAGTTATAAGGGACCTTATACAGTGGGATACCATCGAGATCACTGTATAATCTGTTGAGCGCTATCTCGCGCGCCAGGTTGATGTTCTCGTTGCCATATGTCCTCACCGTTGGGAAGAACAGCGTGGTCACTGGGTCGTCCATCGACGTGTATTTGGACTCTGCAATGGCGATCATGCATAGCAGTGATACGTAGCGGGATAGGTATGTACCGGCCAGTTTGGGGCTAGGTCTGCTTACAAAATACATGGACAGGAAGTACTTGAGGAGGAACTGTATGTTGGTGATCCGCACAGTAGCATCCTTGATCCGTACTGTATTGGTGGACAAGAGCCTGTGTTTAGAGCTATAGATGACTACCTTTGACTCACCTACTGCGGCCTCGACGCGCTCCGGTAGTAGGTTAATATAGGGCTCGTAGTGCTTCACGTGCTTGCCCCCTATGTCCACTACTGCCTTCTGAATGTCAAAGTGAACGATCTCCGTTGTATGGTCTAACGAGTCAAATGAGAGCCCCCCATCAACCACCTTCAGCCCGCCAGAGATGATGTGGGAGTCGCTCAGATGGCCACCCATATACCCCCCTGTAGTACTCAACTTAGAGAACTCGTGGTGCAGTATAGCATAGGCCGCAAAGCCCGTGAATACGTACCCCTTGAGCCCCGTAGTGGTCGGCCTAGTCGGCACCATGGCCGTCGGGGCAGTGATCGGGTAGTGCGCCACCAGCTTATTGAACCGCTTGATGTCCTTGTTCCACCGCTCAAATATCACCTCTCGCGGCGCGTTATCATAAGGGAAGGACAGGCTGGAGTGAACATCCACTCTCTGAAAGTCAGGGTGGATGACCCGCATCCCATTATACTCTAGGTAAGGAAGCTTATCAAAGATATCACGCGGCCTGTAGGATATGTCGGCTATCCAGTGGTTATCACCGAGATCAACCCGCATCGTCTCCGTGTGTTGAGCATTGATCGCCCTGACGTCCCTATATCCGCGCATGAACAGTATATCTGCCAGCTGATATGAGTGCTCCACGTTAGTGGGCGAGTAGAAGTCTAGGTCGGGCACCTTGAGCATGTCATCGGGGTATATCTTGTCGCCCTTCAGGCGCAGTGCAAAGTCGATGGCCGTGCCACCATATATGACCAGCTTGTTATTAATTATGAACTGCTTGACTATCTCAGTGGCCGCCACCATATGTTCATACTGGGGATCAAAGGTCGACACTAGGTATTCAAAGTCCTTGCTCTTCTCGAGTATCGATTCCATGACTATACATATGCCACCATATCTTCTATGGCCGCAGACTCATGTCCTGAAGCGGCACACCGCGAGTATATCATCAGACTACTATGGCGGCCCGCTGCTCGGCACACCTGATGTAGGCCGCATGATCGGCTATGGGGCCCTCTACGTAGTATATCATAGCGCGAGGCCACAGTCCTCCGCTACACTCGCCGCCACAGTCTATTCCCAATTAGACCTGTTTTTATGTTAAAGGTGATGACAGGGATGACTTCTAAATTTGAAACCGCGATCATTGATCGTATCTCCCCTACTGCGATGCATGCACCTGGTAACCCCGATCTTGACGAGATGTTGGAGGCACTTGGTCGACCTCAGAGTCATTCGATTGACCATCTGGTCGACGTTCAATATAACTACTGTCCGGAGTGCCATACCCCGATGGAACAAGCGTCCAACGAGTACTGTTGCAAGTACTGTGGGCTAACGTGCCATAACGAGCTTGACACCTCAAAGGTCTCCTCTGGGGCGGCTAGAGGGACTATCAGAGTAGGTAATGGGTCTGTGTATTACTTCAACGGAGAGTATCCAAAGACACAACATAAGATGATTATCACGCAACTAAACAGGCTTCAGGCCAATCATCGGGACATCGTCATACCGCCGGCGGTGTTGGCCACTGTGGCCGAGAAGTATAATACTATACAGAAGCATACTATAGAGGTCGATTATGATGCTGATGGCAACCTGATAGAGAAGAAATTCGTTCATAGAGGCAACGTGAAGGACGAGGTATTGGCCACTATACTGTATTATGAGTGCATGAGTGCTGGGCTCATCAAGGACAAGTGTGAGATTGCCAAGTTCATGAACCTACCGGCCGATGGGTTCGCGCGCGGGGAGGACATAGTGAGGACACTGGTTGAGAATGGAGATATCGTCCTAGATATGGACTCCGAGTCCCCAGAGGCATATATGGATAGGTACATGTGCGCTCTGCATATCACCAACGTAAAGTACTGCGAGTTCGTCGTGGCACTCGTCAACGCAAGCGAGAAGCACCACATAGGGGTGAGTAGTCAGTTGTCTTCAAAGGTAGTTGGGGCTATATGGATCGTGATCTCTAAGTGCCACCTTCCCATCACATGGGAGGTCCTGGAGAAGGCGACCAATAACACTAAGAAGAACACGTTCATCAAGTTCAGTAAGGTAATCTACAGCAACATGCGCCTGTTCGCCCCAGTGTTCATCAAGTACGGGATACCAGTCAAATGATCTGATTTTTGGCATTTAGACGTACAGTATACGTACTTATATAAGTACGTAGACGTATATACTCATGTCAACAACAGACCCCGCACCAGCTACACGATACAACATACTCGACATCAACGAAGCCATCACCAAGCGGTTCGGGCGGCCACTCAAACAACTACTGTTCATTGCCCCACAGCAGATCATAGATGGATGTGTGGTTAACCTCTATGACGACGAGATGAAGGTAACCGTCGCATCGTGCAGGGTAAGGTTCGGTAATAAGCTAGAGATCAACACGCAGTCTGGCGACCTAAGCCTAGCGGTCTCCCTCAGTGACCTATCGTTTGGCAACCAGGTGGCTAACCTGTCCGCTGTGGTCGCAGGCCAAGTGCCGCCCACCAAGGACTGAACGGTACATACCCTATAACGCCTCCACGTCCCTTATTTTTTGTATTGGACAATCACATCCTTGATGATTATCAACGTATGAGTAGTCACTGTAGATTGGAAGCCGGATCGTGCATCGGCGAGTACACTGTGCTCAAGAGACTAGGGAAGGGGCGCTTCACGACAGTGTGGGCAGCTTCAGGATCACCATCCGTGGCAGCTCCAGGATCACCATCCGTGGCCATCAAGGTATATCGAAGTGGATATGATAAAGAGAGGTACTACAAAAACGAGATTAGAGTGATGAGGCGTATATCTGCGGCGCCCACCATAGCCGGCCATGAGTATATTGTAAGGTACATCACGACGTTTGCCCACGTGGCTACCGCGGAGCACGATGTGAATATACACCCGTGCATCGTATATAATGAGTTGGGCTCCTCATTGTCCGACCTGATCAAGTTCTGTAAAACCAAATACGAGGGCGGAATACCCACTCCAATAGTCAAGAAGCTGATGATGCAAGTGATATTGGGGCTGGCCTATATACACGACTGTGGGGTCATTCATGCGGACATTAAGCCCGAGAACATACTACTGGATTCCGCCATCGAGAGTCTCTCGGATGATACTCTGCACATCAACATCGTTGACTTCGGCTCATCATCGTTCACCGACAGCGTCTTCAGCAGGAGCGTAGGCACAACACCATACGTGGCCCCAGAACTACTAATAGACGGCCCCCTGACGGCCGCAATAGACGTCTGGGCGGCCCTCGTGATGTGCTACGAGTTGATCACTGGAGACCTTCTGTTCGACGTCTATGAAGAGTGTAACACGATGTACGGCAGTGATGTAGACGGTGAGGCGATGGATGGACTGAAGAGTGGGTCCTGCGACAGTGTTGAGTCCATTATGAATGCCGTGGAGGCGCTGAGTATGGGATCAACAGACAGCAGTGGTGACGAGATAGATGTCGACCAGAGCAAGCTCAACTACCGGCATTTGCTCCTCATGGTGAAGCTCATGGGCCGGCCCCCAGACAACTTCGTGGCCAACGCCAGGACACTTCTCAACATATATGGTAAGCCCTACGATCACCCAGAAGTGAACACCATAAGCATCACTGATCTACTGCTACTCAACTACGATATGAATCAAGACCTATGCATGCGGCTAGAGGAGTTCGTACGCTGTGGTCTCAAGTACTTACCGGAGGAGAGACTAACTGCCCGACAGTTGTGCCAGCACCCATGGCTTGAGGTGGATGAGGATTTATCTTAGATTGGGCCACATGGTGGGCTATGGGGCCGCTCAGTAGTGGATTAGATAGAGTGCTATGGGGCCGCTCAGTAGTGTACTAGATAGAGTGCTATGGGGCCACTATCGCGCCCGCCACACAACCGGCCCCAGGGCGGCTCTCAGAGAGATCCATGCCACCAATACCATTTAGACTGATACACATATATATGTGCTATGGAACCAACGGCCTTAGTGCCGTGTACATACAACACAAGTCGCCAGTATGGAGTATGGATGGTGCCACTTGACTACTACATGGTATACCATGGTAGGCACGTGATATCATCCCATATCTCAGGCCCCATAGCCGTCCATTTGAGACTACATCTGTATGATTAACTCGTGTTAGGGCATGTAGAATGGTGGCGCTCTAAACGATATGTGGCAAGAGTGTCTCCCGCAGTACGACGGCATATGAGGCATACCATGCACACTCATTGTTTTTTGCCCTATAAAATTGAATCGGTAGGCTGTGTTGATAGCTAAACCAAGGGACTTCCCATGGACCAAATGTACCACAATATCATCCTAATGGCACTGATGTCGCTGACTACCGCCTTGATAGGCAAACTAATAACGTATCTAACGAACATGGACTCAAGGGGCGTTCGACTTGCGTTATATAGGTTAGTCGGACGCAAGACCAACGTCGTGACGATCACCAAGATAACGGCACTGAATCAGAAGATGGGGTATTGGTCGGAAGACAGCATTGCCCGCGATAACGGCCGGTTGATCAATGCAGTTATGCACCACATCAACGCTGAGCATGTGTATGCAGCAAGTTCAGAGAGCGAGTTAACAGATGGTGATGATCGTCAAGAGCGTACGGCGTTACACTACTACCTATCCAAACGGGTACTGTACTATCCTGCGAGTACTGTCAAGGTGCAAGACATGCATATACAGATCAAACGCAACGTAATCAAAGAGTCTGTCGCGCAAGCCACTAGTACCACCACAATGACCATCGAGAGTGTCCGATCAGTGGCCGAGATAGACAAGTTCATACGCGACTGCTACAACTCTTATGTGGCCAAGGAGTACAAGGACAGTGATACTCGCTATCTATTCAAACAGATACCCTCCCGCGAACGCGGGTTGTTCAAGAGATACGTACTCAACAACAAGATTGTATTCGAGAGTATGTACTTCGAGAAGAAGGAGAAGCTAATCTCACTGGCAGACAAGCTCATGAGTGGAGAGATCAGCAAGCTGGCTCTCCTACTGTATGGTCGCCCAGGGTGCGGTAAGACGTCGATCATCAAGTCGTTGGCCAACTACCTAGACTATCACGTGATAGAAGTGAAGCTATCGTTCGTGATGAACGACGCGATGCTGGTGGACATACTCCACGGTAAACAAATACCATACATCACGCACCATAGCACTGCTACTAACCCAGAAATAATCGGTATACCATTAGATAAGCGCATCTACATCTTCGAGGACATAGATGCCGAATGCTTGGAAGTCAAGACGCGCGCGAGTGAGCCCCCAGAGATTGATATCAAACCCGCCGATACTAAAGGCGCCGACAACTCAGCGATGGACGAACGATACAAGAGGATGATGGACAAGTGGATGATGAGGAAGGTGACTCTCTCCGGCATACTTAACGCACTGGATGGTATACTTGAGATCAACGGCTCAGTGATCATCATGACGACCAACCATAGGGAACGACTGGACCCTGCACTCATCCGCCCTGGCCGCATCACGATGGAGCTAGAGATGACTGAGATGACTACTATGGCGGCCGATGCGATGATAGAGGACCGCTTTGGCCGGCAGACCAAGCCATCTGGAGTGCTCGACATGACACTCACCCCGGCGACCCTCGAGTCGTTCTGCCAGGCCGCTGAATCGGCCGATGAGTTGCGCACTATGATTAGAGACCACTATGCAGTCCTATGCAGCGATATCCACTGATATACTCATGTTTTTTGCCCACGTTTCATTTAGAGACACATGCGCGCAGATCATTGTCCCCACTAATGAATCCTTGTGCCAAGTGTAGTGCGGTGGGCTCCCTCAACTACTGTGGCCGATGCGAGAGGGCCCCATATTGTTCAAAAGAGTGTCAAGTGGCGCACTGGGCGGTCCACAAGAGGACATGCGTGACGCCTGCACAGTGTAAGAAGGGCATCGAGATGGCCATCCAACGTATCATCGGGAACATCATCGTCATGCTCAGCCATTACTCGATGGAGGGACGGCCTATGGTTGTAGTGAGGATCGATGAGACCATCGAGGAGTTCACTAAGGGCGACTGCACAGTGCACATAGCACACCTGTCGTGTGTCGAGATTCCCCCATCGGCCGCTCCCTCTCCCCACTCATGCACTCCTGCGGCCACGTTCGTGTTCAAGAACTTCACCACAGAGGTAGACCTCAACATCCCCCCTGGCCGGCCCATGAAGGCCCCACAGTATACTGGTGGTATATGGAGCGTGGTGTTCGATATGTAAAAAATAAGGTGGTCAGTGGCCCCCCACGTCTCACTCTTGAGGCACTACTAGATGGAACCACTTGCTATCCTCAGGGTGGTCATCGATGATACTCTGGGCCAACTCCCACCATTGTCTAATGTCGTCCCATTGAGTAGTCTTGGGGGCCTCTTCCCATGGTTTGCCATGATAGTACTGTTGAGTCTTTGGCGTCTCTCCGTTGAGCAACCATGCCGCCTTGCCGACTATCCAGTTGTAGCGCTGATGTATATGGCGGACCTCTACATTGGCGGCCAATATAGTCTCGGCAATAAGCTGTTCATCAAACCCACTAACGCACAGTGAGTTCCCATACTGTTCTCTGCGGTTGAGTATCATCAACATCGTTGTAAACAAGGACTCGCAGGGCTTTACAAGTACCATACAAGCGAGCCCTAGTATGCTATTACGGAGGCCCTGGCGGATCATGTTATGGGGCACTCGTTCACCATGTTGTAACTCCCGAAGCTTCTTGCCTGGGCCCGACGGTACCATATATGGGTTATTGACTCCAGGCCATTGTGCGTTATCCAAGTATGGCTTGGCCCACGGTGACGAGAACGTCAGAGCAGGTGCCTGCAGATCGAACAGATCATCGCAGTTCTCGAGCACAAGCATGTCTGCGTCCAGCAGTATGACCTTGTCCACAGGGAAGGTCTTGGGGTTCAGTATATTCCACTTGGTGAAGCTAGAGTGTATCCAGCTCCCATATATCTTGTTCTGCTTATTCGACCTCATCTTGACCACGCTATGGGATATCAAGGGGACCCTAACCACGCGGGCGAAGTGCCTCCCTAGGAAGTCAACACACTCGTCTGATATGCCATCACTGACCATGCACCAGACTGGATACCTGGTCCCCACATTACGGAGGGATCTAGCTACAGCTACCGCACCGCATGCATACGCGGGTTTCAACATAACAAGCACACACCAGACGTTGTCAGACTCCATACCTCTTTGCTTATTGAGACTATCGATTCATTTTTTTATTGGGTATACAGTACCGGTGGTCGAGTAGCGGACTGCATAAGCATACCATGGCGGCCCGCTCGTCGATGCATATGTAGGTGGCCCTACCGCCCGCCAGCTGAGCCTACTGCGCAGCCTCCACCAAGTCGGCCCCTAGGAGCGCCCGTGATATGTTGGTAGTGTCATGTTGTTTGTTCAACTGTGCGTAGAGTACCTCATCAGAGTATATCGACAGAGTGCCCTTCTGCATATCAACAGTCAACTGCACGTGCTCCGGCCAGATCGCCGCCTCGTCGAACTCAGCAGTGGCCGCTATAGTATACTGCGCAGTCAACGTGGGGCAGACCGACCAATATGATAGAGTGAGGCTCTGATTGCAGAGGTTATTCATTATAACGAGATAGCACTCACGTGTGGAGTACAGTGTCCCCGCCCGCTCTCCGATGAACAACATCATGCTCTCTATCTCGCTCTCCTCGCAGAATACATCGGCCTCTGCCACCCAGAACCCATATAGGTAGTCCTCTGCGGCCATGGTATTCTTACAGGCCACGATGAGTAGGATGATGACCACTATGATTAAGGCTGTTGTGATAGATAACATCGTATATAGACGGCCCTATAAAAAATGCTGGTTACACATGTAAAACGCTCTGTTTATACCATGTTCAGGAGTTCATTGACTTCATCATCAGCCGTGGGAGGCACCGTCGGCGGTACCTCGTTAGGCGGCGTATCGTGGGCCGGACCTGCACCACCAGCCGGCTTACGTGCCTTCTTAGGGGTCACTCGTATGTTCTCTTGGATGTCGCAAATCAAGAGCGGCTGCATACCTATCGCAGTGAACACACCGAGCATTAGCCATTCATTCACTTGTCGACTCTCAGTGTACCATATGATTGATCCAACGGCCCATGCTACGCATTTGAGGAACGTATCGAACGTGGAGCTGAAGCTGGCCACGAGCACGTTAAGTGGGAGATATTCCTTAGGCAGGAAGTTCACGAACTGAGTGTGCAGCCAGTTAGTCTCGTCCCTTACTGCGGTCAACGTCTCTCCGAATGCCGGGTGGCGACGAGAGAGTGCTATCACGAAGCTCAGCATACACTCTAGAGTGTTGGGGGCGGCCTTCTCGTTTATCGAGTCGATGGTGTCGTTGATGACAACAACGGTGGCTAGCTTTATCTCTTCTATCACTTGGAAGAAGATGATCCTGATGAACTGGTTGACGTGCTCTAGTATGGAGAACCTCGAAGTCAGGCCTTCATACTGATCAGCCTTGGGCTTGATGAGATTAGAGTAGTTCTGCAACGTCACTGACGGAGGAGTGTCGAATATACGTTCCAGGTCGTCGAAGACCGCATATATCAACAGTGTCAAGTGCTTCTTGACGCTCTTCTCGAACGCCTTGTGTTGGGCTACTGTGGGTTCCATAACGTCTAGTTGTGTATAGTACGAGTGATCAGGATTCAATTTTATAATCAACGAGTCAGGACCCTATCCGGCCTTCGAGCGGTATGCAGTAGAGGGTCTATAGCGGGCTATGGGGCCGCTGATAAGTGCACTGCATAGTAAGCCCCATAGCCCACCACGGGCCCTCTATCACATGCATCTAATGACGGGCCCCATGATAAGCCCCCAGGGCCACAAAAATAGACGTTCACTGGGGCTTGGTAATCAACGGCTTCCTCTCGGCCAGGGACGCTTCCCGAGTCTTCGCGAAGAAGACCTTACGCCTCAATTTGTATACATAAGGGGGCTCCTTACAGGGCTCTATAAGGACACCATACATGATCATCAGTATCTTATTAACGGGCTTAAGTACACACTTGAGCCAGCCACTAGGGTCATCGCACAGTGCGTCCGCATATTGCTTCTTGGGCGGCATGATCTCGAACTCCTTACATGCTGCCGCGATAGACCCCCAGTACTGGGACGTCTCGATCGAGTACTTCAACGTATTCATATGAATGAGCGCCACATCATCAACATGGGACCAACCACAGAGTCGCAGCAGTGACAACGCATATCTGTGCTGATCGGTCACGTACTTCCTGTTCAGGTCTTGATACTGAGAGAAGTCGCCAAGACTCATCAGATAGTTATGGATGACTCTCTCTTCTATCTGTATCCCACGCCAAGCCGCCTCAGTGGTATTGTACGAGACAAGGCGAGTAAGGTTCTTGTATATACGACGCACCTTCGAGTTATGGTATTCGTCCACGAACGTAGCATCTATCACGCCCTCATAATTGTAGTCAATACGCAGCCTATGCCGCTCGAACGAATACCTCTGGGCCGGTGTTATGTCCTTCTGCGCAATGATCGTGTCTTGCACCTCTTCTATCTCTTCAGGCGACATATCGCGGGCCTGAGAGACGGCGGCACAGAAGTCCGCGCGGATCTCCTTACGCAGCTGGTAGTGCGTCTCCCAGAGGGCAATCAAGTGCTTAGCTGGGTCACCAAAATCGTCCACCGCGGGCCTCCCTGTGGCCTCTAAGTAGACTCGTGCATCCAGCAGGTGGGCCGTCGCGCCGGTATCCACAACCATCTGAGTGAACCGGCTTGCGAACGAGTTCCTGCTCAGGTTCCTGACTCGAGTGTTCTCTAGCCACAGATAGAAGTAGTCGGTGGCATGATACACTAGATCCCCGTTGGGCCCGTATTCGGTCCTCAGTCCAGTATCATCGAAATCCTTCGCCAGGTTCTCTCTGCGGCGATAGATGTCCTCTTGTATGTCCTCTATTGTAGTGGACAAGCAGTTGCCAGTGGCGGCAAGGCATATGATGAACTGATGATGGCCCACGTTGCGGACTCTGCCGATCATCTGCTGGCACGTCTCCACGGGGCATGAGATGTCCACGAAGTAGCCAAATATCTTATCAAAATGGACCTTCTCGAAGGACACTCCAGCGCTCACTGTAGGCGTGTATATGAGTATATCAAACTGGGCCCAGTGAGTGTTCACGTCGGTGAAATGAGCCTTCTTCTCGCTCGTGGCAGTGTCGCTCGAGTACATCTTGATGGTCTTCTCTGGGAACCGCTCGGATAGCCCCCGGAAGAGGGTCTTGGCCTCGGTCAAGGACGACGTAGGGATACTCACCTTGTCCCCTTTGGCCACTGCCGCATACAGCATGCCCAGCCATTTCATCCTGTCCCCGCCTATGTAGTAGACGTCCTCTGTGGCGTTACGGTGCGTGTTATGGTGGTATGTTATGGGCGCGCCATCCGATCGAATCCTGGTCAGTAGACGGAACGTCCTATCGCCCACGTTAGCGTCCATACATATCACGTGTTTAGAGTACCTGAGTAGATACCTCATCTTCGAGAAGCACTCGTTGAGGTTACCTCTCAACAGTCCTGAGCCGAACTGTTCAAAGATCGACTCGCACTCATCCAATATCAATAGATCTGGTGGTGGTATCCCGGCCCGTATATCTAGGCGGTAGAGGCTCTCCACTTGTACTATAAGACGATGGTCATCCAGGGTGCCAGAGGTATCGCTATAGAGGGCGAAGTCAGGAAACTTCTCTTTGATATTGCTCGAGAACGTCTGTCTGAACGAGATGAACCTGATGACCTGCTTACGGAGTCCATCGGCGAAGTGGGTGGCCAAATGAGTGGCCAGTGCTTTGGTCTTTCCCATCTTCATGGCGGCCTTCACGACGAGCGTCGGAACAAGCTCGAAGGGAGCCATACTAGGGGCCGAGTAGCGGTTGATTTGAGCGGCCGGGAGGTCATCGAACAGCGTCCTGCGCGGCCCGCAAGCGTATGCGCTAGTAGTAAGGCTCCGTCGCACCTGTCGGTCCACATAACATGTCGCCCTGTCGCCCTTCGCGGTAGTCGTCTGCGGGGCCCCACTGTCGCCACCTACCACCGTACTATCAGTGCCCGGGCAGTCGGCCCATAGGATGCTGCTCGACACTTCACCCAGTTTAATGGCCTTTGACCCATGTTCAGCCTTGTATTTCCTGCAGTGTTTGAACACCGAGATGGTGCCATCTTCAATGCGGGTCGACACGATCAACGTGTTGTCAGTGGTATGCACACGATCGCAGAACTCGCAGTCGCTTGATCTTGTACGATAAAAGATAAGGAGTTGGCCCTTAACACACTGGAACTTGTGCGCCATCTTGATATGTACATCGCTATAACAGAGCTCAATAATGGCCGCCAAGTCGTCCGGATGAAGACCTGGGGCCGGCCCCTGAGTGGGCTTGACTGGGGCCGTGATGATGCTCGGTAGTTGCTTGCACTTGCTTATGTATCTGATCAACGTATCATGTTCAGAGTGGTCGCTACACACTCGTTTCGTCCTATTATCATTGGTCTTGTGGCAGCCCACTATGCGGAAGTTCTGTATGCTCTTGTTGACCGATGCGTCGATGAAGGGGCGATATTGAGGGGGCAACGCGGCGAGGACTAGGCGAGTGAACTCATGGGCCTGCAGGTGGTCGGTTACGTAGTAGTTGTTGATGATGATATGGTTCGAGTACTTAGCGACCGGCATCGAAGATACCGATTCGCCGTCCGCTCTTGACACGCATATGACCTCATCAGCGGGCGTTAGAGACTGTTCATATGTGATGAAGAACGTGTCCCTTATCGCTTGCAGGATGGTGGATAGTATATGATTGTACTTGCTTTCAGTAGTATCAAGAGCCGGCTGAGGGGCCACAACATCCACTTCAGGTAGGCCCGCGAGTAGTTCGATGATGTATGGATCGTTGATGACATCGTCCACGATTATCGGCTCAGGGGCCACCATGTGGAACGCGTCGAGCTTATCTAGGGCCGCATCTATGTCGAACTTCAGCTTCTGAGGTAGGTCGAATATCACCTCATGGAAGACCCTTTCATGGGCCCCCATGGTGGACAGATGGTTCATGAACTTGTCGCACGAGCCGTACACTCTATAGCCCTCACCATGTGCATAGACTATCATCTTGCCGGCGATCATGTCAAGGGTCTTGTATTTGTGCTCGAGAGCGTACTCATCGTCTTGTTCATATTGAGTTTCATGTATGTATTTGAATGATTCAAATGAAGCGCTGTGCATCGGTCTGTATTGATCCTGTGTTCTCTATTCAATTTTGCCTTGAAGTGGCTTATGGGGCCGGTCATAGGGGTGCTCATGGGAGTCCCCTATGACTGCCTCATAGGCCGCTATGGGCCGACTATAGGGGATGTTTGGGGGCCGGCCCCATGATGAGATTTGAATTGGCCGACTGGCGAACAATAGGATGTTCGCGGACGGTTGTACTGATGTTATGCAGTGTATTTGCATGCAACTAGAGGCATGCGACATACTCGAGCTGATGAAGACCAATAAGAGGGCCAGGGCATGCGTCTCACCGCTGCTTGTTGGGGCGGTAATTAACAAACGCGAGATGGTGGGGAACGTTCTCTCTAACGTCTCTATCATCCCGTTGCTCAACATCAGGGAGTCGACCCCCCTGTGCATCATGGTCGGCAAGAATATGCTCTGTGTAAGGAGGCTCAGCCGTGTGGTGGAGTTGAATGCAGAGATGTTCTGTATATTCATGCCACCATTCCCACGATGTCCATATGGGCGCTTAGCATGCGTATATGTAGTCGATGATTGCGTGAAGCACGTCATCTACTTCTCGACGATCGACCACGCCATCGTTGTGCGCACGAGACACCCATCCACACCCCATGAATTGCAGTACCTGTTCGACAACATCACTGACACATCAGCTGCCGGCCCTATAAACATAGAGCTCGCCACAAGACTGCATATAGCGTTCGGCATCGGAGACGCTGGGCTGGCTGACTCGGAGGATGAGGTCCGCCTAATGATACTCCGCGACTTGCACGTGATGTCCAGTAGGTGCTTCATGAGGTTCATCGTGCGGCACAGGACGAGGTTCGCCTAGGGCCCCATGATAAAATTGAATAGTTTTTCTATCAAATATATCACGGGGCACCATGTTCAGCTGCAGAGACATCACTCAACGTATATGCAAGTATCTCGATGCATGCGATGTGTTCAACCTGATGCGGGCCAACAAGAGGGCACATGAGGCCGTCTCCTCGCTACTCATCGGGGCTACAGTGGGACGAGT